>Ga0105047_10007558_pt1 | contig 18296 bp, 12 predicted proteins | sample MAT04_FD_78384 | JGI IMG/M metagenome (GOLD analysis project Ga0105047, IMG submission 78384) | Freshwater microbial communities from Lake Fryxell liftoff mats and glacier meltwater in Antarctica - MAT-04 (megahit assembly) | ecosystem: Environmental > Aquatic > Freshwater > Ice > Liftoff... | reverse complement strand
GCTTTCACGCGGCCTAGCCGGATATCATGACACGCCACCGCGATCGGCTCGATCAACGCAGCGTGCTGAAGTGAAAGCGATTTCGGCAACGGCAAGATCGTGTTCGCTGGCACGGTCCACAGCGACTGAAACCCGCCTGACGCGTCGATGCCCAGAAACTTGAGATTGTGGCAGATATGACTGTGCCCGGCGGCGCACGCGGGGCAGTTGCCGCAGGGCAGCAGCGGCATGACGGTGACCGGGTCGCCGACTTTCAGGTTGTGGACGTTGGCACCGATCGCGGCGACCGTGCCGGAGATTTCATGCCCGATCACCCGCGATTCGCCGGTGCGCCAGTCCATCTTGCCGTGGTAGATGTGCAGGTCGGTCCCGCAGATCCCGCCAAACGCGACGCGGATCTGCACGTCGTCAGGCCCGGGCGTGACCGGCTCGCACTCGCCGATGCGGATGGTGTGGTTGCGCTCGTAGGATGCCGCGATCATGGTTGCCTTTCGTCGGGCTTGGATTTCAATTGTCGCTCAAGGTGTTTCACGCCGCTGGCGTCTTGATGGATGCGCCAGCAATCGCCGCGAACGGCGTCGGTGACGGTGAACTCACCGGTGGTTTCGTTCACGCGCAGTCGCCAGTCGATGCCGCCGCCGGGGCCTTGGAGGATCGTCTCGCCGTCCGCCTGCTTCAGATGCCATCCCGCGATCCGGCCGGCGTCGTCGAGCATGATCGCATGAACGACCGTCCGCTCCGTCCTGGCGGACACTTCGTGCCAGTTCATCAGCCAGCCGCTCCCCTGGCGGCCTTCGCCGATCTGGCCCGGCAGGGGGTGATAGCAATCGTGGACAAAGGCGTAAGTCGGCCCGCCGAGTTGCGCGCCGCCGAGGTGGATGAGCTTCATCCCCGCGTCGGCCCGGCGAACAATAAGCCGGTCGGGGTGGACGGTCTTCATGTCCAGCAACCCGTCGCGGTTGTTGAGCAGCCAGTTCCAGCGCGTGATCAACGGCCGGGCGGAGCGGATCTGGTCGATCGCGAAGACGACGTGCGTGCCGCAAAGAATCCACGTGCGGACGAACCGCTCCAGCGGCGCGCCATAGAGCGCGGCGGCATCGGAGGAGATGACCGTCACCGGGGCGTCTGTTGTCGCGAGCAACTGCGTTACGCCGCGATTCACCGGCGGGCCAGGCGTGTCGTCGTCATTGATCCGGCGGCTTTGCGGGCGCGATTGCTCGAGCGTGCGATTGTCGGAGGGGTCGTGGAACGTACAGGTGTTGTGCGTGCCGGACCGCACTTCCATCTCATGCAGTTGCCCGCGATAACAGCTATGGCCGGGATCGATAAGAAGGCGTTCGTTGTTGTGGACGAGGATGCAGCTATTGAGATCGCCGTGCAGGTGGTTCGCGGTGTGCTTGGGATCGTTCTCGCTGCGTACCGCGAGGAGCGTTCGGCCATTCCAGGCGTCCCGCGCGATGGCGTCGCCGCCGCTGAAACTCGCGAGCGTGGGAAGCTGCAACTCAGACGGTGACTTGCCGACCGTCGCGTGAGCGAGCAGCGGCATGGTGAGAAAGCCCGGCCGGGGGACGAATCCGAACGTCGCCTGATCGTGCGGCGGGGCTGCGGGCGCAAGGCTGTCGCAGGTGTCGTACAACCAACGCGCGATCGCGGCATCAGCGGGACGCGCGTCTCTTGCCCGCGACGCGATATGCAGCAGCAACTCCGCCGACGGGGAGAAGATGGCGGTCGAGTCGCCAAAGTTCACTGACCTGGGTCGAATTGCCTGGCCAAAGCCGGCGAGCGGCTTGCGATACATCAAGCTGTACGCCGCCCAGCGTGCGAATCCGGCATACGGCGTCATATCGAGCCGCTTGGCGAACGACGCATCGCGACGCACGAGCGATTCGTACACCAGCATCATCGACCATGTCGCGTAGTTCGAATATTGCAGCGTCTCGCCGTAACTACCGTCGGGTTGATAGGCGCTCAAATACATTGTGAACTCGCTGGCGGCGGCTTCCATCGCCTCGGCGTCGTTCAGCACTGCACCCGCGACCGCGAGCCCCGCGTTCACGACGCAGCGATGATTATGCAGCGCCCTGCGTCCCCGCAGGTGACGCAAGACCATCGGGATCGCGCGCGCTCGCAGCACCTCCGTCGCCTCGTCGCGTTCCGCATCCGTGAACACATCAGGCACTAGATCCAGCGCCACCGCCACCGCCCGCATCACGTGCCCCGTCTCCAGTTCCGCCACCGCCGGCGATGGCCTGCCCCGGAACGGCGGGCCGATCCAGTCGCCTTCGGAGCGCCGGACGATGCTCACTACCGAATCCCGCAACCACCCGCCGAGTTGTGGTGACGGATTTAGAGCCTGCATCATCGCGGCGTCGCAGATCACTTCCTCCACCGCGTGCCACCACATCGCCGTGTCGCTCGACGACATCAACCCCGGCGATTCGGCACGTCGCATCACGCGGTTGAGCGTCGTCCAGTACAGCCGCGCGGTGACGCCGTGGGTGTGGGTGGATTTGATGAACGCACGTTCGGTGTCAGATAAAAAGAGGCACATAGTGATGTCCCTGGTCAAAAGTATCCGCCGCGCGCCACCACTTCGGTCGGTCGCATGCCGCTGCGAACCATCTCCTTGATGTCGGTTTCCTTGGTCAGGATCTTCTCGGCGCCGACGAGCACGTCGTAGGCGATCGCGCGCGGGATCGCCAGCACGCCGTCGATGTCGCCAAAGATCCAATCACCCGGATGAACGGTTACTTCTCCCATCAGGATCGGCTGCATGTAGTGATAGAGCCTGAACCGGCCGAGCATGCCGGCGCTCGTGCGGTATTGATGGAAGATCGGAAAGCCCTGCTCGATGATCGCATGCGTATCGCGAATACCGTTCACGATCGCGCCACGGCACCCGCGCCGCATGACCGCCATCGTCATCACCTCGCCCCATTGGGCGGTGATGGTGTCGCCGGAACAGTCCCAGACGACGACGGTATCCGCGCCGATCGCCTCGAGCATCTTCGCGCGCGTTTCGAACTCGCCTTCAGTGGTGACGTCGGGTCCGCCTTTGACGGTGAACGCCTGGCCGGCCAGTTTCATCCCCTCGCGCAGCGGCGCGAAGCTCGCCGGCAGGCAGGTAAGGGCCAATTTGTGCTGAAAGCGCAGCACGTCGTTCACCGCGCCGGTGAATAGATTGAGATAACGCGTTCGCATCTCTTCGATGGAGATGGGGTACGGCGAAGTGGTTGCGTCGGACATGGCTCGTTTCTCCACGGGTAGTGTGATCAGACTTCGGGCAGTTCGACGCCGAGGCGATACGCCTGGCCAAACGCGAGGATGGCAGGCCCGAAGGCGTGCGGGTCGTTCTTCACAGGTGGCACGCCTTTGTAGGTGGCAATCGATCCGTCGCCCGGGCTAAGGCAGCCGGCGCAGGTGTGGAAGATCGATCCGTCCGGCATGATGTATCCTGCGTACCCTGCCAGTCCGCGCTCGAACGCATCGCGAGCGGACGCGGGCAGTACGCCCTTTTCGATCGCGACACCCAGAGCGAACAGGATCAGCCCGGTCCCCGAGGTCTCGACGTACGACGACTTCGGCTCGGTGATCTCCTGATGCCACAGCCCGTTGGCGTCCTGGAACTTCAAACACGCGTTCAGCAGATCGCGCAGCATCGCTTCCGAAGCCGTTCGCAACCGATGCCCCACCGGCAGCCACGCGACCAGTTCCGCCAATGCCAGCAAGCCCCATCCATTGCCACGGCTCCAGTGATCGGGCGAAATTTTCCCCGGCCCGATGAACCCGCGACTCTGATGAAGCAGGCCGTTCTCGCGATCGATCAGCAGTTCGTACGGTGCATGGATTTGGCGGAATGCCTCTTCCACGTACTCCTCCACATCGAGCGCCAGCCCAGTGAAGAGCAGGAACGGCGTGACCGCGAACGCCGTGTCGATCCAGACGCGTTCGCAGTTCTCGGGGGGTCGGCACAAGATGCCTTCCGACGATCGTGGGGACATCCGCAGGATCTGCTCGGCGTGCTCGCGGCAGACCGATTCCGCCTCGGGAAAATGGCCTTGCATCAGCAAGAGCGCCGTCCCGTTCCCGCCGATGTGGTAGTTCGGGAAGTTGCACTTGAACACGTGCTCGCCGCTGACGAAAGGAATGAGTTCGCTACGAGCGCGATCAATGTGGCTGGCGTCGCCGGTCGAGAGCGCCAAACGCGACAGACCGTGCATCGACAGAATGCCGGTGTAATGCGCCATGGTGTGCAGGGCGCGATGCTTGTCGAAAGCCTTGAGCGAGGTTCGGACCGACGAAGTCGATTGAAAGGTTGTCATGGGGCGTTCCGTGGGGTGTTAACGGCGGGCTTCGAGGGAGAGGTCGACGACGTTCATGGTGGCCGGCGCGTCGATGACCCACGCGAGCGCCGAGGCAACTTCGTCGCAGGTCATGAACTTCTCGCGCGCCACCTGGCGCGAACCCCAGTACCCGCTGTCGACATTGCCCGGCCTCACGTTGCTGACGCGGATGTGTACGCCTTCGGACGCCTTCCACGCATCGGCCTGCTTGCGGAGACCTTCGGTGTAGCCTTCGAGCGCGAACTTGCTGGCACAGTAGAGCGGCGCGGTGGGGTTGGACTCGATGCCCGCGCGGCTGGAGATCATGACGACATGGCCTGACTTGCGGGCCCGCATGTGCTTGAGCGCGGCACGAGTCAGATAGACCACGCCGTTGACGTTGGTCTCCATCATATTCAGCAGGTCAGCGGTGTTGACGGTTGACAGATCGGTGGGGATGCCGATGCCGGCGTTGTTGATCAGGACGTCGATGGCACCGTGTTTGCTGATTGCCGTTTCGATTGCGGCGGTGCAGTCTTGTTCTTTTCGTACGTCGCCTGCGATCGTCACGGGCTGCGCCCCGCCGGCGGCGACGATTTCGGCTGCCACGCTCGCCAGTTTCTCCGCCGACCGCGCCATCAGTGCGAGCTTCGCCCCCTGCTTCGCCAGAAGGATCGCCGTCGCGCGCCCGATCCCACCGCTCGCGCCCGTGAGGAAAATCGCCTTGCCGCTCGACTGCTCATTTGTGCTCATCTATCCTGCTCCGTGCCAGACCCGATTGGGTTGCACAGAGCATACCTCTCCGCTCAAAGGCGGCCATGGACGGTCCGGCTATTATTTGTACTTTTTGACTGCCTTGCTACGATGCGGTCGTGGCACGCACATTCGCCCCATCTGGCACCTTTTCCGGCATCTATTCAGGTGATCTGCGAGATTCATCGGTCCGATCGATCGAGTTTGCCTTTGAACGCCGCGCCGCGTCGTCATGGATAATTCGGGAGCTCGCCTACCCGCGCGTCCATACGCTCGTCTGGGTCCGATCCGGCCGGGCGCGATACGTCTGCGGCGACGCACGCTTCTCGGTCCATGGCGGGCAGATGTTGCTCTTCCCCGCCGGGACGCGACGCTCAGCATCCACCGACAAGGACCAGCCTTGGATCTTCTCTGTCGTTGGGTTCACGCTTGACGACGCCAACGGGTGCCCGGCCACTGCGCGCGGTCTCAGCTACGTGACGACGCCGCACGAGCCGATCGACATCGGCACCGCGATGTACGAGCTGGAGCACCACTTTCACGCGCAGAGCCCCGGCGGGCAATTGCGCAGCCGCGGGATCCTGATGAATCTGCTGGGGATCTACATTAACGCCGCCACGCGCTCCGCCGAGCCCGCTTCGCGCCGGCCGGCGCTGGACGCGGTGATTGACCTGCTGAACCAGCATCCGGGGCAGTGGTATACGGCCGACGAACTGGCGGCGCGGGCCAAGCTCAGCCCGTCGCGCTTTAGGGTGCTGTTCCAGCGATCGACGGGGATGTCGGTCGTCCGCTACCAGAACACCGCGCGCGTCCGCCGGGCGGCCAGCCTGCTCCGCTCAGGCGAGCATACGGTCAGCGATGTCGCGAACCTGCTGGCGTTCAATGACGTGTACTATTTCAGCCGTCTGTTCAAGAAAATGACCGGCTCGACGCCATCATCGCACCTGGCGCGGTAGGCTTGGGCGCACCGTCCCGTTTAGGGCTCGCGCTGGTACGCCCCCGCATCAGGCGAACGCGACAGCGGCCGGAGCCGGCCCTCAATGTCCGTCAGGGGTACCATCACGTCCCACTTACCCTTGCCGATCGCAGGGCTTGATGGTTTCACGCGATAGTCGGCCGCATCTGGATGGGCCCACGGGTCTACGAATTCTGGTTCGCCGACGGTATCGTCGGTCCCCATGATCGGTGCGAAGCCGCCGCCAAAGTAGACGTTGTTCGCGCGCGTGATGTTCGTATTGCCTTTGTCGCTGACGTCCTTGGTGACGGTGTTCACCGGCTGTCCGTCGCGGGCGTAAAGAATGTTGTTCAGAACGCGTGCGTCATTGGTTCGCTGAAGGAAAATCTGTCCCCAGGCCAGTTCCGGCGTGGCGGCATTGCGGAACGCGGTGTTGTTGACGATGTCGACCTGGTGCGCCTTGAAGCAGTGAATGCCCGAACCGCCGTTGTCAGTGACGAGGTTGTTCTGGATAAGCGTGCGGCCGATATACGCTTTCTGCTTCGCAGGGTCATAGATGGAATCCACAATGATGCCGTTGCCGTCGGACAATTTTCCGATCTGCTTCCACGCGATGTAGCAGCGGTTCCAGACGGACTTGTTATTACGGATAAGTACTTTGTAGACGTTGTTGGTGGTGTCGAAATTGGCCGTGCCGATCGTGCCGAAGCCGGACGTGGCATAGATCGTGAACCAGCAGTTGTTACGCGAGACGTTGTTCTCGAGCGTGACCCAGTCCGAATCGCCAAAGCCGATCCCGCCGCCGGGGCAGTATTCGACGACGCAGTCGGCGACTCGCAGATGGTGCGACGCGACGCCACCTCGCACCGAACCACCGCCGATGCCGTTGCCGTTGGTGGAAGCTTTGGGGAGACCGATCTCGTTTCTATACTTATCCATCACGCGATCCGCCCCGCCACGGATGTGAAGGCCGCGAATTTCGAAATAGCCGATGGGCGAGTCCTTCAGCGATTCGACGCGCACGCGTCCGCCGACGCGGATGGTGTTCCAGCAATCTTCGTTGTGGAGCGTGGGTTTTTGGCCGGGGTAGTTTTTGACCGTAATCCACGCCGCAGGCGTTCCCGCGCCTTCGAAGTGAATTATGCCGTTTTGCTCGTTGTTCCCCCCGCCCCGGCGGTAGTCGCCGCCCATGAGCAGGATGATGTCGCCGGGCTTGGCCTGGTCGATCGCCTTCTGCGGGTGCAAGAACGGCTTCTCTTCGGTTCGACCGTCATTATCGTCGCTGCCGGAAGGGCTGATGTAGTACGCCGGGCTGGCATAGTGCAAGTTGTCCAGCCGCACCACGTGCGTCTGCTCCGACGGCCACGCTGGGCCGGCGATCTCGACAACCAGGCACACGAACGGGTCCGCCGGATTGAACTTACCAGGACCCGCCGGCTTCATCGTCGAAAGATCCAGCGCACTTCGCTGATAAAAATCCGGCGCCGGCGGGTAGATCGTCGCTTCCAAGCCGCCCGTTAGCTGGCGCGACGCATCGTACGACTCAAACCGTACCACCACCGGCCGATTGAACGACACGGACAGATCGAACGCCAGTGTCAGCTTTCCAAGGTTTGTCTCAGTATTCTTAACCGCCAGCAGCCCACTGCTGAACAGCGCGCGCCATTCGCCTTTCGCGTCTGCGACTTCGGCTTCCAGCAGCATCGCACCTGATGCGACATCGGTGTGCGCGACGTCGATCGTGCCCACCGGCTTCATCGCGATCGTCGGCTCGACTGGCAGCGGGGTATCCGGCTTAACGTCCGTCGCGGCGGCGGGCCAGGGGTTGTCGCCGTTGAAGTCGTACGACAGCAGCGTCTCCCCGTACGTCGCTGAAGCGATCGTAACGACAGCCGAAAGAATCCATTTTGAATCGAACATCGAAAGTTTCTCCTAATAGCGCCAAGGTAACTGGACCAGATCATCGCCGCGTGAGATGCACGCGGAGGGTTTGAATTTCGAACGGCTTCAATTGAAGTCGCACGCTCTCGCCTGCAACCGGGATTGATTCGCCACGGCTCTCCGGAAGGTCGGACAAAGATGCCCGGGTCATGCCGGCAATCCGTAACGAAGCCGATGCCGTTTGGCCTGTCGTTTCGAACACGCGGACGATCACGTCATCCGAGCCGTCCTCAGGCCGCTTGATCGACGAGAGGACGATCCGGTCGGAATCGAGACTTACGAAAGAAGTCGCGGACGGAATTGTCCCGGCCGCCACGCGGATCGGGTTGTTCAGCTCTTGCGCGAATCGCGACACACCGGCGTCAACCCAATGGCCTGCGTACGGAATGAGCGCGAACGCGTATTCGTGCTCGCCGTGCGCGGAAGAGGTGTCGTCGGGGACCATCCCCGCATACTTCGCACTCGGCGCGCGAAGCAGCGACGTGGTGATTCGCCCGCCCCCCACCTCGACTCCGGCGGCACCGTTGTTCGCCAGTGCGACACCATGCGTCGAGTTCTCGATCGCGACAAACCGCTGCGCCGGCCACTCCCCGCGCGCGGTGCCGCGCACGCCGTATGGCCGCCGCTGCACGGTCCCGAACGGCACTTCGTACGTTCCCTCGCTCGATTCGATGCGGGTGGATACCTTCAGCCGCACACGCGACGCTTCGCCTCTCCAGTTTAGCCGGACCGACATGTCGATCGCCGGCTTGTGCGGGGTGAGCGAGAACTCAATCTCCCATTTGAGCGACGCATCCTTCCCCGCCCACGCAAGCGGCGGGAAGTCGCCGGACAGCACGATCTGCTGCGAAGCGTTTGCCGTGCGAGCACATCGAAGCCGCAGCGTCCCCGCCGCAGCGACGACCTCGGATCCGGCAGGTGATTCGATCTGAAAATTGCCGTCATCCTGCTGGACGATCAGCAGGTCGCCGGCGCCTTCAATGAGCACCGTTGACGTTGGCTTCCAGATCAGGCGACGAAGCCCGACAACGCGATCGAACTCGATCCGGATGAACGCATTCTCCATCGAGGCGTTCTGCACGTCGTCATCTGCTGGCGTCGAACCGCCCCGCAGGCTACGGCGGACAATCACGGGGGTCATCCCACCGGCGGGGACGCTCAACAGAGCGCGCGCTTCGTCACCGCGGATATCGAACGGAACGAGTTCGCCATTCTGAAAAATCTGCTCGATTTCTCCTGCATCATTTCTGCCCGGCAATCGCACGACTTGTCGGCGAGTCCAAGGCAACCCGTTAACGGCCACCCACTCCCTGCCGGACTCTGGCGCGATCTCGCCGATCGATTTTGCGAACACCTGTCTCGCAACGGCTTCCACGCCGTCGAGCGTCTCCAACACCGCTCGATAGACATTCGTCGGATGTGAGCCGGTAAACACGTCGTGAAACTGCACGAACGCCATCCGCCACCACGCTTCTTCAAGCCCCTCCGACGAATTCCGCAGCCCGGCGAGAGCTGCCCACTTCTCTGCATCAAGCAGAAGCGTTTCCGCGCGGCGATTGCAGAGACGAATCTTCGGGCGCAGCGAAAAGCAGCCAGTAAACTCAGGATTTAGGTCCGCGCTGACGACGGGCCAATCCAATCTGGTTTTATCGACGGCGTCAAGGTACTCAGAGATTGTTCCCGCACCCCAACGCTCGCCTGCCCGGCATGTCCCACGACTACGCAATTCGTCAAAGGCGCGGAGACTGACGAGATACTCATTCTCCGTATGCATTAACAGCATGAACGGACCCGGCCCGGTCAGCCGGTCGGCGCTGGCGAATGCGTTATCGAGATGCGCCCAGTTTTCGTAATAGCCTGGAACGACATGTTCCGGGCGCACGTACGCCGAATAAACGTCCTGCCCGACGACGAGGAGCTTCGTGCCGTCGAGGCCCTCGGCGAGCATCACGTCTTGAAACTTGTCACCGCCCAACCGGTTGGCGGATAGACGTGTGATGCCGAACTGTCGCAATATCTGCGGCACTTGAGCGTTGATTCCAAACGTATCGAGCAGCCAGCCGCTCCGCGGTGCATAGTCCCACGTCTGCTTCGCCCATTTCAAGCCGAGCAACTGGTTACGCACGAACGACTCACCGGCGGGCAGGTTCGTGTCCAGCGTGCTGGCCATGCAACCGGCGATCTCCAGCCGTCCCTGCTTCAGGTACGGCCCCATCCGCTGCACAAGGTCGGGCCGCCGGCGCTCAAGCGTGCGGTAGTGGGCGCACTGCTCGAGCGTGTAGCGAAACGCCGGATGCTGTTCAAGCGAATCCAGGATGCGGATGAGCATCACCTCCAGCATCTCGCTCATCTCTTCGGGACCGCGCTTCCACGCAAGGTCAACGTGAGTGCAAGCCACCAACATGAATTGACGTTCGGACATGACGAGCCTGCTCTTCCAGAGAACAAAACTTTATTCCACCACCGTTACCTTCGACGACCACCTGAACGCACCGACGTCGTAGCCCTTTGCGCTAGCGATGCTGTTTGCGATCAACTGGACCGGGACGATGTCGATCAGCGGCGCGAGTGATTCGCAAGGCGGCCTTCGCTGAAGGATGACCAGCACGTTTGCATCTTCCCAAGGTGGCGCGGCGGACGTGACGAGCACCGCGCGGCCGCCGCGCTGGGCGATGTCACGGGCAAGGCCGCAGTTCAGCGCGTGGGTTGCGCCTTCGGGCGCGAAGATGGTCGCGACAAACCCGGGTTCGATCATTTCGAACGGTCCGTGCCGAAACTCCCCCGCATCGAAATCGGCGGCGGGATGCTTGGCGACTTCGCGAACGAATAGCGCACCGGCTCGCACCGTCGACAGTGAATAGCCGCGACCGATCAGATTGACGCACGCCGGCACGCCGAGGAACGAATCCAGTACCGAAGTGCGCTCTGCGTGATGGCCGGTTTCGTCCTCCAACAGGTCGATCGCCTGCGCAACCTGCGCTCCCTTGGCACGCCAATCTTTCCCACACAAAGCATCGCCCAGAAGTGACGCTTGCACGAGCGTGGCAAGGTAGCTTCGCGTGGTGACGGATCGCTCTGGTGCGACATTCATTGGCAACACGTACTGCGACCGAAGCGCCAGCGGGCTATCGGTGTCATTCGTGATGCCGACCGTGGTGACCGACTTCGGAAGTCGCTCGATGAGCCGCACAATCTCCGCGCTGCGGCCTGATTGGGAAACCATCACCACCACCGTCTCAGCATCGATCGACGGCAACTCGTAATGCAACAGTTGCGCCGCCGACACAACCGATACCCGGCGGCCGAGCCCGGCGAGATGGGTTGCCACGGCGAGCGCCCCGAAGTGGGAACTGCCCATTCCCGTGAAGACGATCCGACGCGAGGGTGCGGCCCCGATCTCGTGGGCGATGCGATCGAGCGAGTCGGCGTCTGCGGCCTCGATCGAGGCGCGCACGCTGGCGGGCTGGTCGAGCACGTCGTGGAGATAGGCGTTGGTTTCATTCATGGAGGAGTTGATCGAGAGATCGCGCAAGCGTCGCGCAGGACACATCCGCCAACTGCCTTCAACGTCGGGAAAGCGAAGTTCCCGCGTGCCATTGGCTGGGTAGGAGCACAGATTCAGGTGCGCGATCGCCGCCTTCAAGAATGGCCAGCATCATCTCCGCGGATCGGCGGCCCAGCGCCATGCGGTCGAAGATGACTCCGGACAAGCTAGGCCAGTTCCATTCGACATCACCGACGAGGTCGCAGCAGGCGATTCCGAAGTCTTCGCCAACGAGCAGCTTGTTCAGCGCCGCGGTCTGTTGGACCAAACGGGCGCGAAACGTGTCAGTGGCAACGACTGCGGTATCCGGCCGCAACAGGGGTCGCAACCGCTCACTGAATTCCGGCGTCCAATACCACTTGTTGTACAGTATCTGGAACTCAATGTTCGCCTCGCGGCAGACCGTCTCAAGTCCTTTGCCGCGATCGATGTGGCTGTAATGCGGAGCGACACCCGCGTCCGAGTCTTCGGCCAGATACACAAGCTTGCGGTATCCCGCCTTCACGACCTGCTCCCCAATTTCACGACCAACCGCAAACTCATCGCGGCGCACGCAGCATGAGTCGGCCCACTCGTTGGCGTCCGCCCAGACGCAGGCGGGCACCAGCTCGCGAACTCTGGCGTTCACGCGATCGGGCAGCAGCGTCGTGACGATGACGCCGTCAAGCACGTGTTCGCGGAACACACGTGAGTGCCCTTCGACGCTTTGCTCGACGTCTGCCAACCGAACCAAGCAAAGCACGTAGCCGGCCGCCTCGAGCGCCATGTTCATGCCCAGGATGGCGAAGTAGGTGTATGGAAATGTGGCAGGGTCGGCGGGGTTATTGACGACCAGTACGCCGACCTGCAAGGTCTTGCGGGTGACGACCGCCCGCGCCGCGGCGTTCGGGCGGTAGCCCATCGTCTCGGCGGCGGTGAGAACGCGCTGACGCGTCTCGCTGGAGATGCGCCCCGTGCCGTTAAGCACCTGACTCACCGCCGGCTGAGATAAGCCTAAACTGGTGGCGATCTGCTTTACGGTCACGTCGCGGCGCACCAACAACTCCGTTCTTCGGGACGGCTTCGATAGGACTGAGGCTGTACTTGGCATCTTAAACTAAACTTCCTACCCACATCGCGTCAACAGGCCTGACACGGCCGATGATTCTAGCGGGCGCATGACGGAACAGTGTCGCACAGGATTATACGAAATATCTCAAACGCTTTCACGCTTTTTCTTGCCGACCGGACCGGGTGCGACGTCGTGTCCCTGCAATCACGCCCAGCGCGAGTATTCCGAGCATCGCCGGCTCGGGTACGGGGAGAACCGTCAGCGTGTACGTGCCGGGAGCACCAAACTGTTCGACCGTCACGATCGGGTCTGACTCGGTTCCCGATCCGTAGACCAGTTCCTGGGCTAGGGGCGTGAAAATGTAGTCGCCTGGCACCAGCGACGACGAAACGTTGAAAGCGTGACGGGCGATCGCGGATGCGGGGATCGCTGCTTCGTTGTCCAGCAGCCACGACGTGATGCCTTTTGCTGGATCGTCCAGCGTGGAGTTCACAACAGGCACCGAAACGTCGGCGGAGACGAACGCGGCGGATAGCGCTGACACGCTGGAGGCCGGATAGGTCACACCGGCCGACGGGACCGTGGCAGAGAAACTGTACGCCAGTCCACCCACAGGAAGGTCGCCAGAGTCAAAATGAAGATCGAGTTGGATCATGTTCCCGGCGACGACCGAACCGGCACTGGATGATCCGCCTTGGCTAGTCAGCCACAATACCGGCGCCGCGTGCGCCGCCGACGCGATCGAAAGGCTCCACGCGACGATCGCCGCTCGATACCCTTGCTTTGTCACCGTTCTCTCCGTTCGAAGCAGCCTTAAGGCCACTAGGTTAGTGCATGTTGAAGGTTGCTCTTGACGATCTGCTGATCCGTCACCGTGATGAATCCGCTGAGGCTCAGGTCGCTGAGAAAATTTGACAGGCTCAACGGTCTGTTCAGGTTGCTTTTGACGATCTGCTGGTCTGTGACAGTCACCCGACCGCTTCCGTTGAGGTCGCCGACAAGGTTGCCCACCTTCACGTCGGTATCACCCACGATCGCGTTACCGGCGGAATCGGTCACGCCGCGCAGGCCGATCGTTGCGTACTTCCGGTTGATCACACCCGTCATGTTCAACGTCAGCGTCACGCCGCTAAGCGTCGCCGAGGCGAACGTCGCGTTGGTGAGCGCAAACTCATTTGCGCTCAGCACGCCGTCGGCCGGGATCAGGCCTTCGGTGAGGGTAAATACGATGCTGGTTGCGCCGCCCTGCCGGGGTTCCACCTTGGACGTGCCCGACAGATTCAGCGGGAGGTCGTAGATGACCCGCGCAGCACCGTGCGTCTTGCGACTGACCGCAGATAGCAGCAGCGGCGAGGTGGAGTCGACGGTAATCGCCAGCGCGGGTGACGATGCCGACGGGGCTGAAGCAAAGGTCTGCGTCGCGGCGATGCTGGCCACGCCATCGGCGAGGGTCGCGGAACCGTTGGTGACGACGGTGGTGCTCGTGCCGGTCGCGGTGGCGTTGCCGAGGAGCGTGCTGCCCGAATACACGCTCACCGTCGCACCCGCCACCGTACCGGCCACGATGAACGAAAGATTCGACGTCGCTGAGGCGTTGTTGAGTTTCGTTCGGTTGTCCCCCGCCACACCCGTATCGCTCAAAGCGGCGAGCGTGATCGCAGTAGGCACCGGGGGGACGTATTCGTAAGCGCCGGCGTCGGGCACCGCGTAGCGTGCGGCATTCGTCAGGTCGACCGCCTGTGCTTCGCCTGCGGCACCGTAGTTGATCGCCGGACTGCTCGATTGAATCCGGAAGTCCCCTGCCGCTGCGTTGACGTACTTCGGGTCGGCGATCAGCGCCGGCTGCGGGTACCAGTACGAATACGCGAACGCGGATGCAATGTTGCTCGTCACCGTAAGCTCGCCGACGGGTGCCCCGGCCGCGTTCTTCTCCGTGTGCGCGATCTGCCACGACTCGTTATTCGTCACCACGTTGTTCTGGATGCGGATGTTCGTGTAGTTGGCCGTCTGAACGTTGATGCCGCCGCCCCATGTCGTGCCGTTGTTGCCGTAGCCGTTGTTGTGGACGGTGTTGTTGACGATCAGGATGTTTTTTCGCGGGCCGTTTGCGAGGTAGCCGGCGATCGAAATGCCGTTGGTTTTGTTGTTGTAGAGCAGGTTGTTCGAGATGACGACGTTCTTGACGGTTCCGCCCAGTTCACTGGCGACGACCACTCCGTCCCCGGTATTGCGGACGATGTTTCGCGTAACGGTGATATTCTCCATCGGCCGGTCATCGTCAGGGCCGGTGCCCTGCTTGCTGCCGCTATCGAGGTAGATACCGATATCGGCCAGGCTGTAGACCAGATTGTCGCGGATCACGCCGTCGCGAGAACTGCCCTTGGCGTCAATGCCCTCGCCGCCGTTGGAGATCCCGTTGTTTCCGGCGTTGTTCCAGATCACGTTCCCGGCAATATCAAAGCCGTGTACCTCGCCGAGCGTGATGCATTCCTGAGTATTGTCGCCGGCGTTCGGCGAGATGCAGGCGTCTTCGATCCGGTTCGACGCGACCACCACGCCATCGGTGTATTTTGCATAAACGCCCGACGCCCACGTGCGGGCGGTGTGGACGTTGCGGACGGTCACATCGGTCGTGCGGTTGCCCGAGTTGCCCTGGATGATATAGCCGAACCATTGGCTATCACGGACGTCGATGTTATCGAACGTAGTGTGGCTGGCGCGGATGTCGATCACCCCCTGCCACATCTCGACACTGTTGCTGGTGACCACTACCCCTTCGCCCGTCGCCGTGAACAGAACCGGCAACGCCGCCGATCCGGAGCGGGTGACGATCACTTTCTCGTTGTACGTGCCTGGACGGACGTTAACGACATCGCCGGGATTGACGATGTTCGCGGCGGCCTGGATCGTCTTAAACGGCGCGCCGGTGGAACCGTTTCCACTACTCAGCGCAGAGGCGTCCACGAAGTAGCTGGCGAAGAGCCGACGCGATTCCAACGCCTCGGCTACAGCGCCAGAGGCTCGAGGCGGCGACCCAGCACTCGAACTGCGACAGGGTTTGAATCTCATGGAGCGTCCTCAAGGTGCGGATCAAGCGTGCGGCGGCTGGGTCGTACGAATCTATGGGCTCACTTTCACCAGCGACATCCCGCCGATCGTCACCTTGCCGGCGGCGGCGCCCAGGGCGAGGCTGATCTTGGTGTTCGGTTCATCGGCTTTGGCGGTGAACTCATGGACGAACTCTTTCGATGTCGGCCCGGACGTTTTCGTCTCGCTGACGCCGACCATCGCGTACGGCTTCTCCTCCTGCTGAATGAGGATGGTGATGGGAAATTCCTGGTCCGATTTGGCGGTGAAGCGGAGCGTGTACTTCACGTCCTTTACCAGCGCGACGTTGTTCTGCTGAAACTGAATGTGCCACACCTGCGCCGCCGCCGCGGGGATGGTGATGACGACCGCGTTCTTCCCATCCTCGTCCACCCGCTCTGCCGTCGCGGCGGTCTGTTTGTTGACGCTCAACTTCCAGATCGCGCCGGGCTTGCCGAGCGTTTCAAACGGGGGGTCGCGAAGCAGATTCATTTCGTCGCCCGCGCGAGCGGCGACCGCTGTGAGAAGTAAACCGAGGCAGGCGACTGCGGGGGCAAAGAATCTCATGGTGGGTATCCGGTTGGTTTCGGCCGCGATGAAGGTCGACCGTGGGTTCATCCTGATCGTAACAGGCGGTCGGCACGCAGCGCGCGTGCCGACCGCAGCGGAGGAAGACGGCCTCGACGGTATCGCGTGCCATCAACGCGACACAGTCAGCCGAATACTCGAATCAGAGACATCCACGCTCCTCACGCGCGACGCCGCTTCAGCCCGAGCACCGCCAGACCCGCAATCACGGCGAGGCTGGTGGGTTCGGGGACGGCGACGGTGTAGAGCACTACATCATTTCCCGTCGTCAACGGTTGGCCAGCCCCGGCGAAATCGCCGACATAGCTAATTTTCAGGTTGTACCCGTTGTTGGTGAGGATCGTCGCGTCCTGCGCCAGGTCGGCGAAAGTTCCGGTCACGGCATCGGACAAATCATTGGTGATGACCCAGTACTTCTGGCTCGTCGCCAACAGCCCGGTTAAGGCGACATCCAGATCGGCAATACCGGCACTCAAACCCACCGTCCCTGTGACATTCACGACGTCATTGGTGGCCAGGGTTCCATTGATCTCAACGGCGAACTTCGCGTCCCCTCTGAAGAGGAGATTGCCCGTGTCGATGGACTCAATGCTGTTGCCGGGTGCGAGAATGGCGTCAAACGGTACGTCAGTGCCGCTGTTTCCGACGGTGACCGCTCCGGTGACGAAGCCGTTCCCGCCCAGCGTGCCCGCATTAACCGTCACAGCACCCGTGCCGGTTGCGCTACCCGAGGCGTTATTGATGAACAGGCTGCCAGCATTCACCTGGGTGTTTCCTGTGTATGTATTGGCACCGGAAAGGACCAGTTTGCCTAGACCTGTTTTGATGAGTGCGCCCTGAACAAGCCCGGTCCCTTCGATCGAGGCTTCCTCGGTCAACGTTCCGGAAAATGTCGTCACACCGGTGTTCGTGACGTTGAAAGTCTGCGACGCTGTGCCGGCATCAGCAAATCCCGAGCCTAAGTATACGGTGCCTGAAAACTCAAGATCGTTGCTACCGGAGAAGGTGTGCGTTCCGCTTGCGCTTCCGAAAGAGCGAAAACGGCCCGTGCCGCTATTGATAGCGGCTGTCGTGAGCGCGTTCTGGCTGAACGTGATACTCGTTCCCGAAATGGACGCGATGTACGTTCCGATCGGGAAGTTCCGCATCACGCTCTCGTAATTCAGAGTCTGCCCAACTGCCAGGTTCGTCGCACTGCTGACGGTGGCTGTGGGGCTACCTAAGGTGATTGCCGTCACATCGGTCGTACCTGCGACAGTCGATAGTGCCCCGTTCAGGCGGATGGTGTTGGCAACCGCGTTCGCGCCGGCAAGTGGTGTGTTGGAACTGATATCAACACCTCCACCATTCAGGCGAAGAGGTCCGGTGCCAAGCGCGTTTTTATGTCCCAGCGTGAACGATCCGGATCCAGCAAAATAATCAGTGCCACCTGTGAAAGAACTGTTGCCATTCAATTCCAGATTTCCTACACCGTTGACTCCACCGCCAATTTTCTGGATGTTGAACGGGCCCGCATTGACCTTGCCTGACAGAATGTCCGAAATACTCCCGCTCAGGGTAATCTTACTTTTGTTCGTTATTTGCAGCGCGTTCGCAATGCCTGTATTCGATACGGCGCTGCCGCCAATGTTGCCACCGATAACCAGAGAGTTGCTTGTGCTTGCATTATTGAGAAGCACGATCGATCCAGCCGCTGCTCCGATGAAAACGTTCGAGTTGACGGTCTGATTTGCAGCGTTGGCGGCGTCGAGCGCAACGATTGCAGAGCCGCCGCCGACGGTCAATTCACTCCCCGAAATCGTGTAGGCTTGCGACCCAGTGAATAGCAACTTTGCATTGGTTGACGCGGAAAGGGCTACAGAAGCGTTTCCTAGACCGCCGAAGGTCGCGAGTGCGCCGGACGTCGGCACAGCGGCAGACGCGCCGCCCCAGTTCGTTAGAAGTGTCCAGGCACTTGTCGTCGTCGTGGAGTTCGTGCCGCCCCATATCTGATCCGCCGCCTGCGTGGTTCCCGCCATTGCCGTGCCTGCGATGAGACAGGCCAAGATGTTCTTG
>Ga0105047_10007556_pt1 | contig 18298 bp, 21 predicted proteins | sample MAT04_FD_78384 | JGI IMG/M metagenome (GOLD analysis project Ga0105047, IMG submission 78384) | Freshwater microbial communities from Lake Fryxell liftoff mats and glacier meltwater in Antarctica - MAT-04 (megahit assembly) | ecosystem: Environmental > Aquatic > Freshwater > Ice > Liftoff... | reverse complement strand
GGCTTCAAGGGCGGTCTCGCCTACGGAGCAACCGATGACATCGGCCTCAAGGCCACCGAAAACCCGGTTCACTTCCGCGACCTCCACGCCACTCTCCTTAACCAGCTCGGACTCAGCCAGGATCAGCTCAGCTACCTCCACCAAGGCCGCCGCGAACGTCTAACCGAAGTCCACGGCCGCATCATCAAAGAGATCCTCCGCTGATCGCATTGTCTCGGGGTACCATGTAGCGGATGGCAACATCTACCAGCCTGAGTCAAATCAATTTACTCGATCAGAACGCATTCGTTGCGACTCTTGGCTGGATATTCGAAGACTCCCCCTGGGTAGCGGAACGGGCTTGGGCCAGCCGCCCCTTCACCAGCCTTCACGCACTCGAGGATGCCATGTCGCATCAAGTGATCGTTGCCAGTCGTGAGGAACAACTCAAGCTACTGCGTACGCATCCTGATCTTGGCGCAAAAGCTCGCATGAGCGACGCGTCAATAGGGGAGCAGGCTGGCGCAGGCCTCGATCGCCTCAGCACCGAAGAATTCACTCGCCTGCAGGCAGCCAATGCGACTTACCGCAACACCTTCGGTTTCCCTTTTTTATTTGCTGTCAAAGGCAGCACCAAACACGAGATTCTCGCTGCTCTGGAATCCCGGCTCAATGCCACCATAGAGGAAGAATTCGAAACTGCCCTCAAGCAGGTCTTTCGCATTGCCGCTTTTCGGCTTGAAGATCAATTCAAATAGGAGGCTTGCTTGGAATCTTTCGCAAGCGGCTGGAAGAGAAATTACTACGGTAAAGGCGACGTCACCGTTTATCGCTTGAATCGCGATGGTCAGGCCCCCGAAGGCGAAACTGCAGTTTTTGGCGCCAACGTCAAAATGCTCCTTTACGGGGATTCGTTCTGGCCCACCTACACTACAGGCGACAATACGGGTCTCATTGCCACCGATTCAATGAAGAACTTCATCCAATGCGAAACCATGAATTTCCAGGGTCACGATCTCGAAGCCTACGTGAAATTCCTCGCTGAAAAGTTCATCGCTCTCTATCCGCAGGCAGAAGGAATTCAACTCACTGCCCGGCAAATTCCCCATACTGCCCGTGGCACTTGGACTTTCGCCCCTTCAGGCCCGGAACAAACAACGGCGAGTATAGAAATCAATCGTCAGGGCGTCGTGAGCGCAACTTCAGGCATTCATGGCTTCCGCCTTCTTCGACTGGGCGGCAGCGCATTTAAGGGTTTTGTTCGCGATGAATACACTACTCTGCCCGATATCACAAATCGCCCTCTCCACATGTGGCTCGATCTCGATTGGCACTACAACGATCCTTCCGCGGCACTTACCAATGGCCAGTGCTCCCGCCATATCGCTCGCATCACACATGAAATCTTCGACGCCTTTGAATCTGGCAGCATCCAACAAGTCATCTACCAGTTGGGCACTCGTGTCCTCGCCGAAATAGCCACAGTTTCCGAGATCCATCTTGAGGCCAACAATCGCACCTGGGACACCATTGCTGAGCAAGGCGACATCCTCGGAGCCTATACCGATGCACGCCCACCTTATGGTGTCCTCGGTTTGAGCATGAGGCGCTAGCACCATGGCCCGACTCTCTACTCACGTGCTCGATACGGCCTGCGGCCTCCCCGCCGCTGGTCTACTCATTGATCTGCACTTCGTCGACGGCTCGCTTCGCAAACATCTCAAGTCGGCCCGGACCAACTTAGATGGCCGCACCGATGAGCCACTGCTATCAGGGAATAACCTTGCCACAGGTATCTATGAACTCACCTTCCACGCCGGTGCCTATCTGCGGGGTCTTGGCCTCCAACTGCCAGAACCTCTTTTCCTCGACGAAATTGTCATTCGGTTTGGCGTATCCGATTCAGAAGCCAACTATCATGTGCCGCTCCTGCTCTCGCCCTTCGGCTACAGCACCTATAGGGGATCATGATCCACGCTGCCGGTGCCGCCGTTGCTCGCTGCCGCTCGATTGCATCTCAATCGGAGGATCCTTCAGCCACCACTAGAACTTTTCTCTGCCCCCCGATGCGGGAAGTGCACAACAGCTTGCGCACCTGGATGGAAAGCTGCGGCATGACGGTACACATCGACGACGCCGGAAACTTGCGCGGCACCATCGGCCATGGCCCCAGACTCCTCCTCGCCTCGCATCTCGATACTGTGCCCAATGCTGGTGCTTTCGACGGAATCCTAGGTGTTGTTATTGCCATCACTCTGGTCGAACTCCTCGCCGGACGAAACCTCTCCTATGCACTCGAAGTCATCGGCTTCTCTGAAGAAGAAGGCGTCCGATTTGGCGTTCCCTTTATTGGCAGCCGCGCACTCATCGGCGACGCAGAAGCTTTGCTCCCGATCACGGATCGCAATGGAATTTCTATTTCGAGCGCGATCCGCGCCTATGGCCTCGATCCAGGTCGGATCGCAAGCGCCGAAACGGATGCCGCAGCCTACCTGGAGTTCCACATTGAGCAGGGTCCGGTGCTCGAAAGTCTGGGCTTCCCGCTCGCTGTTGTGGACGCGATCGCAGGCCAATCACGCCTGGATCTCACCTTTACCGGCCATTCCAACCACGCTGGCACGACGCCCATGCACCTGCGTCGCGATGCCCTCGCCGCCGCTGCAGAATGGATCTACCACGTCGAAGCTGCGGCCCAGTCCACTGCGGGCCTGATGGCAACTGTCGGCCACATCGAGGCAAGTCCAAACGCCCGCAACGCCATCAACGGCCTTGTCCTCGCAAGTCTCGATGTCCGTTACGCTGACGATTCCATTCGCCTTGCCACGGTTGAAAGGCTGCTGATTGAGGCCCGAGCCATCGCCACCCGTCGCAACCTCGCACTCACCTACAAATCGAATCTCGATCAGGCCGCCGTCCCGATGGATCAAGCCCTTGCCGATGCCCTCGCAGACGCAATCACCGCCACCGGACACCCCCTCCATCGCATGACCAGCGGTGCCGGCCATGATGCCATGATTGTCGCCGGCAAGATTCCGTCGGCGATGTTATTTTTAAGAAGTCCAGGTGGCATCAGCCATCACCCGGATGAAAACGTTTCGATCGAAGATGTAGCGGCCGCCCTCGAAGTCGGGATGCACTTTCTTATGAATTGGGAGTCCCCTATTGTTTGACCTCGTGATTCGTGGAGCCACTCTTGTAACACCGTCGGGCCTGCTCGAAGCAGACCTCGGCATCGCCGACGCTTCAATCGAAGCTATCGGCCCTGACCTTCCAGCCGGTCGCACCGAAGCAGACGCAACCGGCCTCCACATCTTGCCCGGCATTGTCGATGCCCATCTCCATTTCAACGAACCTGGCCGCACCGATTGGGAAGGCGCTGCCACCGGCAGCCACGCCCTTGCAGCAGGCGGTGGAACTACCTTCATCGATATGCCGCTCAACTCCACCCCGTGCACGGTGAACGCTTTCGAGTTTGAGCGCAAACGGGTCGCCCTCGCCGCCGCATCCATCGCAGACTTTGCCCTCTGGGGCGGTATCATCCCAGGCAATCGTGACGAGCTTGCAGGCCTTGCCGCAGCAGGTGCCATTGGCTTCAAGGCCTTTATGTCCAATTCAGGCCTCTCCGAATTCCCTCGTGCCGATGACCTCACTCTCTACGAAGGCATGCTCGAGGCGGCTCGTCTTGGCCTGCCGGTTGCCGTCCATGCCGAAAGCGAAGAGATCACCAGCCGTCTCGCCGATCGAATCCTCGCCGCTGGAAGCTCGGGCGTGCGAGACTTCCTCGCCTCCCGCCCCGTCATTGCCGAAGTGGAAGCAATCAGCCGCGCCGCACTGATTGCGTCTGTCACCAAAGCCAGCCTCCATATCGTGCACATCAGCTCAGGCGCAGGAGTGGCTGCCGCACTCGAAGCCCGGGCCCGTGGCGTAGACATCACGATCGAGACTTGCCCCCACTACCTCTTCTTCACAACTGAAGATGTCGAGCGTATTGGTGTGGCCGCCAAATGCGCTCCACCCATTCGCGATTCTGCAGATCGCGATCTGCTCTGGCAATCGGTTCTCGATGGCACACTCGACCTGATCGGCTCAGACCACTCCCCGGCTCCACTCGATCAAAAATCGGGAGACTTCTTCCACGCCTGGGGCGGAATCGCCGGTGTTCAATCCACGCTGGCTGTTCTCCTTGAATCTGGCTACCACCAGCGAGGGCTGCCTCTCAGCCGCATCGCTGCTCTTCTATCTTCCCGGCCAGCCCAACGCTTCGGGATCCCCCGCAAAGGTGCGATTGAAGTCGGCTTCGATGCAGACCTTGCCTTCGTCGCCTTAAACGAATCCTTCACTCTCAACCACCTCCACCAGCGTCACCCGATGAGCCCCTACCTCGGTTCGCAATTCCGGGGTGTGGTCCGCCGCACGCTTCGTCGCGGCGAGACCATCTTCGACGGTGCCTCCATCACCGCAACTACAAAAGGAATTTTCCTGCCATGCAATCCCTAGGACATTCAAGAAGCGCCCATCGCGACAATCACATTCTGCATACTCCCGATGCCTTTGTCCGGGCCCCCTGGCCAGGCATGAAAAATGCTACTGCCATCATTCATGCCACCCCAACCATCGGTGCCAAATTCACCCAGTACACAGCCGAGTTCGAAGCTGGCGGCCACCTCCCGGCTTCCCATCTCCAGCGCTTCGTCTATGTCATTTCCGGTGAAATCAATACAGCCAACGCCACCCTTGGCCCCGGTGCTTACGCGTATTTTGGTGAGGGTCAATCGAGCCAACTGGATTCCCCTTCAGGAGCACGGGCTGTGGTGATCGAGAAGCCGTATCAGCCTCTCAGTGGCACTCCACCCCCAAGCCACTTCAGCGGCTACGAAAACACAATCACGCCGCAGCCGCTGATGGGTGATCCAGATCTCGAAGTCCGCTCTCTAATCCCTTCCGATCCTAGCTTTGACTTCGCCGTCAACACCATGACCTTCCGCCCTGGCGCAACTCTTCCCATGGTCGAAGTGCATGTGATGGAGCACGGGCTGATCTTCCTCGAAGGTGGAGGTATCTATCGTCTCGGAGATTTCTGGTATCCGGTCACCGTTGGTGACTTCATTTATATGGCACCCTACTGCCCGCAATGGTTTGGTGCCCTCGGCAAGACTCCGGCAAAGTATCTCATCTACAAAGATTGGAATCGGGCCGCCTGATGCATCTCCACATTGACGCAAGCCGCCTCAGCTCAGAACTCAACGCACTCGCCACCTTCTCTGATACTCCCTCTCCCTCTGTCACCCGGGTTGTTTTCACAGAGACCGATCTGAAGGCCCGAACTTATTTCAAGAGTCTTTGTTCCGCCGCAGGCCTCATCGTTCGCGAGGATGCCGTAGGCAACACCTTCGCCCGCTGGATCGGTACAGAGCCAGATCTCCCCGCAGTCGGTACCGGCTCACACATCGATGCCATACCCAATGCCGGCATGTACGACGGTACTGTAGGTGTTCTTGGTGCTCTGGAAGCAATCCGTGCGCTGAAGGCTGCCAGCTTCTCCCCGCGCCGCTCAATCGAGCTACTTCTCTTTACTTCTGAGGAGCCAACACGTTTTGGCATCGGCTGCCTCGGCAGCCGCCTCCTCTCTGGCCCGAAATCTCTCATGGCGGGCGAGGCCTTCAAAGACCGGGAAGGGAAGACTCTCAACCAGGCACGGCAAGCCGCTGGCTTCACCGGTCCAGTCGAATCTGTCGCCTTGCCAGCAAACTACTATTCAGCTTTTCTCGAACTTCACATCGAACAAGGCCCCTTACTCGAGCAGCGAGGCGTCGGCCTCGGAATCGTAACAGCCATCGCCGCCCCCGCAAGCGCCCGTATCACAATCGAAGGCGTAGGCGGCCACGCCGGCGCAGTGCTAATGCCCGGTCGTCGCGATGCCCTGCTTGCTGGGGCAGAGATTGCCCTTGCGGTAGAAGCAGCCGCTCTTTCCACCAACTCAATCGACACCGTCGCCACCACCGGCGTTTGCCAGGTCTCCCCCGGTGCCGTAAACAGTGTGCCCAGCCGCTGCACTCTCGAGATCGATGTGCGCGACATCGACCAGGCCCGCCGGGATTCGGTTCTCGAAAAAATTGTAGCCGCCTGCCGCGAGGTTTCCACTCGCCGCTCCATCCCAATCCACTACCAGCTCGTCAACGCCGATCCTCCAGCCCAGTGCTCCCCCGAAATTGTCGAAGCCATCGTTGCAACCTGTCAGGCCGAAGGCCTCCCCTACGACCTCATGATCAGCCGCGCCTATCACGACTCACTATTCATGTCGCGCATCGCCCCAACTGCCATGCTCTTCATCCCTTGCCGTGACGGTGTCAGCCATCGTCCCGATGAATACGCAAGCCCCGAGGCGATCGCCCTCGGCGCACGCGTCCTCGCCCTCAGTCTTGCTCGACTTTCTTCCAGCTAAAGAAGCGGTTTAGCAAGACAGCGCTGATCGACGTGAGTAGAATCCCCGACTCCAGCAGCGGGCGAACTTCATGTGCCATCTGCTGCGTCCAGAGCGGTGCCTCCTGCGGAATCATTCCGATTCCAATCGCAATCGCCACTACATAAAGGTTGTTTCGATTCCCCTTGAAATCGACGGTCGACAGGATCCGGATCCCACTCGCCACAACCATCCCGAACATCACCAACCCCGCACCGCCCAGCACAAATAACGGTACTGCCTCCACCAGCGCCGCCATCTTCGGCAACAGCCCCATCACCACCAGAATCAATCCACCCGCCACGCATACCCACCGGCTTCGCACACCCGTCACACTCACCAGCCCCACATTCTGCGAATAGCTGGTGTAGGGGAAAGTATTAAAGAGCCCGCCAATCAAGGTTCCCAATCCATCCGTCCTTAACCCGGCAGTCAACTCATCCCGGCTGATTGCTTTGCCTGTAATATCGGACAAAGCCAGAAACATCCCCGTCGATTCAATCATCACCACCACCATTACCAATGTCATCGTCCCGATAACTACTGGGTCAAAGGTGGGCGGTCCAAAGGCAAAAGGCAATACAAGTCCAAACCACGGCGCGTGGCTCACCTTCTCAAAGCTCATCTTTCCCATCGCTACGGCAACTCCGCACCCCATCACTGCACCCAATAAAACGGCAATATTGGCCCAAAACCCCTTGAGATATCGAATGATCAGCAAGATCACCACCAGTACAAATCCCGCTATCGCCAGCTGGTCTAGCGCCGCATAACTGGGATTCTCAATCATCGGAATCACCGTTTGCCCCGCCGGCATCGATTGTATCTTCGCAATGTCCGCTCGCTGCGCCATACTCGCCGGCCCACCCATCGCCCACCCAATCCCGACACGCATCAGGCTGATCCCGATCATCACAATAATCGTGCCAGTAACCAGCGGCGGAAAGAATCGCAAAAGCCTCCCCATTGCCGGTGCGATCAAAATCGACAAAATCCCCGCCCCAATCAGAGCACCAAAGATTGCTCTCGCTCCATCTGTGCCCCCCTGCACATTCGCCACTGCCACCATCGGTCCCACCGCAGCAAAGGTCACGCCCATCATCACCGGCATCTTGATTCCGAAATAACGCGTCATCCCCAGCGATTGAATCAGCGTCACGATCCCACAACAGAAGAGATCGGCCGATATCAGCAGCGCTACCTGCTCTGGCCCAAGCCCAAGGGCTCGTCCCACAATCAACGGCACCGCCACCGCTCCGCCATACATCACCAGGACATGTTGTAAACCAAGCGCACCCAACCGGGGCAGGCTCAACATCTCGTCAACAGGATCAACAGCGGAATTCATCCATCCATTCTCGTATGGCCGCCGCTACTTTCCGCTGATCAATTGACGAAGTGTTGGTTCCATTGCCGCTGCCCAGCGCTCATACCCTGCTGAGGTCGGATGCAGATAATCATTCATGATTTCCGGTGCGATGCTGCCGTCGGCTTCGAGAAACACTTTTCCGATATCCAGATACGTCACACTATTCTTGCCGCTGAGTCCTGCGATCAACCCATTCACTTCCATCACCTTCGCACGCGCTGCATCCGGCTTCGCCCCGCGCGGAAAGATCCCCAGCAACAAGATCTTCGCCCCAGGGAGCCTCGTATGCAACTCCTCACAAATTGCCTCGATCCCAGATGTAATCTCCTCGGCCGAGTTAATCCCCGAATTGTTAGTACCAATCATCACCACCGCCACCTACCAGACCCCCCACATCCAGCACGCCCCCATGGAACCCCGCGCCGCCGTAGCCGAATGGGTCGACGGCAAGCTCACCGTTTGGACCGGTGCCCAAAACCCCTTCGGCGTTCAACAACAACTCGAGCAAGCCTTCCGCATCCCTGCCGAAAAAGTCCGCGTCATCGAACCCGGCTCCGGCGGTGGCTTCGGCGGCAAGCACACCGGCGAAGTCGCCATAGAAGCCGCCCGCTTAGCAAAAGAAAGCGGTAAACCCGTCTCTCTCCAATGGACCCGCGCTGAAGAATTCATGTGGGCCTATTCCCGCCCCGCCGGCCTCTTCGAAATCACGGCCGGCCTCGACACAAACGGCAAAATCACCGCCTGGGACTTTACAACCTATAACGCCGGCACCGCCGGCCTCGAAACCCCATACCGCATCCCCAACACCAGAACCCGTTTCCACCTCTGCGACTCACCCCTAAGAGCAGGCTCCTACCGCGGCATCGCCGCCACCACAAACAATTTCGCCCGCGAATGTCTTATGGACGAACTGGCAACCTTAGCCAGTCAAGACCCCTCGACTTCCGTCTCAACCACTGCGACAACCCAAGACTCCGCGACGTCATCATCGCCGTCACAGACAGATTTAACTGGAAAGCCCGCCGCAAACAAGCTATCGGCCTAGCCGCCGGCTTCGAAAAAGGCTCCTACGTAGCCGCCTGTGTCGAAGTCATAACAGACCCCAAAACCGGTTTCACCATCAAAGAATTTCACATGGCCTACGAATGCGGAGTCATCCTCAACCCCACCAACCTCCGCGCTCAAGTCGAAGGCTCGATCTTCAAGGGCTAGGCGGAGCACTCATGGAAAAGCTCGACTTCGAAAACGGCCGACTCACCAACGGCACCTTCACGCAATACAAAATGCCCCGCTTCCGCGATGTCCCCCCAATCACGATCATCTTGCTTGATCCAAAAGACCTCCCGGCTGCAGGGGAGGGCGAAACCCCCATTGTTGTTATCGCTCCAGCGATTGCTTCAGCCGTGTCTGCGCTCATCGAATCGCACCAGTGTAAACTGCCCCTGAGGCAAACCTGAAAATAATAAAGGCGGACCAGGCATGAATGGCCCGCTCCGCCTTTATTGCCAGTAAGAAGTCGTCTTACTTCACATCCACACTCAGGAATTGGCGCGACTGGCGCAATCCATCCGGTGAAACGTAAAGTAATTCAAGTGTTTTACTTTGGTTTGCCTTCCACTGTGTCGACCAGACTCCGTCTCCACTGCTCACCAGTGGCAAGGTCGGCCCTTCGATTGAAAGCAAGGACAAAGAACCCTGTGTCAGCGCAACCCCGCAACCATTGGTTAGCAGTGCCTGAACACTTGCCGAAACCCCTGTTTTGAGACTCGCCGCGCGCGCCGGAGATAGCCAAGCAATCGTTGGGCTGGATTCGCAGTTCGGCTTCACAGACAGCCATAATGCATCCACCACCGAAGGCTCGCCATCACCAAAGCTAACAAACACACTTTGCATTTCTTCAAACTCTTGTGCAGACACTTCGAGCGTACGAGATTCGCCAGCAGCAAGTGTTCCAGATTCGACGTTCGCCGAGATTGCCGAATTAGAACTGCGTAATGCAAACGGCACCATCCGGCCCGTTGGATTCATCAGCTTCAGGCTTGCTTTCAATTTTGAGGCGCTGAACACAAAGGCAGATTTGTCCACCGACGGGTTCAGTGCAACCGGTGCGGAATTCACCACAACGCGCACGGTTCCCGCCTCGCGTCCATCTTCGAGATAGATCGTCACCAGCCCCGCGTTTTCGCCAGGCGCTAGCCCACTAGGATCAATCGTCAATCCCAGCTTTGCAATCGATGCCAGATCACCTGTCGAAGGAGTCACCTTCAACCAGGGGGCGTCAACCGTGGTTGCATATCGGCGTGCGCCGCTCTGCGACCGTACGATCACTTCCGCCTCCATCGATTCTTTCTGATCTGCGGCGGCGAGTAGACTGATCTCTCTTGCCGACAATATGATCGGAGCAATTCCACTTGTCGGCAACGTCAACTTCAGCGTTTGATCCAACAATTCATTACGGATGATCAAGTTCGTCTCCAAACCAAGGTTGGCCGTGTTCTCAGATCGTGAAATCAGCAATCCATAAGAACCTGCTGAACTGGCAACGCCAGCACTCCTGCTCAAGCGATAGCTCACTGCACCAGGCCCGTCCAACTCTACCCGAAATGGCACTTCCATCATCCGGGCACGCAACATCACGGTGTGTTGACCTTGAGAAGCCTCCACCAATTCCGCGCTGATCGTGGCATCTTCGGCACGGAAGACCAGCAGCTTTACAGCCATTTTCTGCGAGGGCAACCCTGGCGAATCAAAGCTGACTTCAACTTCGCTCTCGCCCGCTTCCACCTCAGCGGAAGCAGTCGCCCAAAAGTCCACTGCGCCAGGCGTCGCCGTATTGCCCAGCGTAGACTTCAGCCAAGGGGCCGAAGTCGACACCCTTACCGGTACTCCTGCGGGATTCGAATCGAGTTTCACCGTGAGCCGGGGGCTGGTTTGCCCTCGCTGAACGGCGAATCTTAATACCGAACTCGACAATGTAAATCCACTGGATACCAGAACCTTGTAGCTGCGCTCGCTCGACAAGCCATTGGCATCTGTTACCTTCAGATTGAAGCTGAAGCTTCCGGTTTGTGACGGACTTCCAATCAATTGATTGCCCTCAATCGAAATTCCCGTAGGCAAGCCGCCTGCTGAAATCTTGAAAGCATAGGGAGCGGTTCCGCTCTGCGCCGCAAGAGGAATTGACCATGCCTTCGATATTGGATACACCGGCTCAAGCGTCGTCGTGATCTGTACTGGCACCAGAACCGGCAGGCTGACATAATGCTGTACCCGCGCAACATTGGCATCAGTGGCTTCAATCGTGAATGCCACCGAACCAGCGCTGGTTGGCGTTCCAGTGATCACGCCTGTCGAGCGATTCAATGTAAGTCCGGCAGGAAGCGAGCTTCCCAATAGACTGACAAGGATAGGTGCCGTCCCGCCGCTTAACGTAGGCGTCCAGGTCATCGGTTTCCCGACAAAAAGCGTCTGAGCCGGTGGCAGTGCAAATTGCAGTGCTGGGTTTACCAAAAGTGTTATTTCCGTTGATGCCGTTTCACCATCGGAGGTCGTCGCAGTAAATCCGAAATTGTATGTGCCAACAGTTGTTGGCTTTCCAGAAAGAACGCCGTTCCCGAAACTCAAGCCTCCGGGAACCGCACTCATCCCCATGCTGATATTGGGAGCACTGGCATTTGTCGTAGCACCTACTCCAACTGAATAGGGTGCTCCAACCGTGGCCGCTGGCAAGTTGCCCGACGGGCCTAGTTGCATTTGCGGACGCACGTCTATTGTGTAGGAGCGAGTGTCAAAGCTACCAACCGCATCCGTCGCACGGATGCTCACCATAAACGAACCCGCAGCCCCCAATGAGCCACCAAAGGATCCGTCTCCGCCGAGCGAAACACCAGTTGGCATCGCGCCTCCAACCACCTGCACCGTCACCGGACTTGTGCCTCCACTAAAAGATACATTTCCTGAAACGTTTTTTGAGACCCATCCTCCCGGCAGCGAACTAGTCTGAATGGTTACCGGCGGATTCACTACCACCGCAAGCAATAGGTCTGCCGTTGCCCCAACACTATCCGTTGCCCGAATTGTAAAGTTGAAGCTGCCCGCGCTGCTGTAAGTGCCAGACAATACCCCGCCAGAGAGAGAAATGCCGGGTGGCAGTGAACCCGACTGCACATTGTAGCTAATCGCCCCGGTTCCGCCCGTAGCCGAAATGGTCCGGCTTAATGTCCCTGAAACGGAAGAAGTGGGCAATGGCGAAATCGTTAGGCTGATTGGCAGACTCGGTGGCCCCGCGATATTGAAATTGATTGTGAGCTGCGCACTTCCAGATTGTCCCGCCCCAGTTAGGGTCACTACAACCGTCCCACTGAACGCTTCAGTTGGCGTTCCAGAGATGATGATGCCCCACATGCCTCCCGTGAATGCACCGTTCGCTTGAAGCCCAATCCCTGCCGGCATTGCAGGCGATGGACTGAAAGTCCAAGCTGCGATACTTGGATGTAGGATTCCGCTAATCCATACACCCGTCCCCGTTCCAACCGGGACGCCCTGATTTCCATTTATCGTGATCGAGGTAGCTCCAGAGATTACCCCGTATGCTGGAGCGCATAGCAGCCCCGACAGCACAAGCGTTTTTATTAAAATCGAAGTTTTGCATAACGTCATACTAGGCGTTATCGGATATACAGCCGAATATATGAGTGTTATTTTTCGAAGCCGAATGCTGATCCAAAGAGGAGGAGCTCATTCTAAAGCTCTTCTTTCTCGCCAATGCCCTTGCGGCACAAGTCCGTCCTTTAGAGGCCTCTTCACCCCCGGCCTTATCCGGTCTTACCCCGGAACCACCAGCCTCGCCTCAGCTTCGATCTACATCTACCCGCAAGCCGGTTCAAGCTTCCTGAAACAACTAGCGCATTCCCTACTGCGACAAGGCTTTCGCCACCAGGTCTACATCAGCGCGAGCCACGGCCCAGCCCCGCTAACCGTAGGCACGATGGTCCGCGAATTCTTCGAAGAGACCCAAGTCCCAATCCTCTACATCAACATGGACACGGTCCCTCCCAAACTGAGCCTGGATGCCCGACAACGAGAACGCCTCCTCTACGGAGCCCACGCCATGACGAGTCGCCTCGAAGACCTCCCTCCCAAAGGCGACTACGTCAGCGCGATCACCCAGGCCCCACCTGAGATCCCAGAAAACGAAGGCCTGAAAGAACTGGGCAAACTCAGCCTCACGCTAGGCTTCTGGGTCCCTCACTCAATGGCCCGCGGCGGCGCAGCTCCCCAGCCAACCACCGCAGCTAAACGCAATACCTGGGGCCGCGAAGGCACAGACCTGATCTGCACTCTCGTCCGGGAAATGAAATTCCCCAAGCCATGTACGCCCTCAAGAAGCACGACCGGTTCACCCAGAAATGGATCGTCCCCGCTTCCAGCAAAATCCAGCGAAATAGCGTTGGATTCAAAACGGCATTCTAGAAACATCTCATCCCCGCAACCATTGCAAAGAAAGCGTGGCTTACCCTATTGCACCCTGAGCCGATTTCGCGTAGGTTCAAAGTATGGGCTATTCCGAAATCATCACCATTTAACCAGGCAAACGTAGCGGCAAGCCCTGCATTCGTGGCCTACGGATGACCGTAAATGATGTCCTCGAATATCTTGCGTCAGGTATGAGCCACGAAGAGATCCTGAGCGACTTCCCCTCACTCACCGAAGCCGACATTCGCGCCTGCCTGGCCTTCGCTGCCGGTCGTGAGACTAAGAATGAATCGTGGTTAGGTGAGGCATGGCAATCGCTCACTCCAAGCTCACGGAACAGGGGAAAACTTCAGTGCCAGTTGATATCCGCAAGAAGCTCGGAGTCGGGCCAGGGTCACTGCTCGAATGGGAACAAGACGGAGACCGCATCATCGTGCGACGCGCAGGCACTTGCAACTCCGAAGACATCCATAAAGCACTATTCGGATCAAAAGCTCCCAAACCAAAAACGCTAGGCGAACTGAAATCTGGAATTGGCGACTACATCAAGAAACGCTATGCGCGCAGTTGATACCAACGTTCTGGTTCGCCTCATCACTCGGGGCGATTTGCGGCAAACCGCCCTGGCAGAGGATTTCCTTGAAAGAAGCGCCTGGGTTTCGCTCCTCGCACTGACGGAGGCCATGTGGGTCCTCGGATCTGTATACGAACTGACCCCTCTGCAGCAGGCAAATGGAATCGAGATGCTACCGAGCCACCGCCAGTTAGTCCTACAGGAACGCGACACAGTGGCGGATGCGCTCAATCACTTCAGAGCAAAACCAGCCTTGGGCTTCTCTGATTGCCTCATGCTCGAACTCGCCCGAAAAGCCGGCCACCTCCCCCTCGGCACTTTTGACCGGGTCTTGGCCAAGCTCCCGGGTCCCCAAAAGCTCTGAGGAGTTGAGCCAGCGATCGACTGACCTGCCTCGCCTGTAGAGCCGCATGGGTCCTTTTAAAGGGCCTAACCCGCAACGGCGAGTCAAGTGCTCAGAAATATTCATTGGTACGCCCTGAGACTTCTCTCCCGACCTCCCCCGGTCATCTAACCACATGTCGTCACACGCGTCGGGTTTTAACGCCAAGCAACTCTATGTCTGCACATAGCGGTACCAACATTATGGTTGGACCTCGCCGTGCAACTCCCAATCAAAGCGACGGCCAAACCAGTATGCACCACTTTCCAGTTAAGACTTTATATAACTGGGCAACGAGAAGAGTAGCGGGGCCGCGGTCAGGTCTCAGCGTTTGCCCCGTCTCACATTGGGCTGTTGTTCTGCTCGCGGCCAAGCTGCGGATCTTTACTCAATTTATAAGGGCAGGGTTGCCGGGGAGTTTAATGGAGCCGCACGCGGTGGCGAATACCGCTCCTCAATGGAAGGGACAAAAGCATGACAACGAGCCAGCCTAAGCCTCTGCGCCTTTACTTCATCCGGCACGGCGAAACCGATTGGTCACTCTCCGGCCAATACACAGGCCGCGCTGACATCCCCCTGACCGCGCACGGCAAGGACGCGGCAAGGGAACTTGGACAGCGCCTGCAGAGTGTCCCCTTTGCCCATGTGCTAACCAGCCCCCTGCAACGCGCCCAACAAACCTGTGCGCTGGCAGGGCTGGAGCCAACGCCCGAAATCGAACCAGACCTCGCGGAATGGGACAATGGCGACGACGAAGGCCGCACTACCGCAGACATCATCGAGTCGAGACCGGACTGGAATCTTTTTCGCGACGGCTCTCCCCAAGGTGAAACGCCCTCCCAAATTTCCAACCGCGCTGACCGCTTAATTGCCCGGCTCCGCGCGCGGGCTGGAAACGTCGCTCTCTTCTCCCACAGCCACTTTGGTCGCGTCCTCGCCGCCCGTTGGATCGGGCTGTCCGTCGAGCAGGCGCAACATCTGTTGCTCGGCACCGCATCGCTCAGCGTCCTCTGTTATAACCACGGTCGCATCAACGAGCCTGCCATTGCTTTGTGGAACTCTGCCGCACACGAAACATTTGGCCAGGAACAAAACCAGAGCGCTAGTGATGCGCGGCCCATGAAACAACCGGCGATTGCACGATGGGAAAACGAGGGAGGAGAGATCGCCGTCCTGGACGGAGCCAGAATATGAAAACTAGCATCGCCACAGAGAAATTTCGGGTACAGCCCGACGAAAACGTCCAACTCAGTAAGTGGCCGACGATTGTGAAGCCCATCTGCAAATCCAAGAAGGCGTATCAGAAGCTACTGGGAGAACATGTTGAAGAGTTGAGCTCACTGCAACGCATTCACTACGCGGCTAACCGCCACGCGTTGCTGTTGATTTTTCAAGGGATGGACGCCGCCGGCAAAGACGGCACCATCCGGCACGTCATGTCCGGCGTAAATCCACAAGGCTTCCAGATCTTTAGTTTCAAACAGCCCAGCGCCGAAGAGTTAGAACACGACTTTCTCTGGCGTACGACGCGCCGGCTTCCTGAACGTGGGCGGATCGGCATCTTCAATCGTTCCTATTACGAAGAAGTCGCCATCGTGCGCGTTCATCCGGAACTTCTTCTCAGCCAGCGATTGCCAGATGAGCTGCCTGACGCCGCCACCATCTGGAAGGACCGGTATCGTTCCATCCTAGACCTGGAGGACCATCTCCACCGCAACGGCACCCAGATCATCAAGTTCTTTCTCCACTTGTCGAAGGAAGAACAGGCAAAGCGCTTCCTCGAGCGCATCGATGAGCCCGAGAAAAACTGGAAATTCGGGCCCGCAGACCTTCGTGAACGGAAAAGTTGGCCGCTCTACATGCAGGCCTATGAGTCTTGCATGAGTGCCACCAGCACTGCCAACGCACCCTGGTACATCGTCCCAGCCGACGACAAACAAAATACCAGGTTGATTGTTTCCCGAATCGTCCTCGAGGCGTTCCAGGAACTCAAAATGGCTTACCCCTCGACGACTGCAAAACGTCGTCAGGAATTGAAGTCCATCCGCAAACAGCTTTCAGGTCAGACATAGACGAGCGATGCCTGAAACCATCGTCTAAATGGACTGCGCTCGCGGAAGTCGCGACCGAAGGCAAAGCCCGGATCTACCCGAATTCGAATCACAAAACAGGAGAAAAGAAATGACACAGAACGAAACTTCACTCACCATCGAAGCATTGACCGAGTTGGCGTCGCTGAGCCAACCGCCCTGCCTTTCCCTATACCAGCCAACCCACCGGCACCGTCCGGAGAATCAACAGGACCCCATAAGGTTCCGCAATCTTGTACGCGAACTCGAGGCTTCGCTGCTGCAGAAGTATCCGGCCGTCGAAGCGGAGTTGCTGCTGAAACCATTCGAAGCCCTCGCTCACAATGCCGACTTCTGGAACCATACGCTCGATGGATTGGCAGTGCTCGGCGGGCCGGCCCTGTTTCGAGTGTTCCGCCTTCAGCGGCCAGTAGCCGAATTGGCCATCGTGGCTGATAGCTTCCACACCAAGCCGCTGCGCCGTTTTCTCCAATCTGTCGATCGTTATCAGATTCTGGGGCTGAGCCTAGGCCAGATCCAGCTCTTTGAGGGCAACCGCGACGCCCTTGACGAAATCGATCCGGCAAACGGCGTCCCAACAACCATCACCGAAGCGCTGGGCGACGAACTAAGCGAACCGCATCTCACCGTCGCCTCCTATGGTGGAGTGGGCCAGGGAACCACCCCAATGCGTCATGGCGACGGAGGAGCGCAAGACCAGAAAGAAGCTGATACTGTGCGCTTCTTCCGCGCCGTCGACCGTGCCATCACCGAACACCATTCCAGTACTTCGGGTCTGCCTTTGATCCTCGCGGCTTTGCCGGAGCATCATCACTTGTTTCATCAGGTAAGCCATAACCCGCTTCTGATGGCGGAAGGGATCGCCATCAATCCCGATACGCTGCCAATCGATGAACTTAGGAAGCGCGCCTGGAAGGTGGTCGAACCGCGGTACCAGGCTGAATCCGCTACCCTGGCCGGAGAGTTCGCAGCGGCCAAGTCCAAGTCGCGTGGCAGTGACGACTTGGACGAGGTGGCTCAGGCCGCCGCCGATGGGAGAATCGCGACCTTGCTCATCGAATCCGACCGGCTGATTGGCGGCCGGATCGATGGTGTGTCGGGCCGGGTTGTGCTTTCGGAGATGAGTAATCCGCAAGTCGATGACCTGCTAGACGATCTGGGCGAACTGACTGCAAAGTCCGGCGGCCGGGTCATCGTAGTTCCAACTGGACAGATGCCCGGACAGACAGGGCTGGCCGCCATCTACCGATATTGAGTCTTTACAACTTCAAGCAGAATATGATGCAAATCCAAATCAACACAGACCACAACGTCGAGGGCCGTGAGGCGCTCGCTAATAACTACAGCAATATAGTGGCGAGCGCGCTCAAAGTCGTCAGCGGTCACATCACACGAGTTGAGGTTCACCTCAAGGACGAAAGCAACAACGAGTTCGGCCCGAACGATAAGCGCTGCATGATCGAGGCGCGGCTGGAAGGCCGCCAGCCCATCGCGGTTACACACAAGGCTGCGAGCGTAGAAGATGCAGTCGTGGGAGCTGCAGAAAAGCTGGCCAGATTTGTCGAGAGCACACTAGGGAAGGATCGCGATAAGAATGCCCACCGGCCCGATCGCTCTGTGGCCCGACCTTAACTCGGTTAAACCTGCCCGACAGCAGCGCTTTAAATCTTCCGGCTTGGCGCTGGCGGGTTTCTCTGCTGTGCCCAATGCCGTCACGGCGATTACCGTGTTTGTCGCCCCAATCGCCGTGTAATGGGTATCGACGCGGCCATCGAGGCACCACCGAAAAGCCCATTAAGGGTAATAAGCTCAGAAAGACTGGCTCGTTCCATTTGTCGAGGCGTCGAGACTTCCTGAGGATTATTACCACGCAATTGAATCAATGCAAGGCGTCGCCGAGGCGAGTCCACTGGTGATGGCGTGGAATCACATCGACCATCCCCCAAATTCGTCAGGCTTGATAATGTTC
>Ga0105047_10007555_pt1 | contig 18298 bp, 18 predicted proteins | sample MAT04_FD_78384 | JGI IMG/M metagenome (GOLD analysis project Ga0105047, IMG submission 78384) | Freshwater microbial communities from Lake Fryxell liftoff mats and glacier meltwater in Antarctica - MAT-04 (megahit assembly) | ecosystem: Environmental > Aquatic > Freshwater > Ice > Liftoff... | reverse complement strand
GTCGGCGCTGGTACAGGCGCTGTGGGCTCAGGTGGCGAGCCCGGTTCCACGACAGAACCAACCGGGCCCTCCCCGCGCTGTATTTGTACGACTTCATCGAGGTCAGTGGGCGACGCCTCGTCGGCGCCGGCCTGAGGGATCGAGGACGATTCGGGTTCGGTGGAAGCCATGGCCCGATCTGTACCCGTTCGGCCGCTCCGCCAAACCGATCAGTGCGACCCTCGACAGAAGCACAACTCTCGACGAGACTCGTGGGGAGCGGACACTGGTCCAGACAGGGGCGGAAGCATGCACAACCTCCGATCGATTCGCGGTGTCCGCACGAGAGCAATTGCCGGTGCGTTGGCTGCATCGCTGGCGATCGTGCTGGTCGCTGGTGCCTGCGCGCCAGCACCGCCGACCCCATCGCCCGGTATTCCGGCCTTGACAGTCACCACCGTGATCGGCGGGCTCGACCGTCCGTGGGATGTTCGCTTCACTCCCGATGGCACCATGTTGGCTACTGAACGAGCTGGCCGCATCAACGCCATCATCGGCGGCAATCGGATTGTCATGGCCGCACCGAGCGACGTAGTCGTGGCATCCGAGGGCGGCATGCTCGGACTCGCCATCGACCCGGGATTCGCCACCAATCGACGTATCTACACGTGCTTCATGTCGAATATCAGTGGCTCGCTCGATGAACGCGTCGTGCGGTGGGTCGTCGATCCGACGTTCGTGTCTCTGAGCGGCCGCACCGACATCGTGACGGGTATCCCCATGAGTAGTGGTCGCCACTCCGGCTGCCGGCTTCGCTTCGGTCCCGACGCTGCCCTCTGGATCACGACTGGCGACGCAGCTCGCACCGACACCGCCCAGAATCCGATCTCGCTCGGCGGCAAGATTCTTCGGGTCAACACCGACGGCAGTCCGGCCACTGGCAATCCTGGCGGCGCTCTCGATCCCCGCATCTTCACTCTCGGCCACCGCAACGTTCAGGGCCTCGATTTCCGCCCGAGCGATGGTCGAGCGTTCTCCGTCGAGCAGGGAACCAACTGCGACGACGAGGTCAACCTCCCCGTGGCCGGCGCCAACTTCGGTTGGAATCCGGGTGCGTTCGGCTTCTACAACGAGATCGCTCCGATGACCGACGGCGCCACCGTGCCGGGAGCGGTTCCCGCAGTGTGGTCATCAGGATGCCCGACGATTGCAACCTCTGGTGCCGGCTTCGTGAGCGGGGCCCAATGGGGTGTCTGGAACAACGCACTCGTCATGGGCGCCCTAGCGGGCACACAGTTGCGGGTGGTGTCGTTCGATGCCTCGGGTGTGCTCACCAACCAATGGACGGCGCTCACCAACCAGGGCAGGATCCGCACAGCGACCCAGGGACCTGATGGTGCGTTGTACGTGCTCACGGACTCGAGTTCCGGATCGATCCTGCGGGTCGCAGCGGTCTGATCCGGGGAATTCCACGGCATTCCGAGCGACATGATCCGCTCGTTTCGCAGCTAGGAATCTCCACAGGATCGGGGGTTGTCGAATCGTCGTCCGAGGCGCACAGTGAGGTGACCACAGGGGACCTCCCCGGTCCCCTCCAGACACCCGGAGGTTGACCATGTCAGGACGTCACCAGCGAGCCCATTGGGGTTCCGAGCGAGTGGGAGTGTCGAAGCCCGAGAGAGCGGCGACACATCGAACGATGCGCCATCGCGCCAACACTGAGATGCATCTGGCCGCTCTGGTCGACGACACCGAAGACTTGGTCTTCACCCAGCCGCGTCACTCCGGCATCAAGATCGCCGTCGAGTCGCAGCCAGTGGCACCGTCGAAGAAACCCATTCGACACTGGAAGCAGCCCTTCTGGAAGCGCCGCAATGCCATGGCTCGTCAGCGTGTCGAGGCTGAACGCCGCCTCGCAGCCTGAGCTGGCGTTCATCGGTCTGGCGCTCGTTCATTCGGCGCTGATTGATCAAGGACGGTCTCGCCCTCATCGGGGCCGGGTTAGGGCCCGTCAGCGTCTCCCACGGGAGGCCCTCGGCGGGCCCGGCTCGGCGCGACCCGGTGCGGCTCGTTGGGCTGCTTGGGGTACACGGGCGGCCACGGCGCGTCCATCAGACCGGCCGACATGTCGGCGCGACTCATCTCCAGCAACGGCTCCAACGACTGAGGGTCGGGGTACATTTCGGACCACGGGTCGCTGCGTTCGGCGAGACGCGCCGGTACCGAGGCCAGCGTGAGCTCCAGCGGCGCAATCGCATCGAGTTCGTCCCACGAGAATGGTGTCGACACCTGACCGTGCGCGTTGGCGCGGACCGACCACGCACCGAACACCGTCTTGTGAGGGGCGTTCTGATTGAAGTCGACGAAAACTCGCTCGCCGCGCTCTTCCTTCCACCACGCCGCCGTGATGAGTTCCGGACGACGCCGTTCCAACTCGCGTGCCACTGCCACGGCTGCAGCCCGAACATCGATGGGTGAGGTCGAGGCGGTGCGCACATACACATGGATGCCGCGGTTGCCCGTGGTCTTGGGGTAGCTGGCGATCCCCAGCTCTTCGAAGAGGCGACGCGTTTCGTGGGCTGCTTCGACGATCATCGCGAACGTGACGCCGGGGCTCGGATCCAAGTCGATGCGAAGTTCGTCGGCGGAGTCGGGACGATCGGCCGTGGTAGCCCAGACGTGGAATCCGAGACAACCGAGGTTGACCGCCCACGCCACGTGGGCGATGTCCGCAACCACGAGTACACGAGACCTGGTGCCGTTCGGAGTCGACATCTCGGTGGTCGTCAACCAGTCCGGCGCGTTGTCGGGAACTCGCTTCTGGAAGAACGACTTGCCAGTGGCGCCGTCGGGAAAGCGCTGCAACATGACGGGACGATTGCCCATCGTGGCCATCAATGGCTCGCGCACCGACCGGTAGTAGTTGATGAGGTCGAGCTTGGTCTCGCCTCGGGTCGGGAAGAAGACCTTCTCCGGACGACTGATGGACAGCTCACGGCCGTCGATCTCGAGGTCCAGCCGGGACGACGCTTCAGCCATCGGATCAGCCTACGAGTCCCGCTCAGCGGGCAGCTCGACAAGTCGGTATTCTGCGGCCACTCATTGACCGATCCAAGACGGAGGACCATATGGTCGACAGCCCAGACAACGCGGCCGACGATCTCGGACCCATCGACTTCATCGTGGTCGAATTTCCAGACGGCGTGATCGGAACCGAGGGATTCGATGAGTTGCTCGCCCTGGTCGATCGAGGCGTGATCGGCATCATCGACGTCGAGTTCATCGCCAAGGACTCGGGCGGAACCGTCCGCAAAGTCGGCATCGCTGAATTGCCCGGCGATGGGAACGCGTTGTCGGTCTGGGATGGATCGTCGTCGGGCTTGCTCGACCAGGATGACCTCGCCGAGTTGGGAGCTTCGCTCACCAGCGAATCCATCGCCGTCGTTGTGGTCTTCGAGAATCTGTGGATACTGGGCCTTGTCGATCGCTGGCGACATCAGGGCGCGCGACTGATCGCCGATGGCGGACTCTCCGCCGCCGATGTTGTTGCCGCACTCGACGCCACCGAACCCGCCTGAGAGGATCAGCGAATCATGGGATTGTTCAAAACCGCTGCCAAAGTCGCCGTCGCCTCGTCGGTCCATGGACGCGTTCAGCGCCGCCAACAACAACGGTGGGCCAACGAGGCACCTCCGGTGGCGTACACACCACCTGTTGCTGCGCCGCCGGTCGCCGCGCCGCCGGACGTGCCCGCGTCCTCGACGGGCCCCGACCTGGCCAGCCAGCTCGAACTCTTGAAGCAGCTCGGCGAACTCAAGGCGGCAGGCGTCCTCACCCAGGCGGAGTTTGAGACAAAGAAGGCGAGCATCCTCGCCTCGTAGATGTGCCACCATGGCCCCATGGCTCGTCGAAGCACCGGCTCACCGGCCGTCGATCCCGTGGAAGCCCTGAACATCAAGACGAGCGACGACACCTCAGCCACGGCCGTCGAATCCCCAGAGCGCACGGCCGACGACGACGCCGGGCTGTCCCTCGAACAACTGGCCGCCATCTCGGGTGTCCCCGCACGAACCATTCGCTTCTATCAAGGCGAAAAACTCGTTCCGAAGCCGGATCGCGACCCCAACGATGCGCGAGTTGCCCGCTACTCCCCTGCGCACGTCGAACGGCTCCGGCTGATCGGCGAACTGCGTGATCGCGGTCTCCGACTTCCCGCCATCCGCAACCTGTTGCATGAGGGCGACGCCACAACCAACGTGGCCGACTGGCTTGGGCTCGACGCGTCCCTTCGGGGCTCGTGGGGCAACGATGCACCGCTGATCCTTCAGTCCGCTGAACTGCGCGACATGTTGACGGACGCTCCCCCCGGCACGCAGGCCATTTTGGAGGAGGGCCGCCTCATCACCCGACAGGGGACGGCGTGGTTGGTTCCCAGCCCCGCACTCGTCGAAGTCGCCCTGCGACTCGTCGGCGACGGTGTGCCCATCGATCTGGTCATCGAAGCCGGCGCCATCTTGCAGACCCACCTCGGACGGGCAGCGAAGCAACTCATTGATCTGTTCGTCACCGCGCTCGCACAAGGCTTCGGCGGGGACGATGACACGTCCTCATTGGTCGAGGCACTACGCCCCATCGCTGGCGACGCGGCACGAATCATCTTTGCTCAGCAACTCGAACGCTCGATCGAGGCGCTCCTCGCCGACACCAAGCGTATCCAGAAACGCTGACGATCAACTCGTCGGCGTGCCCGGCGGTTCCTCGCGAACGATCAACCGGTACAGCTGATTCGACACGCAGATCTGCCCAGCGGCGGTCAGATGGAGACCATCGGCGGCGCTGCCGTTCTCGCAGGTCCGTATCGCCGTCTCGAGATCGATGACCGTCGGGCGATTGGGAGTCGCAGTACGGACGCCGGTGGACTGGGCGAATCGGAGGCCCGGGAGTCTGGGACCGTACAGACCGTCGTAGTACGAGCCGGGGATCGGGGCCACGGGCTCGACCCGCCAGAACTCGGCGCCCTTCGCGGTGGCGAGATGCGAGATGGCCGACCATTCGAGCAACAGTCGTTGCAGGGCTACCCCGTCAAGATCATCGGCGATCACCGACTCGGCAACGACGAGATCGGGATCCCACGTCGCGACCTGATCCTTGACCTGCCGGGCCCAACCGTTCTCCACTGGGAGCGCTGCGCTCCGGCCGATGAGTCGCACCTCGACTCCTCGTTGAGCGAGCAGCGGCTGCAGCGGGTCCATCAGCTTGGGGTTTCCCTCCAGCCACGCGGATCCGTGGAAGAGGCTGTCACCGATGATCAGGACGCGGCGATAGTTACTCGTCCTCACCGGCGGGGCCTGACACGCGGCACCGGCCAACGTCGCCAGCACGACCACGAGCGGAACGCAGACGCGTCTCATCGAGCCTCGTGGCGCCATCAGGCGTGACGACCGGTCCCTACGACACCGCTGCTGTGACATCTTGACGACGATCGCGCCCCATCCTTCGTGATCCCGACCGCTCACTACTCTACCGGCCGACGATCACAACGCCCTTTCGCTCAGGTTCGGTCAGGACCCAGGAAACGACAGACGAACCACCTTGCGCACGACCGAGCCGAACTGTCGAACGAACGACCGAGAGTTGTACGGGATGTCGTAGCGGGCACAGATCTCGCGAACACGGGGGGCGATCTCGACATAGCGATTGGCAGGAAGATCGGGAAAGAGGTGGTGCTCGATCTGGTGGTTCAGGTTCCCCGACATCACGTTCATGATCCTGCCGCTGTTGAAGTTGGCCGACCCCATGATCTGTCGGCGATACCACTGGCCGCGGCTCTCGTGGTCGATGTCCGCCTGATCGAAATACGTGACGCCATCGGGGAAGTGGCCACAGAAGATGACGGAGAAGGACCACACATTGCGCATGAGATTCGCCGTCGCCGCGCCGGTCATCGAGGCAAGCACCGACGGCGCTCCGAACGGGATCGACAGTGCCGGGAACGCCACGTAATCCTTGAGAACCTGCGACCGGATTTTGCGTCCCGTCTCGCGGATCTTGGGAGCGACCTTGTCGAGGGTGATGCGTTCGCCGGCGTTGAGGTCGGACTCGACATCGTGGAAGCCGACGCCGTACTCGAACAGCGCAGCGAGGGCGAGGAAGTAGAGGGACTGGGCCAAGTGCGCCGGATGCCATGGTTGATCCTCATCGACCCGCAGGACGCCGTAGCCGATGTCACGATCCATGCCTCGCACGTTGGTCCACTGGTGATGCATGTGATTGTGGGTGTGTTTCCACTGGGTGGACGGGCAGACGTTGTCCCACTCCCACGAGGTCGAATGGATTTCCGGATCACGCATCCAATCGAACTGGCCGTGCATGACGTTGTGCCCGATCTCCATGTTCTCCAAAATCTTCGCGACGCCCAGCATCGCTGTGCCAGCGATCCACGCCGGCGGAAAGATCCCCGCCAGCAGTGCTGCGCGCCCGGCCATGTCGAGTCGCCGTTGCGTCAGGATCAGCCGTCGGATGTAGGCGGCATCTGCGGCGCCGAGCGAACCCAGCACCTCGGCGCGGATGGCGTCGAGTTCAGCGCCGAAGCCGGCATCGTCGAAACCTGCCGAATTGAAAGCTGCGCTGTCGACGTTGGGATCGTCGACGCCGGAATCGCCACGGGCATCGTCGGGGAGAGACGTGCGGTTGAGGGTTGCGGTCATCGTGGGCTCCTAGATGTCGAGGGTGACGTGGTCCACGGTTGTGGTCACGCAGAGTTGGACGTGAGTGCCGGCCTCGATGACCCGGCCGTCGCGCACATCGGTCACGCATCCCGACGTGAGCGCCGTCACGCACGTATGGCAGATGCCCATGCGGCACCCGCTCGGTGGTGCCATACCGTGGGCTTCGAGAGCGTCGAGCAGCGTGGAGCCGGGGGCGACCTCGATCTCACGACATGACCGGGACAGAAGCACCGACCCGAGAATCGTCTCCGTTGGCGAAGTGGGACGGCTGGTCGCTCTCGACAGTGGTGTGAATGACTCCACGTGAACCTTCGAGACATCACCAGAGGTGACACAGATGTCGAGCGCGGCTTCTCGAAGCGCCAGCGGCCCACACACGAACACCTCGCGGTCGCGCCAATCCGGGCAGTACTGATCGAGCTGTTCTGGATCGAGGTGTCGGCCTCCCTCGTCCATCACCACAAGCCTCACGGTCAACCACTCGCAGCGGTGATCGAGTTCGGCGAGTTCCGCCGCGAAGATCAGTCGGTCGCGGGTCGTCACGTGGTGGACCACGATCACGTCGCTCGCATCGCGACTGGGGGTCCGGCGATCGAGTTCACGGAGCATGGCCATGACAGGCGTGATCCCGCTGCCGCCAGTGAGACACAGCATCGGCACGTGCTCGTCGGGCAAGGTGAAGTCGCCGCCCGGCTCGCCGAGCTGCACGATGTCGCCGAGACGCGCATGGTGCACAAGATGCCACGAGACCGTGCCGTCATCGATCGCCTGCACGGTGATCTCGAGCACGTCGTCGGAAGGGATCGAGGTCAGCGAATAGCACCGATGATGACGTACGCCGTCGACCTCGACGCCAATGGTCACGAACTGTCCGGCCCGACGCCCTCCGCTCGGGCGATTCGTTTCGAACCGGATGGTGGAGGCGGAGCCGGTCTGGGGTTCGATCGAGACGATACGACCTCGGAACGCTCCACCGAAGAACGGGTTCACCGCCGCCACCATGGCATCGAGATCCAAGGGGGAAGTGAGGAGCCGTGCCCAACGGCGGGTGGCTGAGCCACTCGAGTGGTGCCCGGTATTCATGACAGCTAACACTGTCAGTATCACCCACCACTGTCAAGGCCTCCTTACAGTGACAACTGTCATGAGTTAGCCAGAACCGGGGTTCTCGAGCCGATCGCATCTCGAGTGCATCCAATTCCATGGAATGAGGCGAAACAACTGATACGTCCAAACGGGCGGGGGGATCGAGCGTCGGCGAAGGACCTCGACCCGCAGACCACAACTTGGAGGATCCATGAAGACATCAGCCCGAACGAAGGGCGTCGCAACGCTCATCGCCGCAGCAGCGCTCTTTGCTGCCGTACCCGGCACCGCTGGCGCCACGAACCGGCATCGGCACTATGAGCCACAGCCGACCATCGTCGACCTTGCTGTTGCCACACCGCAACTGTCCATCCTCGTCCAGGCCGTGCAGAAGGCGGGACTTGTCGAGACATTGGCCGATCCCAACGCCGACTTCACCGTCTTCGCCCCGACCAACGACGCCTTCGTGGCGCTACTCGGCAAGCTCGGCCTCACCAGCCTCGATCAGATCCCCGTGGACACCCTCAAGGCGGTGCTCCTCGACCACGTGGTCGTCGGCTCCAACTCGTCCCGCTGGCTGAAGCTCTTCGATCGTCAGGACTGGACAGAGAATGCCATCGGCGGGCTCAAGCTCGAGTACGACCGCTCGCCCCTGAGCGTCAACGAAGCCAAGATCGGCATCGCCGACGTCGTGGCCCAGAACGGCATCATCCACGTCATCGATACCGTGCTCTCCGACCCGGATCCCCGTCCGACCATCGCTGAGCTCGCCATCGCTACGCCGAGCCTGTCAATCCTCACTGCCGCCGTCGTCAAGGCTGGCCTCCTGCCCGCCATCACCGATCGCGATGCCACACTCACCGTGTTCGCTCCGACCAACGACGCCTTCGTGGCGCTGCTCGGACAGCTCGGCCTCACCAGCCTCGATCAGGTTCCGGTGGACACACTCAAGGCGATCCTGCTGGATCACATCGTGCCGAAGGAGCTCGACGCTGTTGATGTTCTCGAGCGCGCTGGCAGCAGGCGTGGCGCCTGGACGCTGGGCGATCTTCGCCTGAAGTTCAAGAAGTCGCCGCTACAGGTCAATGGCTCCAACATCGTTGCCACAGACATCGAAGCCGTGAACGGCACCGTTCACGTCATCGACAAGGTCCTGTTGGACCCCCACAACTAGCACTCACCGCCCATAACGTGGGACGAGCGGGAGGGAGTCGGTTCGCCGGCCCCCTCCCGTTTCGCGTCGGCGTCGTCCGAATGCGTCGCCCAAGTTCGGACATCTTGACGCTGGGCGGAAGTCCGCCGAGCAGGTGTCGACCTCGATCGCCGACCGATTCGCTGGCACCGCCTATACACCCACCTGCGCCTGACAGTGCCCGGGTAGGCATCGATGGTGAACACTGCACCCATGACCTCCTCCATCCGTCGGCCCTTCGCGATCTGCTCGGTCGCTCTGTGTTCGGTCGCGCTGCCGCTGACAGCGTGTTCAACGGACCACCCCGAACCCGCCGGTACGGCCGCCCCGTCCACCGCTCCAGTGCCTGCCGTGACCCGAATGGCGACGGTTGGTCCGCTCCATGTCAGCGCCGATCATCGCATCGTTGATGCCGCCGATCGTGAGGTGCTGCTGCGAGGGGTGAACATCAACGCCTGGGGCGACTACTTCCAGGCCGACCCGAAGCTGGCGCCGACTCTACCGATCACCGATGCCGATTGGGACGACATGGCCGGACTCGGAATGTCGGTGGTTCGCCTCATCGTGAGTTGGTCGCGCCTCGAACCACAGCAGGGCGCCTTCGACGGGGAGTACGTCGAGCAAATTCGTGTCGCCATCCGCTCGGCAGCCGACCGAGGGATCTCGACCATCGTCGACATGCACCAGGACGCCTGGGGGATGTTCATCGCCACTCCGCCCGGAACGCCATGCGAATCCGGGCGAGAAGCCGCCATCGGGTGGGACGGCGCCCCTGAGTGGGCGACGCTGACCGACGGCGCAAGTACGTGTCGATTGCCCGGGTTCCGCGAAGGCTCCCAAGCCGTGTCGGCCGCGTTCACGAACTTTTACAACAACACCAACGGCATCCGCGACTCGTTGGTCGCGACCTGGGGCCGGCTGGCTGGCGCAGTGGCATCGGAACCCGGCGTCGTCGGGTTCGATCTGTTGAACGAACCGAACCCGGCTCTCCCCGATTCCGAGCAGGTGCCGCGTTACAGCGAGTTCGTCTCGGAGTCGATCGACGCCATCAGATCCGCTGAGTCGAGCGCTGGAAGCCCACGACATCTGATCGTCGTCGAGCCGGTGGTCGGCTTTCCCCTCGCCAACCATGTCGCAACGCTGCCCAGCGACCCCGACGTGGTGTTCTCGCCACACAACTACGCCGAGGCCATCGGACCGAAGATCCTGACCATCGAGCAGACCTTCAACGCTGGCGTCGCGGGGGCAGCCGCCATGGGCGTACCGCTCTGGGTCGGCGAGTACGGATGGTGGGACACCTCCGCCGACACACTCCCCAAGCTGGCGCGGTACGCGGCGGCAGAAGACACAGCACGCACGGGTGGCGCTTGGTGGCAATGGCGACAGGCGTGCGGTGACCCGCACAGCATCGGCGTGTTCGGCGGAGTGCCCGATGATCAGACGCATCTGAACAAGGTGGGCTGCCCCGACGATCGGGATCTCGGTCGTACCGAGGAGTTCGCCGCCATCGTCGGCCGTGCCTACCCGCGAGTCGCTCCGGGCCGGATCGCGGCGACGGCATCGGATCCCCGAGCGGGAACGTTCTCGATGTCTGGCTCAGGGGCCGCTGTCGGGAGCGAGCTGATCATCTGGCTACCGGGCACAACCGGCGCAGGGGCAGAACCCAACGTGACCGGGCTCGCCGAGATGCTTCGACAACCCGTTCCGGGCGGCGTGTACCTCACCGCCAGAACCACGGCCGCCGACTACTCCCTCAGTATCGCTGGCTGATCGGCATCGTCGCCTGGGCGGTCAAGGCGCGGCCAGCTCCGCCACACGCTGCTCCCACCCGGCGACCATCACACCGAAATGATGGGGGTTGTAGACATCCTCCTCGGACGAGAACTGCCCGTTCCCGGCGTATCGAAGGATCGTGATGTTGTACTCCTGCCAGATACTGCCGTCGCCGGGGTCACGCATCCGGTTCCAGACCTGGCACACCACCAGCCCCTGCTCGGCGTCGATCGTCGACCACTCGATCGGGAAGGCGTCCATCTCGTTGCCCGGGTACTGGTCCACCATGATCGGCACGATCCACTGTCGTACCGCATCGCGCCCCTCCATCTGTCCGTAGAGATGCTCGATGTACCGACAGTCCTCGGTGAAGCATTCCAACCAGGGCTCCCAGTCCTTGGTTGCTCCCGCATGCGCGGCAGCAGCCTGATACGCCTCGAAGGCGTCGGCGATCTCCTCGCGAGTCCAGCTCGCCGGCGACGCCGCTGTTGATGCGTGTACCTGTTCTGAACTCATGTGAACTCCCCCGTGATGCGCCGATCGAAGCGGCGAACGGCTGATCTTCGCACACGACTCAGCGGCAGTCGTCGATAGAAACCCGTCAGCGTCTTCGACCCGTCGTGAGAGCTCGATGGTTCCGCCGCGCGCCACCCGATCGCTCACGTAACGTCACGCCCATGACGACCTCGACGCCGTTCACCGGACGAATCGGTCGTTACCGACCCGATGCTGAGGCGGGATGGGCTACCCCTGTCCGACCACCGGAAGGGAGCCCGAACATCGTGATCGTGGTGCTCGACGATGTCGGGTTCGCACAACTCCGATGTTTCGGTTCCGACATCGATACGCCCGTGATCGACGCCATCGCCGCCCGCGGGCTGAGGTGCAGCAACTTCCACACCACTGCGTTGTGCTCGCCGACTCGGGCCGCGCTCTTGACGGGCCGCAATCACCACGCCGTCGGGATGGGACGCATCACCGATCTGGCGACTGGATTTCCCGGCTACAACGCGCAGATTCCCTCCTCCGCCGCCATGTTGCCCAGGCTGCTCGTCGAACACGGCTGGGCGACCGCGGCGGTCGGAAAGTGGCACCTGACGCCCGACGAGGAGGCCCATCTCGGTGCGCCGCGTCGAACGTGGCCCCTCGGTCGCGGCTTCGAACGGTTCTACGGGTTCTTCCACGGCGAGACCAACCAGTACGAGCCGGCACTCGTGTACGACAACCACAGAATTGCCCCGCCAAAGCACTGGAGCGAGGGATATCACCTCAGCGAAGATCTCGTCGACCGAGCCATTGAGTTCACCGCTGACCTTCGACATGTCGAACCGCACCAACCGTTTTTGATGTGGTTGGCATTCGGTGCGTGTCATTCGCCCCATCAGGCACCCCGCGACTGGATCGATCGGTACGCCGGGCGTTTCGATCACGGATGGGATGTCGAGCGTCAACGCATCATCGACCGTCAGCGGGAGACAGGGCTCCTCCCCGACGAGATCGAGCTCTCGGAACGTCCCGCGTGGGTGCCGGCATGGGAGTCATTGAATCGTGACGAGCGACGGCTCTACTCCAGGTACATGGAGTGCTTTGCGGCCATGCTCAGCCACGCTGACCACCAGCTGGGTCGATACCTCGAGTTCCTCGATCGAACCGGCGACCTCGACAACACCATCGTCATGGTGTTGTCCGACAACGGCGCCTCGAGCGAGGGGGGTCCGATCGGTTCCATCAACGACATCCGGCCATGGAACCTCGCCGACCACAACGTCGATGAGGCGCTGGCCCGCATTGATGAGATCGGGGGCCCGTGGTTGCACAACAACTACCCGTGGGGCTGGACCATCACGGGCAATACGCCGTTCCGACGATGGAAGCGAGAGGTGCACGAGGGCGGCGTCTGCGATCCGTTGATCGTGTCGTGGCCGCGGGGCCTTCCGGCCCGCAATGAGGTGCGGTCGCAGTACCTCCACGCGATCGACATTCTTCCGACGCTGCTCGATCTGGTGGGGGTGCCTGCGCCGGCCGTGGTGGACGGGGTCACTCAGCAGCGAATGGACGGAACGAGCGCGGCATCTGTGTTGCGCGATGGTGAGGCGGCGGAGGTGCGGACCACCCAGTACTCGGAAATGTTCGGTAGTCGGGCGATCTATCACGAGGGCTGGAAAGCGGTCACCCACGTGTCGATGTTCGAGGGCGGACCAGCGTCGGACGACGACCGTTGGGAGCTCTTCCACGTGGCCGTCGACCGATCCGAATGCCACGATCTCGCCGGAGTCGAGCCAGAACGCCTCGCAACACTTGTCGAACTCTGGTGGCGCGAAGCGGAGGCGAATCAGGTCTTGCCCGTCGACTCGCAACCATTCTTCGAGGCCATCACCCGACCGCCCATCACGCCGCCGCGGGGAAGGTACGTCTACTACCCCGGCACCGGACCGGTGGAGGAGACATGCGCAGTGAATGTCCGTTGTCGGAACCACTCCATCAACGCCGACATCGTCGTGCCCCGTGGCGGTGCCCACGGCGTGATCATCCAACAGGGCACCGGCTACGGGGGCTACGTCTTGATGCTGGACGTCGACGGTCGGCTTGTCTACTCGCACAATTTCGTGGCCCTCGAGACGACGACGGTGCGGTCGTCAGCAGCCATCTCGCCGGGTCGCCATCAGGTCGGGATCCGTTACCGACACGGACGCCAGAGCCAAGGTGACGTGGAGCTGATCGTGGATGATGCGGTCGTCGGCGTGGCGAGCATCCCTCGGTTCACGCTCACCAGATGGGCCATCACCGGCGATGGGCTCACCATCGGACGATCACTGGCGCTGCCCGTGACCCCCGAGTATCGATCCCCCTTCACGTGCACGGCCGACCTGCGCGAGATCGTGATCCAGGTCGAGGGCGAACCGATCATCGACGTGGCCGCCGAAGCCGACGTGTCGATCCGCGGACAATGAGTTCGCAGACCGATGATGTCGTGGCGCTGTGGCGGCTCCAGTCGACCTACGCCGACGTCATCACCCGTCGAGCGTTCGTTGAGCTCGAGCCGTTGTTCGTTCCCGATGCCCAGATCCACATCGACACCGTGACGGCCGCTTCGCGGACCGTCATCGGCGCCACAGCTTTCGGGCAATTCGTCGCCGGGGCCATCGAGCGGTATGACCATTTCGCGTTTGTCATCCTCAACACCGTGGTCGACATCGATGCCGATGATCCGGATGCGGCGACCGGCCGGATCTTCATGTGCGAGGTCCGCCACGACACTGCCAGCAACATCTGGCAGAACGCCCACGGTCGCTACGAGGATCGCTACCGTCGGGTTGACGGGCGTTGGTGCTTCGCCGAGCGGCACTATCGATCGATGGCTCGGACCGGACCCGACGGTGTGATCCTCGGACTCCCGCCGGAATGATCTCACCAGCTCCCCCGGTCGCCGACCTGACGCTCCCATGGGACGCTGCCGACGCCGCGCCGACCATCGACCCCATCGAGCAGTTCACCGCCGCTCGTGCTCGCCACGGCGACACCTTCGGCCTGCGAAGTGGCGATCGCGACTACCTCGTGACGTTCAGCCCGACCGGGATGCAGTCGTTCTACGGATTGGAAGAATCCGAGGCGAGCAAAGGCGTCGCCGACTGGCGGATGTTGCGTCGGAAAGTCGGCGATGACCTGTTCCGGGGTCGGCGCACCCTCCCTCACGACATGTTCGGACGCAGCGACGCCGAGCGATATCGCCACGTGCTCGCCCATGCGATTCGCACCGAGTTGGAGCTCCTCGGAAACGACGGCGAGTTCGAGATCTTCGGTTGGACGCGGCGCCTGGGGCACCGGCTCGGTCTGGCGAGCTGGGGCGCGCCCACGTTCGTCGACCACGCCGATTTCGACGCACTCGTGACCCATCTCGACCTGCTCGACCCATCTGATGTGTTCGTCAGACCCGACATTTCGCCCCAACGCAACGCTGTCGACCAGGCGCTCGAGGCGGCAGTCGAACTCATCGGATCGATGTCGGCTGATTCCGGCAACGCCTACGACCACGGCTGGGGTGACATCGTCGCCCGCTGGGCCGATCAGCCGGATGGCGTCGCACGACGCGGGGCAGCACTCGACCTCATCCTCGTGCATCTCGGCTCGATGTCGAACCTGTTCGCGGCCACCGGTTGGATGATCGTCGACTTGCTCTCGCACCCCGCGATCTGTCACCAGGCGCTCGGCGACACGGCACTGCTCGAAGGGTGCGCACTCGAGTCCACCAGGCTGGCGCAGCGGTCGATCATGCTGCGCGAGGTGGTCGCCGAGTACGTGTTGTTCGACACTGGCGATCAGGTGTACGAGGTGGGTCGTGGCACCACCATTGCCACGCTGCTCCCGGTACTGAACACCTCGGCGGCGCCTGGGCTCGACCGCTACGACCCGAGCCGCTGGTCTCGTCGACGGCTGATCTCCGCGCCGGGCTCGAGTGCTCCGGAACCTCGCGAGCTCGTCACAGCGTTCGGCCACGGACGACACAGCTGTCCGGCCCAGCCGTTCTCCCTGCACGCCATGTGCGCGAGCGCGGCAGCGCTCTTGGAGTCGTTCGAGCTCACACCGCGCTTCGATACCGTCGAACCACAACGGGTCCAGATCGGTGGAGTGGCCCGCAGCCAGACGCCGTGCATGGTGACGTACCACCGCCGTTGACGACCACGCTCACCAAGATCGGTGCACGAGTCGTGAGCAACTTCGGTTCTACGATCTGGAGATCGACCCAAGGAGCCCACCGATGACCCCGTCCACCAGACTCACCCGCTGGGCAGCTGTGATGCTCTCAACAACCGTCGTACTCGTCGCTGGGGGCTGCGGAAACGATGCCGCCACCACTTCGACGTCGAAGTCAGACAAAGCGACGACCACTGAAGCGCCGACCGACGACTCGACGACCACCAAGAAGGCGACGACGACCACCCCGGCCGATGGCACCGACGCCACCACGACGACGGCCGGGTCAGATGGGAGCGACGCGACCGATGTCACCGGCGACACGACGTGGGCAACGTCACCGGTGGACTACCGGGACCAGATCGGCAAGCGGTTCGCCTACCCGTGCACGCCGAACGGCGAGTTGTCGATCGTCTGGGGTTCCGGCCCGTACTCCGACGATTCCTCGGTGTGCTCTGCGGGCGTACACGCCGGAGTCATCACCATCGAGCAGGGCGGGCGTGTCGTCATCGAGATCAAACCGGGCGAGCCGTCCTACCAGGGCACGGAGAAGAACGGCGTCACCACGGGCGACTATGGCGATTGGGGCGGCAGCTTCATCGTGCTCGGCTGATTGCCGCTCCCCGAACTCGTGGCGGGCTCACAGCGCTGTAAGAATGGCGCTGCACGATCTTCGCCCCGACTCACCAACCGTCGGGGCCTCTGTCGTCGAAGTCGGCATTCGAGAACGTCGTCCGGATTCCTCACGGTTCGCTCATGGCTTCTGGTTCGCAGGTGACACGACGACGATGTCAGCGAGCCGCAGGGTCGCGTGCTCGATGGGACCAGATCACGGAAATCGCCGATCCCGCCGTGGTAGCGACACTCGCACGGACAGACTGTAGCGATGACGGTCGGGGCCCATTCACGACGGATGGCAGCGGCACAGGGCCTCAACAGATGCATCAAACGACGGCAGACGGGGTACCGGATCTGCATGACTGAATCAGAGCGATACACCGGTGATGACACCTTCCTCCCACCCGATCAGAAGTCGCCCCCGGGCCCGTTGGACGGTGACGAAACGTTCGTCGTGCCAGAGCCCGAGTCCACCGATCCGGACGGCACCGACGAACCCGTGTGACCCGGACCCGAGCGACCCCCGGCCGCGGGAGCGCGGGCGGTGACTCGTGCCGGAAGACCACCCTCAGGTCGGGTGACGATCATCCCGCACGGTCTCGGCAGCGAAGGTGACACGAGTTCGATATCGAGTTGCTGGGCAAGTCGGGAGACGATCAGCACCAATTCAATCTGAGCGAGGGCGAAACCGATGCAACGTCGGGGGCCACGACCGAACGGCAACCACGCGAGTGCGGCCATCGGGTCGGGTGTGAGGACTTCGTCGCTGCCAATCGGAATGGGCATGAACCGCTCGGGGCGAAACCTCAGCGGTTCGCTCCAAGCCGCGGGGTCGCGGCCCATCAGATACGGCGACCAGGCAATCACCGTCCCGGCCGCCAAGTCGTAGGGTCCGGCGGTGATCGCGGTCAGTGTCTCCCGTGGAGAAATGGGACCAGCGGGGTGTAGTCGCAACGACTCTCGAATCGTCGCCTGCGACCACGGAAGTTCCTGGAGCGGCGCCGATGACACGGCGCGATCGAGGTGACGGTCCGCTTCGATCCGGAGGCGCTGCCAGATATCAGGCTGACCTGCGATTTCCGCCAAGGTCCACGACAGCGACGCGCTGGTGGTATCGAAGCCCGCACCGATCAGCGTGACGATCTGGTCGCGAATCTCGGCGTCGCTGAGCGGATCGCCTCCGTCCTCCGCTGAGATCAACGCATCGAGCAGGCCACCATCGACTCTGGTCGAACCGTCCGATCTGGCCGCTTCCCCGCGATCATCCGAGCGACCAACGATCACCCCACGACGACGGGCGATCTCTTGGTCGAGTATCTGATCGAGTGCCCGACGAGCTCGCTTGGCGGCTGCCCGTTGCCCCACGGGGAAGGGATGCGGGAATTGGCTCATGACCGGGCCACCGGCGTAGGCCATCGCTGGCTCGATCACGTCACCGATCTCGTCGGAGCGTGCGGCCAACTCCTCGCCGAAGAGCACCCGGATGACGAGGCGCCGGATAAGTCGTCGACTGGCGACGTGGAGGTCAACGGGACCTCGTCGCCCGTCGATCAACTCCTCGATGAGACGATCAGTCTCGGCGACGATGACGGGCATCCATCCGTCGAGGCGTCGTTTGGCGAACCCTGGCTGGGTGAGACCGCGACGGCGAGCGTGATCCGCTCCGTCACTGACGATCATCGAGGTCGGACCGATGACGATCTCGAGGGATTTCGTCATCCGACCCCAGCGGAACGAGGAACTCGGAAGCGCGAGCACCTCATTCACAATGAGCGCGTCGCCGAGCACGACGATCTGCTTGGGACCGAGTGTGAGCGCGAACGTCGACCCGTATCGCTGTGACATCTCGTCGAGGAGCCCGCACGGTTCGTCGATCAGACGACGCGCCGCCCGAAGGTTGTCCCGCACGCCCCTCGGCCCCGGAACGGGAGGTTCTGCGCTCATGACATCTCCGTCAAGCAACGCGACCACGACATCGAAGATCGCTCTGTTCGGGAACTTATCTGATCCGGCCAGCGACCGCCTCTCAGACCACGGATACGTGTGGGGGACGCTGGCCTCGGCCGGCCTGATCAGGGCGCGGCGCCGGGTGGGTGGTGGCCTGGTTGGTGGTGGCCTGGTGGGTGGTGTCTCCGTGTGTGGATGATGTGGCCGGTGGGGGTGGTCCAGGCGAAGTTCTGGTTGGTGGTGGGGGCCATTTTCCAGTTGTTTCGGTGGGTGACGGTGTGGT
>Ga0105047_10007553_pt1 | contig 18299 bp, 21 predicted proteins | sample MAT04_FD_78384 | JGI IMG/M metagenome (GOLD analysis project Ga0105047, IMG submission 78384) | Freshwater microbial communities from Lake Fryxell liftoff mats and glacier meltwater in Antarctica - MAT-04 (megahit assembly) | ecosystem: Environmental > Aquatic > Freshwater > Ice > Liftoff... | reverse complement strand
TGATCGACCTGGCCACGCGCGGCGGGCAGGGCCAGTCTACACCGCAACGCAGGGCACTTGCCCAAAAGATGGCTGCGCAGAATTTTCTGCCGCCTCCGGCGCAGATCCGGATCATCCAACCTGATCAAGCCCGCCCACTACTGGGCGATGTCATCCCGGGCATTGTGCGGGACGCCATCGAGACCGATTTGAGTGAACAAGGAGAAAACCATGACTGACATCACCATCTCTCACCGCGAAATGCGCCTGGCGGAAACAGTCTCACGCCAGTTATCGATGGCACTCACCCGCCGCAAACTGACACCTGCTTTCAGCGATTTCTATGTCACCCACCTGGCTGGCATGACCCCGCTGATCGCTGTGCTCGACACCGTAAAACTCGGAGATCACACTCCCTACATCACTGCTGACTTGCTGCACCAACTGAGTACCGACCTGGGCGGGATGCCGGTCTATCTCTCGAACCATTCCGGCATCCGCTACGTGGTGCTGCTCTCCCCACTACCAAAATTACCTCGCAAAGTGGATCTGCCACTGGATGTGCCGCATGGGAAATTGGCGATTGGCGTGCGATTCAGCGGTCAGCCGGTGCTGCTGGAATGGGAGACCTTCCTGCACCTGGCGGTTCTGGGCAACACCGGTTCTGGCAAGTCCATCTTTTTGCAGTCGCTGGTCTTGCAGGCCATCCGAGACGATATGCAGGTGCTGCTCTCAGATATCGACCAGACCACCTTCGGTGCATTCGAGAATCACCCCAATCTGGCCGCTCCCATCGCGACCAGTCCACAAGCTGCACTCGGCCTGATCGAACAGGCCCTGGCCGAATGCGATCACCGCGCGGAACTATTCAAGAGCCTGCCGGAACGTCCCCAGAAACTGAGCGAGTACAACTCGCTCGCCGTGAAGTCCCACATGGAACCGCTGGCGCGCATGCTGGTCGTCCTGGATGAAGCCAGCACGGTACTTACGGCGCTCGGCGGCGGCAAGGGTGCAATGGGCCAGGCCCTGGCCACACTGGGCTGGCGTGGACGCAAGTTCGGCATTCATTTTGTTTTCGCGGCACAGGAATTCACCAAGGATATTGTTGGCCCAGTGCGTGACCAGGTTGGTCTGACACTTTGCTTCCGGGTGCGCAACGGGCAGATGGCCGAGCGCATGGGCTGCAAGGGTGCCGAGCGCATCCCCGAAAATCGTCCTGGCCTGGCGATCAGTGACCGGCATGGGCCGATCCAAACCTATTTCGTAAAGCCGTCTGACCTTGAACTTAAACAGGGTTTTTTACCGGCAGTCCTGGAAACCGAACAGGCATTATTTTCTCGTGCAATCAAAGAAACGGCGGGTAGGTTGTCCATCCCAATTCTCGTAGGTTGGGGCGCTCGCGAGCGAGCTGCCCGCGAACTGCTCGAAACATGGGAATTGCGTGGTTGGGTCTCGCGGGATCCACGACGCGATAACGCACGCTATATCACGGCCAAATTGGCCGAAATCTTGTCCCGAAAGAGCCAGGACGCGTCAAACCGTCAAACCGGTCAAACCCCGTCAAACCCGGCCTGGTAACGTCAAACCGCTGTCAAACCTAAAATAAGGAGCTTTTCTTCCATGAACGATAACAACTTTTTCTATCTCGGTGAAGACCTGGGCATGGGCGCCAATAAACTTTTCGGCGCACCCGGTGGCTTGCAGGTGCTCTCACAGGTGGCATCCAATGGCACCCAACATCTGAGCAATGTCGTTGGTCTGCGCCAACGCCAGCGCCCGCTGGAAATTAAAACAGAGCAAGGCTCGTTCTATATTGGCGAGGGCGCGCATGATTATGGTCGCCCGGTTGAGAATCTAAACTTTGATAGCCTGATCGGCGTACATAACCGGGGCCACCTGGTATATGGCAGCTTCACCCGTTACCAGCAGCAATATGGTCCTATCGATCAGCCGGTAGTCATGATGGTGGGCCTGCCGCTGCAAATGATGTCCGGCGAAGCGGCCAGCGGATTTGCCAGTGAGGTGCGCGGCTGGCTCAAAGGCACCCACAACTGGCTGGCAGACGGTAAAGAGCAGCGGATTGAGATCGCTGAAGTCAAACTCACCCCGCAACCCGTGGGCGCACTCTTTGATTATGTGCTGGATGACGAAGGAAAGTTTATCCCCGAGCATGCTAGCCTGCTAAAGCAGGAAGTGGGAATTCTCTCGGTCGGTTTCAATACCCTGGAGATGCTGGTCGTGCGCGACCGCGCTCCGGTGGAACGCTTCACGGTCGGACAAACAGTTGGAGTGCGTCGCTTACTGGAATTGGTGAACCCGAACGGGTCCTACTCGCTGGGTGAATTGGATACTGCCTTGCGCTCCGGGCGCCTGGATATCGAAGCCGCTCTGCCAGTCTGGGCGCGCGAAGTCAACGGCGAGATCGAAAAACGCTGGGGTTCTGCCATGAAGCGGTTCGCGCGTGTGATCGTGGTCGGGGGCGGCGCACTGCTGCTCAAGGATGCGCTCACCCGTCAGTTCAGTGGCAAAGCCATCCTGCCAGACGAGCCGGTGCTGTCCATCGCGCGTGGTCTGTACAAACTGCTCTTGATGAAGAAATAAATGAGCCAACGCGGACGTCCCAAAAACCCTGAGCGGTCGGTTCGCATTGTGCTTTCCGGCTATCTGAACCCCGAGTACGATGCGGACATTCTGGCCTGGTTAAATGCGATCCCGAAAGGCCAGCGCATGAATGCTTTGAAAACTGCCCTACGCAACGGCGGTCTGGAGCAAGAGCAAAGCCTGACCAGCAATCTTTCAGATGAAAGCCAAAGCGCCGCCGATGCGTTGCTCGCCAATTGGGAGTTTTAATTTCTGGCAGTCAATAAATCTTCCACGATTTCTTGGCTGCCAATAATTCGGCGAAATCATGAACTGTTTGCATCAAACGGTATTCAGCAATTCGGTCGACCGGATAGTTACAAAAGGAAACGAGTTATGAAATTTATTTGGCCCGCTGGATACAAGGAAGAAATTCGCCAGACTGGTTACCAGGCTGGTTATCAGGAAGGCTATGCAGCGATGCATGAAATCGCTCTCAAGGCGCTGAATGGCTACTATCTGTTTGTCGCCAACATTGTCAAAATTCAAGAACTTGATTTGGGTCCAGTGCCTTCTTCCGTTGAAGACCCCAAACTGCTGAGCTATCTGGACCGGGTACTTAATAAAATCATGTTCCCCTATTTCCTGTATAGGGATGCAAAAAAACGCATTGAGGAGCTGGAAGCCGCTCTCGCCGACAAAGAACGGGCGGTTGATTATTGGAAAAAATTCGGCATGGAAGCTACAAGTAATCTGGAGAAAGTGAAGTCTCAATCAACTTCCAACTCCGAAAAAGAGTTGAAGAAAGCCCAGGAGCAAAATTCTAAGTTCGCGAAACGCATTGAGCAATTGGAAGAAATGTTAGGCAAATTGCAAAATGCTGCGGACTGGAATGGTAATAACCCGGTGAAATAACCCGGTTAAAGAGCTTCCCTGAGCAACCTAGTTATTCCCTGGAGAGTTATTACCATGAGTAAATCCCCCAAGACCCAGGCCTGGCTTAGCCAGTTTGCCGAAAGCCCCACCAATCAAAAAATCCTGAATTTATTTTCCATCCGCGGCCTGGCGACGATCGAGCAATGCCAGATCCCACAAAGCAATCTTACCCAGAGACAATTGCGCAGCTTGCTTGCCAGTTGGAGCGAGGAACAGGTTGGCAAGACGCCACTCTTGCGCACCATGCGCATCAGCTATGAACGCCAGGGTGGAGGCCTTCGCCTGGTTTACCTGCTAACGGAGACCGGTGCCAGCCTGCTGCGCCAGCTCACTGGTCAGGAAAATATCCTGGCGTCCAGAATCGAATCCAGGGTCGAGTGCGTACATGCGGTGGCCGAAATGGATGTTTTTGCGCGCGCGCAAGAAGCCAACCTGGATTGCTTTATCGAAAAACCTTTTTTCTTTGGATCGCAAAAAGAAAACATTCGCGCAGATGTCGCCTTTGTCAAAAGCGAAAACATCTTCCGTGTGATCGAAATCGAGCAGGCTGCTCAGGCCGAACAAGTTTCGCGTATTACCGACAAACTCCTGCGTCTGATGAACTTCTTCCGCTCCAGCGACGCGCAGCAAGTGGAAAACAAGATACTGGTGCTCTTCAATCTGGCCAACGATGACCAGCAAACCATCTCCATCTGGCGTAAGGTGGTCACCGCTCTGGAAAAACAACACGGTCCATTACCCTATCAACTGCTGACTGCGTATCTGCTCGATTTTCTTGAACAACCGGTCTGGCAGGACTGGAGCGAGTTTTCAGCCATCGAAGTGAACCCAGTCGTTGCCGAGGTTCTGCCCCAGGCAGCCGATCAGATTGATATTCCTGTTACCGCCCAGGCTGAGCCGGGAGAAGTTATCGAGGTGGAGCCGGATCTACGCCCACCCTTTTTCAGACAGCACCCGGCAGAAGCCAGCCATTTCGACATCATCATGGAAGTCTTGAAGAATGATCCCCAACTGCGGGTCTCAGAAAACGCGGAAGCCAACCAGCACACCTTCTTCAATCTGGCGCTGATCATCTATGCCGGTTCTCACTACCCGGACAGCCCGGTCGTGCGCAAATCGGCTTTCCCGGCGATTTCTTTGGCGCTGTTGTATCGCTACCTGCACGCGATCCAGAACCAGGCTTTGCTGGAAATCCTCAAGCGCGAAGTCCGCGAAGTACAGCGCGCCAATGCCCGTGGAGTCAACATGTTCCGCGACGCCTACAGCCACCTGGTCTGGACGCTTTTACGTCATTATGGCTTTGGACGCGGCGGGCCGTTGCAGGTGCTGGTGAAGGTTCCATCTTTCAACGATGAGCGTTCGGATATCTATATCGATCTGAAATGGGATTCGGACGCGAGCATGCAGGAGGTCTATGGGTTAGCCGTGTTTGCCTTGCAAAAGCCAGCCCCAAAGTACGAGTTTCTAGCACCCATCCATTACGGGCATCCGGATAACAACTGGCAGGTCCTGAACGCTGCGGCCTGGCTGCTGAACGCTTTGTGGGTCTACATGGAAGACCTGGGGCTCAAGCCTATCGACAGGAAGAAAAATCCATGAGGTTTCCTGCCTGGCATCAACACTTTCTTGGATTGACCAATCAGGATCTGGGGCTGGACTCCGAGAACATTCTGGGCGTTGTTTATGGTTCCGGTCTGGTTTGCATGCGCTGCAAGGTTGACCTGAGCGCGGGTGTGATCGTGAAACCGGGTCAACACGCTGCGGAGCTGCTCGGGCAGGATTGCGCGGATGGGTATGCCCCTGACCAGTGGTTCAACGCGATGCAAATCGGAAAGTATTATCTCAATAGCGAACATCTGCGCGCAGATCAATCGCTCAAACCCGGGCAGCGCGTGGTATTGCGCGGGCTGGAAGTGTATCTGCAGTTGAACCCGGCCCATGCGTTCGCCCAAGGGATGCGCAATTTGTTATTGAGCGGCAAGGTCTTGTCAAAGGCTCAGGCCAGCACTGTTCAGGACATCATCCTGGAAGCAGGCGACATCAAAGCCATGTTGATCGCGCGCGATCAGTTGCGGCGGCTGTCCATCCTGGGTTCGCTCCCAGAGCTTAGCCCTGGAGATGCAGAGAAGGTTTTATCTCTGACCAGCAATCTGTTACGCCTGGAGCATCTCAGTGACAAACAAAACCGCATGATTTACGCCCTGCAGGAAAAATATACCAGCGAAGTGCTGGCTTATACCTCCCACCTGATTAGCAGCTGGCCACCGATCGGTGGTTGGCTGTGGAAGCTTGACTAAAGGATGGAACCCAAAATGGAAATGATAAGTGAGTTTGAAAGTTATCTAATCGAGCAGGACCGCGCCAGGCTTACCGTTCTCGGCTATCTGGCCGACTTGAAGAACTTCTCGAGCTGGTTTACGCAGACCAATGGCGAAGCGCTTAGCCCGCAAGCCGTCACCCCGACCGATATCCGCGAATACCGTCAGCACCTGCAGGTGACTGAGCGGCGCAAGGCCTCGACCATCAACCGCCGCCTGGCTGCGCTGTCCGCTTTCCTGGATTGGGCGGTGCAGACCGGCCAGATCGAGAAAAACCCACGTGGGAAGATCAAGAGCGTCAAACAGGAGGAACCTGCCGCCCAGGCGCTGGATAAGAAGCAGCAGTATGCCTTGCAGCGCACCATCGAGAAGGATTTGCAGGTTGCGTCGCTGCGCTACCCAAAGCGCAAGGTGGCGCGCCAACGCGATGCGTCCCTGGTGCTCTTTTTGCTGAATACCGGTCTGCGTTTGAGCGAGCTGCTGGCATTGCAGATCGGCGATGTGGAAATTGGGGAGCGCAAGGGAACCGTGATCGTGCGCCAGGGTAAAGGAAACCGTGAACGCAACATCCCGTTGAATGTTGCGGCCCGTAAGGCCATGCAGGACTGGTTGGCAGTACGTCCGCAGAAGGCCTCCAAATTCATCTGGACGGCGGTCGAGGACGAGAGCGGCAGCCTGACAGCACGCTCAGTCCAACGCATTCTCAAGCGTCTTGGCCAGGAAGCTGGCATCCCCGATCTGCACCCACACCTGGCGCGCCATACCTTCGCCAAGAATTTGGTGGATGGCGGTGTCGGGCTGGAGAAGGTCGCCCGTCTGCTCGGGCACAGCAATCTCAACACCACGCGCATTTATGTCACGCCCAACGAACGCGATCTTGAATTGGCCGTGCAAATACTCGATTTCTAAAACCCACCCATCGATGAGAGCATCATGACCGACAGCCCCAACAAGATCATTCCCAACAGCTTTCAGACGCCCAACTTCTTTGTTGATGAGTGCATGGCACTCCTGTCCGGCAACGAGTTCAAGTGCCTGTCCTTTCTGGCGCGCAAAACCTTTGGCTGGCAGAAGCGCAGCGACCGCATTTCTAAATCTCAAATCATGGCCGCCACCGGCCTGGCCAACGAAACTGTGGATAAGACCATGAACACTCTGGTGGTTTTTGGTCTGGTGCTGCGCATCTCTGAGAACAATCCGCAAAATACCGGCACCGAATGGGCGCTGCAAACCGATGACAGCCTGGTGCGCTTCGACGCGCTCAAGGAGCGGCAAGAAAAAGCATCCGACCTGCAGCGCCAGAAGACCGAAAAAGGCCGCCAAAAGCTGGCTGAAAGACGGGGGGGATTGTTGGACAATCCCCCCTCCGCAGGGGTCTCTGTTGGACAGACAACCGCCAGGGGGGAGATTGTTGAACAGTTGGGGGGTGGGATTGTTGAACAATCCGGGGGAGGGTCTGTTGGACAATCCCCACAAAAGCCAATTAAAACCAAAGAAAATATGGGCGCTAATGCGCCCGCGTTTTCTGCTGAAGAAGCACCTGAAAACCGGGCGGCTGAAAAGTCGTTCGCAGCGCGGATTGCCGATTTTCCCGCAGATTGCCAGGCAGCCGCCGAACTGATGCTGGACGTTTTCAACGTCAGGCCGCCCGAGAAACCAGGACAAGGAGAAAAAGGCGGCGATTATGCTTTGTGGGTCAATGGGCTGCGCGCCTTGCTCAAAGTCGCGCGCGAGTATGATGTGCCATTCGAGAAAGCCATGCGCCTGACCTACGAACGCTGGCACAACCAGCCCTTCGATGTCGCCCACCCCGGCGCGTTGAAAAAGAGCATGACCAGCCTGCTGGCCCAATATTCGCGCAATCTGCACACCGAAGCAGCGGCCGAAGTCCCCGTTTCTGCTCCGGCCGAACCAGGAACCGTCCCCAGCCCCGAACTCCGGTCGCGCATGGAAGAAATTCTTGCCCGACGCAAATCTCACAAATAATTCACCAGGAGACTCAAGCATGCTCACTTCCGAAAATGTTATCTCCAGCATTCCCCACAGCCGCGAAGCCGAGGAGGCCCTGCTTGGCTCAGTGCTGATCAACCCGGATATCTTTGCCGAAAACGGGCTGAGCGCCCAGGCCTTTTACATCCATCGCCACCAGTTTATATGGCAGGCTTTCCAATCGCTCAAGGACAAGGCGCGCGCCATCGACAGCCTGACGGTCTGTGAGGAACTGGATCTGGCCGGTCAGCTTGAAGAGATCGGCGGGCCAGCTTTTCTGACCGCTTTGCTCAACCAGGTGCCGACCACTTTGAACGCCGACGATTACGCCGCCATCGTGCGCGAACACCATACCCGGCGCCTGCTGCTGGCGACCGCCAACGAAATCGCGCGCCTGTCCTACAGCGGTGATATGGGCGTTTCCGAAATGATCGCCCAGGCTGGGGAGATATTGCGAAGGGTCTCCGAGCAGGTCTCAGCGCCGGAGCAGGTGGTGGATGTGACCGATGTCGCTTCGGTTCTGTATGACAAAGCACTGGAACGTTCCGAGCAGGCTCGGGACGGGAAACCCATCTCGTCGCGACGCATCGCCACCGGTCTGCTGGATGTGGATACCTTGCTCAAGGGTGGTCTGCGGCCCGGCAGTCTCAACCTGATCGCCGGACGTCCTGGCCAGGGCAAATCCTCCTGGATGCAGACCGTGGCGCTGGCTGCGGCGGAGAACGGCAAGCGGGTGGGCTTCTTTTCGCTGGAGATGGCGCGCGAGGAATTGGCTGCCCGTTTGCTTTCGGCTTCGTCCGGTCTGGACGCCAATTTGATCACGGAAGGTCTTCTGGCCGAGAGCCAGTGGGAGGCCTTCATCACTGCCCTGGAAGGAATGCATTCCGGGCGGCTGTTTATCAGCGATTCGGCCTCGTTGACCCCGGCCAACCTGCGCGCCCAAGCCTGGCAGATGCAATCCCGACATGGGTTGGATTTGCTGGTGGTGGATTATCTGCAATTGATGCGCCCGGGTATCCGCCTGGGGAACCGCGAGCAGGAAGTGGCGCATTGTTCACGCGAACTCAAAATTCTGGCCGGGGAACTCAAGATCCCGGTGCTGGCCGCTGCCCAACTCTCGCGCGCTTCAGAAATCCGAGCCGAGAAGGAACCGCAGCTTTCAGACTTGCGCGAATCGGGGGCGCTGGAGAACGATGCGGATGTGGTCATGTTCATCTGGCGGCCTGACTTGAGCAGCAATGTCTCGCGCTTGAAAGTGGCCAAACACCGTGGCGGGCCGGTGGGAAATGCCAACTTGCATTTCAATGCCCGCCTGACCCGCTTTGCCAATTTGAAGAAAGGAACACAGAATGAGGTAGACTTAGACTCATAAAGCCTGAAGACGATCAGGATTTACCGGCAACTGAACCAATTTATCCAGGACTATCGTCCAGCGTTTGAAGCGCGGGCAAAAGGAGAAGAAATAATGATCACTATTGAATTCAAGCAAGATGACAAAATAGTTGGCATGATGGCCGCTGATCCGAAGGAGTTTAAGACCGGCTCGAAGGGCTATTACGCGATGGGCAAAGTCTCGATCGGCGAGAAGCGTTACCAGGTGCAGGTGCAACTGGTGGAGATTGGCTCCAAGCCCAAGACTGAGTCCGGCGACTAATTTCAAAAACAGTTTCAGACCTGGGCATCCGGCCCGGGCGACATGGTCAGCGAATTAAAACTAAAATGGCCAGGAATTTCCCCGAGTGGAAGTTCCTGGCCGTTTTCAATTGCTGTGGACAGGCGGCTGGGAGTTTTACATAGGGTAAGCTTTTATCCCTGCCATCATCGCACCTGCTATGGTGCCATTTACATGCTCCTCCCCAGGAAACATCCGCTCATCCGGATCGTAGAAATTCCGTGAATGCCGGTAGATGGCAAAACCCCAGTTGTCCATTTTCCCACTCCAGGTCAGTCGACAGATTTCAGATGGCCGTCCGCGATCCGTGCGATCCAGGTAGAGAAACTTTCCCCTAAATCTTACGGCATATCCGCGTTTGGTTTTCCCGAACAAGGCACGCAAAACAGGGTGCTGTTTTTGGGTAAATGTCTTCGCATTAAAATCTTCCACCAGCTTTTGGGCTTCAGCCTGTATTTCGAGTGGAATGCCTGGGTGACGGGGCATATAAATTCCTTTCGCTGATGGGATTAACAGTTGTGGTAGAAAAATTGTCTTCCATTAGGGCGAGATCTGCGCTATCGATGCTCTCATACATAACCAGGTGGGTCACTTTTTCCGGTGGCGATGTCTCCGCGCGGGTCCATCGCCTTCAAGATTGCTGAATTTAACCAATGGCGTAGGCACTCCTGGAGCACCAAGCGGCAGGTGCTGCTTGTTTGCAGGAATTGCATCCAGATTGAGTACACCTACCACGCTGAATTCATCGCCAACTTTCCAACCGGGTTTGCTGAGGCCCATCATTTTGGAAAGTTCAGGCTGGTTGAGCACCACCACCGGGCAGGCTTGACAGTACCAGCCAAATTCTCCGCTGATTAAGAAAGAATCTTCGAGACGGTTACCCGTGCGGGTGATGACCATGTATGCCTGATTGGATTTTTCCAACAGCCCACCGCATTTCGGGCAGGGACCAGGATCACCCGCAAAGGTTTTATAACTCACTTCGCGGTGAATTTTGATATCTGGCATTCGTCTTCTCCTAAATCTGTTCTTGGACCGGCCACTTGCCGTCTCTAAGACTGAAACGGCAAATGCATCACCTATTGATCGCCTAAAAGCTCCAGCAGTTCCGCTTTTCTTTTTTCTAGTTCCAGGGTCTGGGATTTCAACGCGCTCAGGGTTTTCTTGACTTCCGCCAATTCTTTTTTCAGTTGTTTTTGCTTCAAATAGTCGGCGCCGTGCTTCTCGCTGACCAGCGCTTCCACTTCCCGGCGGATCAACCTCAGGACTGGGTTCCCATAAATACTGGTTTCGCGATATCGTAATTTCCCGGCGTTGATACCCTCGACAATTTCCTGGTACGTCAGCCCGAATTCTTTTTGAGCGGTTTTGTCGCTCAATGTGGCGCCTTTTTGGGTCCAGGCATGTTCATCAAGTGTTGAATTCATAGAAACTCCTTGCGCCAAGCATATTACTGAGAAAAGGTCTCGGCCAGTCCACAAACCAATCGCGTGAAAATTCTACTTGATGATACCCGAAAACGACAATCTATCTGGAAATAGAGTGAAATTTGGGCGTGCTACGGAATTGACAAATCTACATAATAAACATAAAATTAACTTTATAATAAAGAAAGAATAGTTAATTCTATGCAAAATAAATCCATCCAAATTGCCACCACGCTATTCTCTCAAAACCAGGGGTGCCTGAGTACCACTCAAGCCATCCATCTGGGGATACAACCACGCACCCTGTACCAAATGCGGGATGCTGGCCTGCTGGTGCGGGAAAGTCGGGGTGTTTACCGCCTGGCAGCTAGTCCCTTGTGGAGCAATCCCGACCTGAGCCTGGTAGCACTGCGTATTCCCAAAGGAGTGATTTGTTTGATCTCGGCGCTTCATTTTTATGGGCTGACCACTCAAATCCCCCACCAGGTGGACGTGGCGCTGCTGCAAAGTTCGGAAAAACCGCGTCTGGAATATCCACCTGTTCGCATCGTGTGGATGGGACCGGAACCTTTCTCAGCGGGTGTGGAACTGCATAACCTGGATAACATGCCGGTACGTATTTACAGTGTGGCCAAAACGATAGCAGATTGTTTTAAATTCCGCAACAAGATCGGCATGGATATTGCGCTCGAAGCCTTGCGCGAAAGCTTGCGGCAGAAGCGTTGTTCTGTAAATAATATTCTGGAGTTTGCGCGCATTGATCGTGTGGAACGAGTGATGCGGCCCTACCTGGAGGCGTTGACATGAAGGATGAAGTCAAGAACCTGGCAGCATCTGTTCATCAAAGACTGCTGAACAAGGCACGGGAAGCCAACCGGCCATTCAATGAGTTGTTGCAATACTACGCCATCGAGCGTTTTCTCTACCGGCTGTCGCGTTCTCCGTTTGCGGATCGCTTTGTGCTTAAAGGCGCTTTGATGTTCAATGCCTGGGGCCTGGCAGGTTTTCGAACAACACGCGATATTGATTTACTCGGATACACTTCCAATGTGGTCGAGCATGTCGCGGATTTATTCCGGCAAATATGCACGGTTAACGTGGAGCCGGATGGCTGGGTCTTTGATGCCGAAAGTATTCAAGGGGAACAAATCAAGGAAGATGCAGATTACGAGGGCGTGCGGGTAACCTTTCGCGGTTGGCTGGGAAAAACGCGTGTTCACATGCAAATTGACATCGGTTTTGGTGATATTGTTGCTTCTGCGCCGTTGGACGTAAAGTATCCAGTCATTCTTGAGTTTCCTGCTCCGGTCCTGCATGGCTATCCTCGTGAAACCTTGATTGCCGAAAAGTTTCAGGCAATGGTGGCACTGGGCGAAATTAACAGCCGTCTGAAGGACTTTTACGACATTTGCACCCTGGCGATGGAATTTGAGTTTGATGGCCCCGTTTTGCAGACTGCGATCGAGCAAACCTTTAAACAACGCGGCACCAGCCTGCCAGCAGATATTCCGATCGCACTGACGGAGAAATTCGTCAGTCAGAAAGAATTGTACTGGGATGCGTTTATCCAACGTTCCGGTTTGAAGCAGCCAAACTATGATTTCGAAAATGCGGTCTGGATATTGCAGAAATTTCTGATGCCGCCTACGCATGCAAGCGTGACCGGGCACAAGTTTGATGCAAACTGGAAAAAAGGCAGGGAATGGGCCGAGATAAAATAAAGACAGAATCATCCTGCTGCTGGAAATTACCATCCCCATCTTCAACTTAAATACTCAATGAGGTAAAACCATGACAACAAAAACGTGGGGTATTCGTTTTAATACCCGTCCAGATTTTCAACGCTTGCGAAAAGGAGAACTGCCTCAGGGTTGTCCAGCCTGGTTGAAATCACACCATGTCACGGCCTGGCAAGAGAAGGGAGTAATCATTTGGAACGATGGCGAAGAAAAAATAGAGCGACTGAGCGGAATAAGCGCGCTCAAATTATTGGATCAGTTGACATTGAATGAAGATTGGAAATTGACAGGTATTTCCATCCACTATTTTGGTCATGAAAAGACAGCAGAATCTCATCCGACTTCACATGCATTAATGTGCTTGCCATCAGAGGCGGGTCCAGAGTTGATCGAAGTATTGCAGGCGAACAAACAGAGGATTACCGAAATTGCCGCCGAAGAGAAAAGGTACGCTGATGAAGCCATAAGACAATGCTGGGAATTCTTAATGGATTTCCAGCGCAAGGATGAACAGAAAACTATCGACTTTCCTGGAAGATCAGTAGCTTGGCGGTCGACAGAACCTGATCGTTGGTCTTGCCAATACCAAGTAGCTGAGGGGCGCGTCTGTCTTCAGAAGAGTAAGTGGTTTTGGGATGCCTATGTCCGAAGACCCGGATTCATTGGGAACTCAACAAGTTTTGTGTCACTTCAAGAAGCCGTTGAGTGGGTAGAAAAAGAACTGGTTGAACTGGCAAGTCAGCCGGAAGAAGAAGTGAAATCTCAAATTCGACCAGATCAACAGCGAGAAGCGGACCTTGTCCGGGTCAGGCAAAAGTTACTGAGCGGGCCGTTTTGGATTGATCCAGCAGCATTGGAACCAAAACAGATCAACTACAAGATATTGATTGAGTTGGATGCCAAACCTGTGTCTTTCAAAACGTACGAATCATTTTGCGGCGGTACTATTCAACTTGATAAGTGCTTTCTTTCTCCACACAAACTGGCCGTCGCTTTGAATTTGGACTTCGATCATTTCAATATTGACCAACCGGTCGGGGAAAATACGGAGTGGTATCGCATCACATCCGTGACCTCATATTACCAGGCATCCGCAGCAGCGGAACAGGCACAAAAAACCTGGGATCGAAGCCAAATTTTACAGCAATTCAAAGCAGATAAAATCAGGCGCGTTCGGTATGGGTATCAAGAAGTGGAAACAAGGTATGCGGTTTTTCTTGGCGGGTGTAGTGCGGCTGAAAACGCCTGGGCGCAGCCAATTTCACGAGAAGATTATCTGGCAAACCGAGCTCTGGAAGAGTCTCTTAGCATTGCTTTGGATTTAAACGATTATCGTGACTACCTGGGTGTATCTGAAGAATTAATCAGCGACGAACAAATTTTGAAAACCATACACAAAAGAAGATCGCGTTCAAGGCATTTGCCCGAAGAAAGCAGGCGCGAAAGCAATGTATGGTTGGCACAACATGAGCCGATAGTATAAAGTCGGTCGAGCAAAAAATTGTTAAAATAAATAAATCCCAGTAGTCGCGCTTCAAGACATCAGGATTTTTGGAATTACCAGGCCTTTGAATATTAATACATGAGATCGGACAAGTTCGTGCGGCTATTCATTCTTGATTGGGTAAGTCATCACTTCGTTCTCAGCCAGGGCAGCCGGCTTTGACGATTCGATATCCAAAGCAGCGCTCAGGCTTTCCACCTGGCCGCTAAATTTACCGAGTTTTTTGTCAAGGTCGGCGTATTTGGTTTGCGTGCCTGATAAATTTGAGCCGAGTTTCTGGTAAAGGTCCTGGATTTCATCGAGAGAACGTTTCAGAGAAGACAAGTGTCCTTGTATATAACGGGCGTTCTCTTCGATTTGCATCCCACGTAGACCATAGATTACAACTTGCAGATAAGCAAAAAAAGAATTCGGTGAAACCGGAATTACCCGTTTTTGCATTCCGTAATTGAACAAATCAATATTGGAAATAATCTCATAATAGACATTTTCAGCGGGGATATACATCATCGCAAATTCAAAGGTCCCCTCGTCTGGGCGAATATACTTGGCCGTTTCATCCATACGATCTTTAACCGCACGCGCAAATGAGCCTTTTGATGCTCCATCACCATTAAAGCCTTGCAAAGGGAATTTGGAATCAACTGGCATGATCCGTTCGCCTAACAAAATGGCGGCATCCACTCTTTCCTTGTTCTTGAAGGTATATTGCAAACGGAAATGTTTTTCGGGCAATACTTGCGCCAGCAGGTTCCCGAGTAAGATTTCGCCGAAGCCGCCGCGCCGGTTAGTGGCCTGTAGGATGGATTGGAGTTTATTCACATCCTCGCCTAGTTTGAGTACGCGGTCGGTTGCGTCATTGACTTTGCCTAGCGTTTCTCTAACCTCGCCAAAGGTGGAAACCTGACTGGTAACTGACTGCAGGTTACTGTCCACTTGTTTTTGAATGGCGTCCAACTTGCCAGAGAGATTTGCAAGTTGTTCATTGGCAGAGTTGTCGGGTTTGGGAAGACGGCTTGCCATCCAGAAAAATGCCGCAATCATTCCCAAAATAAGGATCAGAACAAGAAAGATTAAGATAATCGTCAATGAATCCATGTTTTTCTCCGTTGTTTATTACGCAAGATTGAAGATCACCCGATCCAATAACAGGCTTCTGAGATGGGCGGTTGCTGCAGTTTGAACAGCATTTATCAGGATGGTGATTTAAACAAATCAGCTATGGGGTAGTAGGATTAGGCTGAGAAGAAACAGTAGAACCCATAGTTTCTGGTAATAAATTTGAGCCAGCTTCTTTGTCTTCAGGCTTGATCAAGAGTGCTGGAAGGCTGGCAAAGGTTGCCATCGCCAGACCTGCCAACAAACTGGCGTAAATGGGGTCGATGATTGCATAACCGTCCCTGAGAGTCAGATTGCCCCGATCCAGCGCGAAGGCGGCTAATATGCTCAAGGGCGCGGCGACGGCCCATCCAATGCGGATGCCGGTGCGCTTTTTTAGCAGGGCTTGTTGGATGAGCCCGGCTGGAATTCCGACTGTCAGGCTGTGGCCTATGAGACGGAATAAGGCGTACTGGAATTCGCTCCAATCATGGAAGGCCTTAACTGTAATTATCAGCAGAATCATGTCGATGACATCGCCAATGATCCAGACAAGGACCAATCCAACCAGCCAACGCCAGGTAGACTGAATGTAAGGCCGTAATGCGACCCATTGCATGATGGACACAACCAAACCAACGCCGAAACCGGAAACCATCGCCAACCCAAAAGCCAGCAGAAAAAAGCTATTGAGGGTAAAGGTGATGGAAATTGCTCCCAAGTACAATTGCATAAAGCGATAGACAATATGCGGAATGGCCCAGGCACAAAAAGTGGCCACAAACATGCGGATGAAAAACTTGGCTTTAACAGGCATGGTGTTTTTTTTTTGACTTTCTCTGATTGCAACTTTCTTTATAAACTGATCTCTCAAGCAGGGCGATTTCCCGTAAAGTCATCTGGATGATATGCTGATTTGCCCAGAGCTGCGCAGTGTCAAACATTAAATTATTTAACTGGAACACCCCAAAAAACCAGATCGCCACCAGCGCTGATCGAAACCATTAGCTTTGAATCAGCGCTGATGGCCACCGCAGCAATCCGTTTGGGGTCTTCGTGCCGCCAGAGTAATTTGCCGCTTTTTGCATCGAAGAGCTGAATCTGCTGGTTCGCGTCCAGCACAAGCATGGCGCCATCGGATGTGTAAGCCAGTGTGCTGACAGAATCGCTGGCGGATAATGAATCCGCAACCGGGTGCATGGTTACAGTCGCGCTGATCTTGCCTGTGCGAGCATCATAAATGGTAATCCGCGGAAAATCGGCGCCAGAGGCAAGCTCTCCGGTTGCCGGGTTGAACGCGAAAAGATTGCGCTGAGCTGAGTCAATCTGATCCGCCCCGCTTGATTGGGAAAGCGGTGTATAGCCATGATCAACATCCCAGGTCGAAATATCGAAGGTTGCGCAGGATCCTGCCGCCAGGATTTTTCCGTCCGGGCTGATTGCCGCGCTGCACACGTTGCCAAGTGTATCCCCCGCAATCTCCTGTTTGAAGGAGGCAGTTGCGAAGTCCCAAAGTTGCAGCACACCATAGCCTCCGCCCTGCGTGCCGACAATGAGCTTCTGATTGTCTTTTGTAAAGGTCAGGGCTTCAGGACGATCCCCGATCGAGAGGCTGATTTGTTTGGCCTCGTCCGGAAGATCCAGCAGATCAAAGACCAGCACCGAATTATTCGCTCGATTAGCAACAGCAATGTGCATTGCATCCGGGCTAAATGCCAGGGAGGTTGTTCGATATAAGAAAAATGTGGAAAAGCCATTGCCCATTGGCACGAAGGAGTCGTCGGATTCCCATTTCAAGCGCTGGATATTAAGCGGGGCGCTGTCTTTCGGTGTCAGGGCCACCCACTTTTTGTCTGGGCTGATCTCCAGCAAATATTCGGGGTGTAGTTCATCGGTAACATGAATTGTGTAAAGCGCTTGGATTTGGTCTACGTTCCCGGCATTAATGGGGGTTAACTTGTAGGGCCTAAGCGTAGGAACTGGCGTTACGTCGATTGGCTTCCGGGTTCCACACGAAACCAGGAAAAGCCCAAGCATGATCAAGAAAAGCACACGTTTCATTTAATAACTCCCTATTTTGTTCGGACGATGATTTTGCGCCAGCCTGCTAATTTTGACTTGCCGTGTAAACGCTCGCGCCAACATGGACTGGTACAAGGCCTCGACCCGCCTGGCCAATTTCCCCTGCGCGCACAGGATGGCGCGCGCCGCAAATTCACCGGAATCAGTAAATGACATGGTGATTTATCTCGGCACACCTTTGACAAACATAAGCATCATGCATATGTCCACGATGATTGACCTCGCCGCATAGACCACAAATGTGGAAATATTTTTTATTATTCAAAATGCGGCTGGTGTATTTTTCCTTGTTTTTCCCCCAACTCGCCAGCGACAATTCGTAAACCAACACATCCTGTGTTCCAGGCGTATGTCCTTCCCAAATAATATCTTCAAAGTAGACTTCGACCCGATTTCCGTTGGGCCTGACTTTGATAAATCCAGCCAGATATTCTGGTATTGTCATAGCTCTCCCGCAAACGCCCGCGCCAGCATGGACTGATACAAGGCCTCGACCCGCTCCGCCGACTTGCCCTGTGCGGGCTGGATGGCGCGCGCCTCTCTCCCGAGTCGAAAATTCTTATTGATAAGCAATCTGATCATCTATTTTATTCAATGTATCAAGAAAAAATGCCTTTGAATTTTTGCAATTCATTTTCTTTATCGAAATAAAGGTAATCGAGCTTTGACAGTTCTAACAATATTTCGCGATCAATGTTATCCAAAGTTTGAATTTGCTGAATTTGCTGTTGCATTGATGGTACAGGTATTTCAACATTTCCGATTTTATCCAGGCTAAGTGATATGTTTGCAGCGCCTTTCATGAGAGGAACCAATAGCTCATCTTTGTGGGTTTGAAGAAAATAGAATAAAAATTGTAACTGCTCAGGCAGTGTATTTTTGAAAATCCATTGTCAAAAACACAAAAGTCAGCGACAATAGTGCCATGGAACCAAAGCATCAGTTCACCGAGGACGAGATTCGCGCCATCTATCG
>Ga0105047_10007552_pt1 | contig 18300 bp, 18 predicted proteins | sample MAT04_FD_78384 | JGI IMG/M metagenome (GOLD analysis project Ga0105047, IMG submission 78384) | Freshwater microbial communities from Lake Fryxell liftoff mats and glacier meltwater in Antarctica - MAT-04 (megahit assembly) | ecosystem: Environmental > Aquatic > Freshwater > Ice > Liftoff... | reverse complement strand
CGCGCGGAATGAAGTGGAGCCGGAGCCGTATTGGATCAAGTGGGACCGCGATGCCGAGGCGGCGGGGTTGAATCGGGTGGTCGACCGGTTGGATTTTCGGGAGGCCACTCTCCCAGATGCCCTTCGCGAGATTGAGGTAGCTGCCGGGGTGCAGTTGGACCTGACGCAGGTCGCCGAGGATCTGGACAAATTTGTCGGCTGGGACAAGACCTCCGGGGTTTTCGACCATTGCACAGTCGCGCAGGTGCTGGCCACCATCTGCAAGGCCCAGAAGTACGATTATGAACCAACTTCGACGACGATTCGAGTCTATAAAGTGGCGGGCGCATCGCCGCGAACTCGTCAATTTGACATCAAACTGATGCTCGACTGGTTAGAGGAGAGGACGGACGGCGCGGGGCACATTACAGGGATCGGTTCGTCAGACCATTGGTCATTGACCCCTTACACGCGAGACGAGCTCGGCGGGCTTGTCGAGGAACTTGCTATGGCGAAGGCAAGGTATGAAGACGTCAGTACATTCCGAGTGGGAGATCGGCTTTTTGTGTCTGGCCCTCCGCACGCAATCGCGAACTTCAGCCGCAGTCTTTGGGAGGTCGAGTTGCTATTGGGAAAGCGGTGAAGCCATGAGTGTCATTCGAACGTTTCTCATAGCGTTGAGCGCCGGCTTGGTCGTGGTGCTCGCAATGCGGTTCTCGCGCCCGGTGTCACCCTCCTTACCAAGTGGCTCCTACTTTGGTGTCGGGAATCCCATGCACGATGCAACCTCGCTGTTTGACGGGGAAAAAAGACCGGACTCCGCGATAGTCTCCCGATTAGACCAGCCTGCCCGGCCGTTCAAGATTGATGATGCGCCGCTGGATGAAATATTTCGTCGGTTATTCGGGGACATTGGTTTCTCCTATTGCATCGATTGGAACGCGCTTGCGAAAGCGAATGTTCCGCGCGCCACACGCATGTCCCTCGACCTGCCGTCTCTGCCAACACGACAATTGATATCAAGCGTGATCTCACAGATTCCTGGAACGCCTTTGCCAGCTTGGGGAATGAACAACGGTGTGGTCTTCGTCTCAGGCTCCGTAACCTGGGAAACCGTCTTTTACGACGTGCATGACATCATTGTTGCAAGCCTCGAACGTCGTCGCAGCACGAGGCTGCACAACGATGATGCAATCTACGATGACCGCGAGGCTGTCATTCAGGAACTGACCCAACTCATATCGCAAAGCATTGTCCCAGAGCTTTTCGAAGAAGATGTGGGCGGGCAGAACGGAGCAATACGAGAAATAGGCGATGTGCTCATCCTGCGCTTGTCTTACGAAAATCATAAGCAGGTCGCAGCTCTCCTCGCGGGACTGCGCCGCACACTTGCTACCTCGCCTTCGACTCAACCGATCATGCTGCGACAATGACGCGATTTTTACTTCCCATCTGCGCCATAAGCTCGATGCTCTTCATGCTTGCCGTGGTTTTGGTTTGGGTGCTGAGTTTTTCCCAGGCGTTTGCCAGCGGAGTGTATGTCTTTGGGGGGCGGTTTCAGGGATTCGGCGCGCTCGATGGACGGGCGTACTTCCTTCTGACAGATCTACCCATAGACGGGGTGAGGTCATTCACGTTCGATGCAATGATGCTGCCCGCTGACGAGGGCGCTGCTCAACTTGAGAAGTTGCAAGATCAGTCGACTGCAACCAGTGACCGTTTCAAGTTCACGCTCCATCGAAATGGCGACCCCCAAAAAGGCCTGCCGTTCATCCTCCTCGGCATGCCCATCGGCATGCTCCTCCTCCCCGCGAGCGTTGCGCCGTATTTGTTCGTCCGGCGGTGGCGGCGTCAGCGTTTTCGTCGGCGGGCGGGGCTTTGTTTGAGCTGTGGCTACGACATCCGGGCGACGCCCGGGCGGTGTCCGGAATGTGGAGCGACGTACGCGGCTTTGTCCACGAATCTTCTCGAATTGCAACAATGAATACGCAGACCACGACTCGACGAAGCTCGTCAAAGCCGGATCAATTCAGACATACTCAAGTGACAAAAAAATAAAAGCATTTTCTGAGTCTTCCGAGTTCATCTGCGGGCTTAATGTTTTCAATTCGTTCGTGCGATTCGTGGATTCCTCGATTTTGCTTTACATCGGCCGCGCACGACGCTAGACTCGTCTTCGAAAATGACTCTCCCCCTCGTAAGCCTCGCGAATGTAGTACGGGTATCCTAACACCCGTAAGCGTCGCGTTTTTTCCCTCGTTTTGTTATTCTTTGCCTTTGAAAACCCCTGAAGGATTCCATTTTGCGATCCTTCTCAATGCCTTAGATGGAGCCGATCATGAGCGTCACCACCGAAGAAAAAGCACCGGCCACACCCACTGCCGCCTCCGACAAGCCCAAATACAAGGGCAAAATCGGTGCTCAGATTCTGCATGAGATGCTCGTCGGCCCGCACAAGGTTGAGTTGATGTTTGGATATCCCGGCGGGGCGATTTTGCCGATGTTCGATCAACTTTATAACACGCCCGCAAAGTTTATTTTGAATCGTCATGAACAGGCCAGCGGGCATTGTGCGGATGGATACGCGCGGGCGACGGGCAGGCCGGGCGTGTGCATTGTGACCAGCGGGCCGGGCGCGACCAACACCGTCACCCCGCTGGCGACGGCGCAGTTGGATTCGATCCCGATCATCGTCTTCAGCGGGCAGGTGGCGACGAAGGTGATCGGGAACGATGCGTTTCAGGAGGCCGACGTCACCGGTATCACGCGCCCCTGCACCAAGTGGAATTATCTTGTGAAGGACGTGCGGGAATTGCCCCGTATCGTCAACGAAGCCTTCGCGATTGCAACGGGTGGCCGGCCCGGTCCGGTGCTGATTGACTTGCCTAAAGATGTGCAGGTGGCGGTTTGTCCGGATGAGGTGGATGACACGCCGCGCGAACACGTGATGGCCAAGCGTCGACAATCCTTCACGCACCCGGCCCACCGGTTTCAGGCACACGAGGCCGCGGAGATCATCAATAAATCTGAAAAGCCTGTGCTGTATGTGGGTGGCGGAGCGATTTCGTCCAACGCGTGGCAGGCGGTTCGGAAGTTGGCGGATCAGGGAAATATCCCGTGCACGACCACGTTGCTGGGCATGGGCGCGTTTGATGAGCATGATCCGAAATCTCTGTACATGCTCGGCATGCACGGGAGCGCGTTCGCAAACTATGCAGTGCAGGAATGCGATTGTTTGATTGCCGTCGGCGCTCGATTTGACGATCGTGTGACGGGCAATCTGCTGACGTTCGCTCCGAAGGCCAAGATCATCCATATCGATATCGACCCGAGCAGCATCAGCAAAAATGTCGACGTGGATGTGGCTGTCATCGGCGATGCGAAGGTCGGTGTGGAACTGATCAACGAAGCCATCGAGTTCCGCGAGCGCAAGGAATGGTTCGCGACAATCAACACGTGGAAGAAGAAGTTCCCGTTCAAATATTTCGACGACAGCGTCAATGCAAAACCGCAGTACGTCCTGGAGGAAATCAACCGCCAGACGCGCGGCGATGCGCTCTTCACCACAGGCGTGGGCCAGCATCAGATGTGGGCAGCACAGTTCATCCGATGGAGATTCCCAAGGCAGATGATCACCAGTGGCGGACTGGGAACGATGGGCTACGGTCTGCCCGCGGCCATCGGCGCGCAGCTGGGTTCGCCGGGCAAAACCGTCATCGACATCGACGGCGATGCGTCGTATCAGATGACCAGCTACGAATTGGCGACGATGGCTGAGTATGACATCCCCGTGAAGGTCGCGATTTTGAACAACGATTTCCAGGGCATGGTCAAGCAGTGGCAGGATTTGTTCTACGATAAACGCTACAGCCAAACCGTGATGAAGAACCCCAACTTCGCAAAGAATGCCGAATCGTACGGCGTGCGTGGCATCCGTTGCGATCACAAATGCGATGTCGAAAAAACTGTGAAGGAAATGCTGGCTCACAAGGGGCCGATCGTCGTCGATTTTTATGTCGAACCGAACGAACACGTCTACCCGATGGTGCCCAGCGGCAAGGGCCTGCACGAACTGGTGCTGGGCGTGGTCAGCCAGGAAGGTGGGGTTGTTGAGAATCGTTTGAAGAACCTGGCCGAGGGAATGGAAATGGGATCGATGGCGTGAGGCAATTTTCTCGGAGGTGATGTATGAGTGATCGCAAAGCCATTATCGCGGAAATCTGCTCCTGGGATGAAGAAGCCCGGCGCGACCTGATCGAAACGGTAGCTGCCTCCCTGAGCGAAGAAGATTTCTCCGAAGAGGAAATCGCGGAGTTTGAGCGACGTGCGGAGGAGGTACGGAGTGGGAAGGTGAAGGCGATACCAGGCGAAGACGTGAGAAAAAGCGTCCAGGATTTGCTTGCCGAACTTCGAAATCGATGATGCCGTTCAACTATCATCGCGATGCACGGCAAGAGCACCTAAGCGCGATCCGTTACTACGTAAGCGCGATCCGTTACTACGCCGATCAGAGCAAAAATCTGGGTGAGGATTACGCACAGGAAGTGCAAGACACGATCGACAAAATTTGTCTCAACCCGCGCCGTTACGCGTTGATCGGACGAACAGTTCGAAAGTGCAATACAGATCGGTTTCAATATAAGATCATCTATACGGTCGAAACTGATGGCATCCTCATTGTCGCCGTCGCCCACCACTCCCGTCGACCTGGATATTGGCGATATCGCTTGAACACCCCCTAGCCGCCTACAATAGCCCGCCATGTCAAAACGTTTTGAGCCTACTGATCCCGACCACGACGATCCCTCCGACCCCCAGCCGGCCAACCTTCCACCTGCGCCCGTCGATATCGCGCGCATCGAAAAGGCCGTTCGCGAGATTCTCCTGGCTGTCGGTGAAGACCCCGATCGCGAAGGGTTGCTCAAGACTCCGAACCGCGTCGCCCGCGCGTATGGCGAATTGATGGCAGGCCTTTTTGAAGACCCGACCCGGCATCTGAAGACGGTATTCAACGAGCGGTATGACGAGGTCGTCCTGCTGCGCGATATCCCGTTTCATTCCCTTTGCGAACACCATCTGCTTCCGTTCACCGGCAAGGCGCACGTCGCTTATCTGCCTGGCGGAAAGGTCGTGGGGTTGAGCAAGCTCGCTCGCCTGGTCGAAGGTTACGCCCGTCGCCCACAGGTGCAGGAGCGGCTGACCACGCAGATTGCCGATGCGCTGATGACAGAACTGCAACCCGTCGGGGCGGCGTGCGTCATCGAGGCATCCCACACGTGCATGACCATCCGCGGAGCGAAAAAGCACGGCAGCACGATGGTCACCAGCGCGCTGCGTGGTATCTTCAAGGAAAATGCGTCCAGCCGACAGGAAATTTTATCGTTGATGTATGCCTCATCCGACGGCCGACATTGACGCCCCCATCGCCTCCGTCTCGCAACCCGCGCGCCCGTGGTTGATCGCGATCCTGCTTGCACTCGGCATCGCCTGCTGGTGGTTTCTTGGAAAGGGACTGTCCGGTGCACCACTTCAATGGATGTGCGCCATCGCTGCGATGGTCGTCGGTGCGATGCCTGGGGTGTCGGAGATCACTCGGCGTGCGATATCTCCGCTGCATCACCCGTCGCTCCCCCGAACGCTCGTCATCGCCGGCTTTATCGTCCTCGTTGTCCCCACGCTGTTGTATTTGACGGCCATCAGCCAGGGGCGCGACTTCAATCTCATTTTGCATGACGAATATAGTTATCGCATTCAAACCCTGATGCTTGCACGCGGGGCGCTGTGGCAACCCGCGCACGAGCTGGCGGATTTTTTCGACGGATTCCAGCTGCTCGTCAGACCGGTTTACGCCTCTGCGTATTTCCCAGGGACGGCTCTGCTCGGCGTGCTCTGCGAATGGTTGCACCTGCCCCACTGGGTCATGCCCCTTGTCGCTGCAGGATTGGTCGCGGGTCTGATTTATCTGAACATCACGCTTCTGATCGATGGATTTGCGGGACTGCTCGCGGTGGTGATGCTGTTCTCGGTCACACTTTTTCGCACTTTGTCGATCATGCTGCTGGCGCAGATTCCGACCCTTGCGATGAGCCTGGCGATGCTTGCATGCCTGTTGATCTGGCAACGCACCCGCCAACGCTGGCTGCTCATTGTGGGCGGCTTTGCGTTCGGCTGGGCCTTGCTGACGCGTCCCCTTGATGCAGCCTGCTTCGTACCCGTCATTATATTTCTAACCCTGCAACCGCGTTTAGCACTGCCGCGCCTCCGCCGGCTTTTTCTGCTGGCAACCGGGTTGTTTCCGCTCATCGGTCTTCAACTTCTCTTCAACCGCGGGGTGGCTGGATCTTTTTTTGACTCGCCCTATTCCATGTACGCACGTGCCGATAATCCCGGTCTAACGCTCGGTTTCCACCCGTTCGATCCGACGACGCAGCCTGCATCGCCTTTGCAGCAAAAGCAACTGATCTACCAGCAAGTCACGGCCCCGCTGATTGCCGATCATCGACCCGGCAACATCCCTGCCCTTTGGTGGAACGCGCGCCTGCCTGCCTTCCTGCTCTACAGCATTCCCCACCCCTTGCTCCTGATACTTTTCCCTGCCGGAATTTTGTGGGCGATGCACTTCAGGTTATGGATCCTCATCCTTCCCGCAGCGCTCACCGTGGCTGTGTACGTGTTCTATCCCTTTTTTTTACCGCACTACGCGCTCATGCTGGCCGGCGGGACGATCGCAGCGTGTCTGGGTGGGCAGCGCTTGCTGGCAGCATACGCTGGCACTTTTCAATCGCGGGTGCGCTTTATGCTTGCATGTGCCACACTTGCCCTATGCGTGACGTCGTGGCCCGGCATTGATGTCGACGCATCGGATCAGATGCTCGATGCGACATTTCTCCGGCAGGTGGACGATCAACTGGCTGCCATCCCCGACGCCCGCGCGGTGGTGCTCTTCCGATTTTCGCAGAAGCGTGATCTGAATCTCGAGCCTGTCTACAATGTCGAGACCGCCCGCATCGACGACTCGCGCGTGATCCGCGCCCACGATCTGGGGCGGCGCAATCCCGAGCTCTTCGACTATTTCGCCCGCCATCAACCCGACCGCGTGGTCTATCTTTTCGACGAGTCTGACAACGTGCTCACCCGTCTGGGACTGCCCAGTGAGATTCGGAACCCGCCGGTGCACTAATGCGCCAGTGTCGCGTATGATTGATGCTCAAGGATTTCTGTTATGGCTGATCTCACCGCACGCATTGAACAGTTTCGCAAGATGGCCGACGCCGATCCGGGCAACGAGCTGGGTCACTTTTCTCTGGGTCGCGCATATCTGGAGGCCGGCATGTTTCCCGAGGCGGCTGACGCGCTTGAGCGTGTGCTGAAGATCAATCCCAACCTGAGCAAGACGTATCACCTGCTTGGCGAAGCGTTGCTCAAGCAGAAGCGCAAGGACGAGGCGATTGTCCGACTGACCGAGGGTGTTAAAGTCGCCCACGCGCGGGGTGACGCCATGGTCAAAACAGAGTTAACCCGCATGCTGCGTGAGAATGGCGGAGCCGTCCCGGAGTTTGCCTCGGCGGCAACGGCGGTCGCGCAGGTGGCTGGCGAAGGTGAAATCACATGCAAGCGATGTGGGCTGACGAAACCGAAGCTGGCCAGGCAGCCGTTCAAAGGTGCGCTCGGCACCGACATCTTCGCAAATACCTGTGCAGATTGTTGGAAGGAAGCCATCGGCCAAGGCACGAAGGTCATCAACGAACTTCGCCTGCCGCTTACAGATCCAAAAGCGCAGAAAGTCTGGGATCAGCACATCAAAGAGTTTCTCAACCTTCCGTGAGGCGTGTCGGGATGCTGCATTGGGTCATCCGATGATACGCGTTTATCTGCTCTACTGAGCTCGCCAAGGGTCATCCATGATTCGTGTCATTGGCGAGATTCGGGGATGATTCTTTATCCGACCAAGCCTTCACCCGCCACCCGATACAACTGCGCCTTCACATCGCACGCGTTCCACCGCGGGCGGAGTTCTCGGATTTTTGCGACCAGCGCTGCGACATGCGGAGCTGCGAAGCTGCTGCCTGTGTTCTTGCGATACCCTCCGTCGCGCCAGGCGACGGGCACATCGCGACCGTTGGCGACAAACTCCACCAGTTGACCCGCCCGCCGTCCGATTTGGTCGGCATCCATGGCTGCGTAATCCGTCGATATCACTGTGGGAAAACTCGCGGGATAGTCGGTTTTACGATAATCGACATTATTGCACGCGCTCACAAGAATCGTCCCCCGGCAGAAAGCCCGGTCAACCAGGCGCTTGTAGGCGCGCAGGTGCTGGTCGCTGGACGATCCGAATGAGCAATTGATCACGTCAAAGCCCCGATCGATCCCCCATTCCACGCCCGCCACCACATGCTCGGAGTGACTGCGCAGGTCGCCTCCCAGCACGCGCAGGCTCGCCAGTGTGGCAGCCGGCACGTGCGCCTGCAGGATCGACGCAACGGCCGTGCCGTGCCCGAACGCATCACTGCCACTCGCTTCTTGCTGCACGCGCACGGGCACGCACGTTTCGTCCAGGCAAAAGCTTTCGATCTCGCGACCTTCAAACACCGGGTGCGACGTCTCCACCCCGCTGTCAACGATCAGGATGCGCACACCCTTGCCGGTGGCAGCGGCGATGGCATCGGTCGTCAGCCAGGGGTCCTCTTCACGCATTGCGTTGACCCAGAATGAGGCCCATCAGATATGCCTTCCATTGCAGCGTCTCAAGGGCCTGTGCATCAAACAGGCGACCTTCCTTCGGATTGATGGCAGAGAGCACGCCGGCAGGGTCATCACCCACCAGCACGGGCGCTGCGATCATCGCGCGCGTAGGGGTGCCTGTCTGCTGGTCGACCGTAGTGTTGATCTGATCATCGCGCCCCACTGCGGTCGCGATGCCGGTTGAAGCGACCATCCCGACCACGCTGTCGACCAGCGCGACAGTCGCCCGCTCGAGGAGTTGCGGCGTCCGTCCGTGGTTGAGCGCGCCTTCCAGATGCCGACCATCCTCGGCAATCAGCCAGAGGGTGGATTCGTCGGCATGACAATCGCGCGCAACCTCCGCCAGCAATCGACGCCCCGCCGCTGCCAGATAACCGTCTGCCTGCAACAATTGTCGTGAATATCGAATCATGCAATTGATCACTTTTGACGATGTGCGCAGACGACTGTGCCCGTTCAGCATCCATCGCACAATCGAATCACGCCAGACGGTCGGCTGCAATTCTGACCGCAGGTATAGGTTCTGCAAAGCCTTTGAGCGACAAATATTCGTGCGCCGATCCTTCATATCCCGGGACAGCCCGTCGCGCATCGCAAAGCACCTCGCCGGGATTTGCCTGACCCTGTAATCGGGATGCAAGATTCGTCGTCAGACCGATGGCAGCGAAGTCGAGCTTGAGCAGATTTCCGAGCGGGCCGAGGACAACCGGGCCGGTCGCGACGCCAGCGCGGATATCGAGCCCCCACGCCTGGCCAAGCTCGCTTCGCACGCGCGTTGCGCGCGACGCACGCCCGGAGAGCTCGATTGCAAACTTCAGCGCCCGCGCACGATGGCCGGCTCCCTGTGCACAGGCGAGCAGACCATCACCCAGATACGTGATCGGGCGAACCCTGCCCCGCGCAAGCAATGGCGTGGAGAGTTCGAAAAGACTGCGCACCGTGGCCATCACGTCGTCAGGGCTCAATTCTGTTGACCGGGCAGTGAAGTTGGCAAGATCGACAAAGACGATGGTGGCCTCGGTTTTCACTGTCCGGGTCACTTCGTCTGCGCGTCCGCCTGAAAAGCGTTCGACCATTTTTCGGGCAAAGCCGGCAGGGTCACATTCTGCGTATTGTCGGTCGACGACTTCCATCAGCAGCCGATTGTTTCCCTGCGTCGCGAGTGCAAACGCGTGGTCGAGGTGTGCCTGCATTTTGGACAATCGGCCGGCCTCCTGATCCTGCCCCGCCAGATGAAGGTTGATGAAAACCTCGCCGTCTGACACAGAGGTACACTGTCGCGTCACCGCCTGCACCTGGCGCTTCCAAGTCGCGCGTGCGGTCACGCGCGGGGAGAGCTTGCTCTGCCAGTAAAAATACATCAGTCGTTGATCGGGACTTTGACAAAACGAGCGAGCCCGCCGCATCCAACGGTTGACTTGCGCGGGCGCGTTAAGCTGCTGGCACGCGCGGGCGATGGCGAGCGTTGCGAAACCCTTCAAATAATGCGTAGCCGGACCGGTCTGCTTCAATAGTTGGATCAGCTCCCGGCTAGCGGCAGGCAGTTGGGCGCGCCGCTGAAGATCGACGATCGCCTCGACCGCAAGCGTCTGCAGGCGAAGTTTACTCAGGGATGTGAGACGACAATCGCCTTGCCGTCGCGCTTCCAGCGCCACCTGTTGTGCGCGATCTGGGTTACCCAGGCGCAACTCCATCAAAGCCAGGTGTCCGGCGCTGATGGCAAGCCCCAGGAGGTCGCCCAGCGCACCCTTTTTCTGGATGATTGCGTCGAGCGTCTGTCGCGCTTCGATCCATGCGCCCGTCCCGATATAAACCTGTGCAAATCCATCAAAAATCCAGATTTTAGACGGGGAATCTTCAATCTGCATCAACGCCTGCATGAGACATTTTTCGGCGAGTTCAAACTGGTTCAGTCGCAGGCGCAGGACTCCCATGAGGTGACAACATCGAGCAGCCAGCGAGTGATATGTCTCTCCGACATCCTCGGTCAGTCGCTGCAATAGACGAAGCGCCTTGGCTTGCGCGGAGGAATCCTGCCCGCGCGTCGTGATGCGGCAAGCCAGCAGCGATCGCACCTCGCGCCACGGCGACGGGAGCTTTCTGGGTAGATCGGCGAGGGCTGCGCGCGCCTCGTCAAGCCGGTGATATAGTTCGTGATGATGGACGAGAGCCAGAGTTCGCTGCACGCCTTCATCAAGGTCGGCTGGCTGCCCTGAGATCGCGCCGTGCTCAACGCTCGCCCACCATTGGCGCAAGTTGTCATCGGTGTCTTTTCGGATAGACGCTTTATACCAGTGAGATGCACAATATGCTTCGCACCGGGCGCTACCGCGCAAGCTCCGCCTGCATGGGACCCACGCGATGCAGTTCCATCACCTTGGCGGTGAAGGGATGAAAGAAAGTCCGGTGCACGCGCCAGCCCGGCAGGATGGTTGAGGGATCGGTTGTGGCATGGGTCGTCACGAACCACAGGCGTTCGTGCGATGCAAGGTCGCCTAGCAGCGCTGCCGAAGCCGGTGCATTCAGGTGCACTTCCGGATGCGGGGCCGACAGGTAGTGGCGAAACGCCATCGCCAGCCCCCCACTTTGCCAAAACCATTGGTCGGGCGGGGAAAAATAGACCATGAGCTCTTCAGGACGACTTTCCACATTGATCTTGTTAGCCAGTTCAGGAAACTCAACCGACTGCCATCGCCCCGATCCGAAGATTTCAGTTAGCGCTGTGACTCCCATCAGCACGGCCCCCATCGAAACAAGCCAGCCGGCTTTTAATCGACCAAGTGGCCTCGACATCAGCGCGAAAAAAGTCGCTACGGTCAGGATCAACGATGTGACATATCGCACCTGTTTAAGTTGCTCAGTACCACGTACAAAGTCGACCGCACCCATTGCCAGAAGCGGGGCTATCCCGATCAGCCACCAGAAGCGAATTTCTGAAAAGCGTTTGACAAAAAACAGCGGGACGAGAATCAGCACAGCCCCCGCTGCCGGTGCGGTCCACTCCAGGCCCGTGCGAGGCTCGGCAATAAAGCGCATGGGGGCAGCGAGGATTCGTTGCGCACCGGAGATCAGGTGGTTAGGCGAGGTGTCGACGATCCATGGAGAATAGGTCGTCGATGCGTTGCCACGCTGCACTTGCTCCCAAAACCACGGCCCCCATGTCACGACATAGAATGCCCCGACGATCGCCAATCCGATGCCCAGGCGAGCGACCTGTCGAACGGACAGCACAGTCAAAAAATGGACGAGAATCCCGACGATGACGAAGGCTGAGAAATACTGCGTGTACATCGCCAGAAGCGATATCAGGCAAAACCACGCCACGCTCTTGTTGTCGGCCTGCCGGCGCAGCACACGCTGTGACGCGAGGATGAGCAGCACGTATTCCAGCAGCACCAGCCCGTACATCCGCACTTCGCGGGCGTTGATCAGCACATATTCTGCACAGCAAATGATCGCGCAGGACCAAAGGCCAACCGCTGTCCCAAAGCTTCGTCGCGCGGCCAGAAAGAGCAGCGGAATACTGAGCCATGAGCAGACGCCCGACAACGAACGGACAGCCAAAGCTGAATCACCAAAGACCGTGCCCCACGCGCGAAGGATCAGGGTGTAGAGAGGCGGATGCACATCAGTGAACATCCCAGTCCAGAGGTGCGCCCAGCCGCGCGCGCCGGCCAGGTGTGTGGTCGCCTCGGGGCGAAAGATCACCCCGAGGGGCTCGGTGAGGATGGACCCACCAAAACCGGTGGCCACCTGCAGGCTTCCGATTTCATCGTGGGACAAACCATCGCGATCGAGCCAGTAAAAACGGGTGAAGCCGGCGATTGTCAGAATCAAAAACAGGCACATCCACTGGGCGATGCTAATGCGCTGGTGCGATGTGGCAGGAAGTTCGCCTGCAACGGAATCCAATGGATCGGATGAAGAAAGCGCACTTGCCCCGCTCATGTGGGCCGCCGAAGTAAGGCAATCGACGCGGTGTGACCGTGCAGGAAATTCCTGCCCCCCACCGGACCGAACTCACCGGAGGCAAAGAAGCCGGCCAACGGGGTTTTCGGAAGGATATCTCGGGCAGCGCGGATGTCGTGTGACGGCACGTCAAACATCCGACGACCCCGCCCGTTACAACTGAATATCAGACCCGCAGCCGGTGCCGATGCGTCGCCGTACCCTTTCAACATTTCACGTAAATCTTCATCGGCAGTCGAGGCGTCCCGGACATGGAACTGGATCGTCTGGCCGACACGCACGTGATCGTTGAGCGCGATAGCGCCGGTCGCCTCATCCCCACCGAGCAGATTACGTACGAGAAAATCTCCGCGACCAAATTTATCCCGATATTCGGAGATCGCCCGACCGACAAACACGCCATTCTCAAGAAGCGATTGCTCGCTGGTGGGCAGCTCGTCCATCAGCTCGCGCAGCATCGGGATGGCAGGCTTGCCGCCGAGTTGCTCGATCACGTTGTCATGCCCCTTTGTGATGATGAAAGGCCTGCCAATCGGTCGACACCCCTGGCTGACAACGGTCTGCACATCGACGGGCCCGCTCAGACTCAGCCCCACCATCCCGTCGCGCAACACCTGGTCGTTTTTGAACAGCACGTTACCACCCGCCTGCCGGGCCGCACTTGCGAGACCCCCGAGTAGCGGCGCGCCCGGACACGCGCGATCGAATGCGCCCAGCACCTGATTCAGCGGCGTTGTAAACGGATCGCTGAAGGCAAAGATCGCTCGCGTCTCGGGCCCGACGCCAACGTGGTCGGCCAGGTTGCCATCCAGCAAATGCTTCCACGCATCAACCCCGATATGAAACGGATGAATGCGCACATCAGGCAAAAGGCCCGCCAGCACGACGAGCCCGGGCGCCCGCTCGACCTCACGATCCACCCCCAGCACGCTTTCAGCCGAGCACCCCACGACAGCCTGCGGATCAAGCTCGAGCCAGATGCGCTCGATCAGGAATTCGGCCTCGTCGATATGGTGACTACTGCAGAATACGAAGACCAGATCGCTTTTGTTGTCCAGCGATCCAGCCACCTCATCGAGCACATCGTCCAGTGCGTCGGAGGTGGATTCCTTCTCGCTGATGCCTGCAACAAAGCGCATGTGGGAATTGTCGCCGATCATGAACGTTTGGCAAGAAATACGATCGATTGGACAGATTTAATGTTTAGCGTTGCCGCAAAAAGGGCAGGTGCTGGTCTTAGAAATGAACCGGCAAGCGATCCTTCGATGTGAACATCAGGGCCAATCGACGACGGGCAACTTTGTCTGCGCCTCAATCTTGAGCAGGCGATTGTATTTTGAAAGGCGCTCGGACTGGGTGATGGAACCGATCTTGATCTGATCCCCGCCCCACCCCACTGCCAGGTCCGCAAGCCAGTTGTCCTCCGTCTCACCCGAGCGTGCGGAAATCGTCACCCGCCAGCCCGCGCTTCGTGCCAGTCGCAACGACTCGGCGGCCTCGGTGAGCGTGCCGATCTGATTCACCTTCAGCAGCAACGCGTTGGCGGATTTTGTCTCGATCGCCCGGCGAATGCGGGCGGGGTTTGTGCAGAGAAAATCGTCGCCCAGCACGAGGGCCTTGTGCTCGATGGCTGATTTCAGCGCCGGCCAATGCGCCCAATCTTCCTCACTCAGGCCGTCTTCGATACTGACAATTGGGTAGTTGTCGACCCAGGATTTCACACGAGCAATCATCGCTGAACTGGCTTCGCCGGCAGGGTCAACGAAATATTTTTGATCGTGATAAAAGTGACTCGACGCGACATCGATCGCCAGCGCAACGTCACGCCCCGGCGTGAGGCCGGCCAGTCGAATCGACTCAGCCGCATCGTCGAACATCGCCTCGATCGACTTCGCGGGCGGTGCGAGTCCCCCTTCGTCGGCGCGGAGAATGCGCATCTGATATTTTCGCGCTACAAGCTCCGATGCCGCTTGATACACCGCATACGCCTGCGCCAATCCTTCGTCGACCGTCGGGGCGCGCGGAACGATGAGCACGTCCTGAATCGGAACCTGCCCGCCCGCATGCTTCCCGCCAGAAAAGAGGTTGATCGTCAGGCGTGGCAACGTGGTGGCCGATCGTCCGACCATGCTCGCAAAGTGCTCGTACAACGCACGACCCTCGGCCTTGGCGCAGGCTCGTGCATACGCAATCGACACTGCCAGAATCGCATTCGCGCCGAGCTTCGATTTATTCGACGTACCGTCCAGATCAAGCATCGCCCCATCGACGGCGGACTGCGATACCCAGGCCCGACCGACAAGCGCTGAGGCGATGGCGCTGTTTACGTTGGCGACGGCGCGACGACATCCCAGACCTCGGTATCGCGAGGGGTCACCGTCACGCAATTCCAGCGCCTCAGCCGTCCCGGTCGATGCGCCAGATGGCACGGATGCAGTCGCTGCCGCGCCCCCCGAAAGCGCAACCTCCGCAAGCACCGTCGGTCGCCCACGGCTGTCGAGGATTTCCATCGCGGTGACGCGTTCAATGGTCCGCATGACGTTCGATGCCCCTAATAAACTGCTCGAGCACGTAGACAATGTCGTTCGGAGGATTACTCATCAGCGCCACGACCGCACGCCGCTGCGTCTGCTTCTCGCCTTCGGAGAGATAATCCATTTGCGAACGCCCGGCAACCCGCGCCAGCAGGCAAGCAAGGGCGTGGTGCGCACAACGCGTTCGGAAATCCTCAGTCACTTCTCCGTCAGCCACCTGGCTGAAGCACGCACTTGCAAACAACACCACGCCATTTTCAAAGCCGTCGCGATACTCACGCAGATGATGTGCTTTGCTCAGCAAATGTGCGAGTGCAAATCCGACGTCGAATGCCGGATCTCCCCAATGAATCACCTCGTGATCCAGCAGGATCAGTCGGTCATTTCGAACGAGAATATTCTTCGGACTGTAATCGCCATGCACGAGGGCAACGCGTGTCGCACGTGTGGTATCGATCAACCGGTACAGAAACTCAGCGGCCTCGGGAACTTGCTGAGCGGTGTAGGCGTAGTAAGGTTCGATCCGGAGCGATTCAAAATATTGCCGGTCATCGAAAATTGCAGAAAGCTCATCTCGCCGCGCGATGGAGCGCGCCTGGATCGTTCCGAGAATCTCACCGAACTGCATCATATGATGCGCCTCGACGCGCCCGGACAAAAGCCTCTCCTTCCAATTCTCATGCGGTTCTGGCACCGCCTCCATGGCAAGAATGTGGTTCTCGCGATCTTCAAAGACCAGCGGCGTGATTGTGCCTGCGGGCGCGAGTTCCGGGAGATATTGCAACGCCAGTGCCTCGCGATGGATGCGGGCAGGGTCGCTGAACCAGTCGATCTTCGTGCGCAGTTTAGGTAGCGCCTGTTTGATCACCCAGGCGTCCCCCATGCGACGGGTGACCAGCACGGTCTTGTTGGATACGCCACCAACCAACACGCGCGACGCGATCATTTCTTCGGGCGCTACTCTTTTGGTCGACCGCAAATAACTTACCAGCGATGATGGATTCTCAACGTCAATTTGCATCGCTTTTCATCGAAATGTGTTCGTTCTGAACGTGCAAGCCTGCTATGATCATGTTCATGGCCGACCAGGACTATCATACGCGCATTGTGACCCATCCGGGGCTTCATCATGGCGAACCTTGCATTCAAGGAACGCGCATCAGCGTTTCGGTAATCGTGGCCAATCTGGCGGACTTGTCCATCGAAGACCTTCTGGCAGCCTACCCTCAACTCACACGCGAGGACGTGCGTGCTGCCCTACGTTACGCCGCCGAAGCATCGCGCACCTTGCTGGTTGGGTGAAGCATGGTCGTGAAGCTCGATGAGGATCTTTCGCCGCTGAATCTTCCGTTATTCCGTCAGTTTGGCTACGACGCTCGCACGGTGGTCCAGCAGGGATTGCAAGGATCAAGCGATGAAGCGTTGTGGCGACGGATCCAAGAGGACGGGGAGATGTTGGTGACGGCCGATAAAGGCTTCGGCGACATTCGCGCCTTTCCGCCCGGTTCTCACGCAGGGATCATTCTGCTTCGCGCGGAAGACCCCCGCATTCCCGTATACGAACGGGTGCTATCCACACTGCTCTCCAAGCATCGCCTCGACGACCTCTCCGGCTTTGTGGTCGTCGTCACCGAAACCCTTATCCGCATTCGACGCTGAACGCTCAACTACTTCCCCATCAAATGCCGCATCACTTCCAGTTCCAGTTGCTCGTAATCGCGCTCGGCCACCAGTTGCTTTTCCAGCTTCGCATCCCATGTGCGAACCTTTTCCACCAGCTTCAAAAATATCTCGCGCGAGTTCGACAGATGCTTGGTCGCGACATCGGCTTTTTGCGTGCGCATTGCTTTGACATCCAACCCGACGAAGTTCCCCGTGCGGGCGTATCCGCCTAGTTCAAGCACGCGCACCTGGTTGAAGGCCACACGCAGGTTGGCGGCTCCGAAGCTTTTGTCCTGGTCATACTTCAAACCGTTTTGGTCATTCAGATGCACGCTCCACAGCTTCCCCGCCTGCAGGGCAAAAGCCATCTCGTCCGACGGATCAAGCCCCGCCAGGATCGCGTGCGCAGTTTCGATCAAGCCACCCACACGCGACGGGTCCACCGTCTGATGCGCGATCGCCAAGGCGTGGCCGATGGTTGGGATGTACGCGTGGTCCATCGGCTCATTCGGTTTCGGCTCGATGGCGATGCGGACCTTCTTGTCGTATTTCAAACAGGCGTCCAGCGCTTCGATCAGATACTTGTGCGAATCCAGCGCGTTCTTGCTCTCGCGCGTGTAGGACCCCTCTCGCGCCAGCCACAGGACCATGATGCGCGATTCGAGATACCGGTTGATATCGATGCAGCGCTTGGTGCGCTCAATTGCCCACTTGCGCGCCTTCGGATCGTTGGCGGTGTATCCGCCGTCGACGCCCCGCGCGTCCTCCCACAGCCTTGGCGCGGTGATCTCGGCGACGAGCCCTTCACCTTTCAGCATCTTCGCAAGCTCTTTGCATTCCCGCTCGATCTGATTGGCGCTCTTCGTATCGACATCCGGCACCGCATCGTCATCATGAAACTGCACCCCTTCAAATCCCAGCTTCCGATATTGCTTAAACTTCTCCGCCCACGCGATGGACGGCCTCACGGTCGGCCCGAACGGATCGGCCCCCTCGTGGATGTTCCAGGGACCAAACGAAAAACGATAATCAGCAACCTTAGCCAAGCGATCCTCCTGAAGAGTTTTGTGGGCGGGGAGAATACCACTGCTGAGGCCGACTGGCAAAAGGCACGTTTGAAACGCCTTGGTGAAGGCTTATCGAGATTTGATCCGGTAGACGGACACTGGCCAGTCCGACGGCCCGTGCGACACGTGACGAGCGACTAATTCGTATGAATAGGACTCCCATACTTGGACGGCAGAGGAATCTTTGGCTGTCATCAACAGACAGTCCGGCGGCGCTTCGAGCCTGTCGACGTAGCGAACCCGTTCCGAAAGTCCCAGCTTTTGAGATATCTGTTCGACCATCATGCGCGAGCGGAAGTCGTGATCGCCGGCGACAGTGGTGACAGTCGTACCGGATTTCGCGG
>Ga0105047_10007550_pt1 | contig 18301 bp, 14 predicted proteins | sample MAT04_FD_78384 | JGI IMG/M metagenome (GOLD analysis project Ga0105047, IMG submission 78384) | Freshwater microbial communities from Lake Fryxell liftoff mats and glacier meltwater in Antarctica - MAT-04 (megahit assembly) | ecosystem: Environmental > Aquatic > Freshwater > Ice > Liftoff... | reverse complement strand
GGCCATGACGATGGCCTACCACCGCGAGCACGGCGTCAACACGCACATCGTGCGCAACTTCAACACCTACGGCCCGAGGATGCGATTGGACGACGGCCGGGTACTGCCGAACTTCGTCGGGCAAGCGCTGCGCGGCGAACCGCTCACGGTCTACGGCGAAGGCCAACAGACGCGCAGCTTCTGCTACGTCACCGACCTCGTGGACGGCATTTTCCGGTTGCTCTTCAGCGACTACCATTTGCCGGTGAACATCGGCAACCCGAGCGAAATCACCATCCTGCAATTCGCCGACGAAATCTTGAAACACACCGGCAGCAAGAGCACCATCGTCAAACGCCCCTTGCCGCCGGACGACCCGAAGCAGCGCAAGCCGAACATCGCGCTTGCGCAGAAGTTGCTCGGCTGGGAACCTAAGGTCGACCGCCAAGAGGGGCTGAAGATGACGCTCGACTATTTCCGCACGAAGGTGTGAGGTGGTTCCCGGAAGTGATTCTCCTGAAAAACGCCTTGCTCAAGCATGCGAGTCCGGTTATTTTTCAGGAGGAATATGTGCCAAGCCATGGTTGATTCACGAATCCGGGAGGTGCGCGGTGGAAGTCTCGGAACAGGAAATCTCTTTGGAAAAGTGGCAGTCCCTCGACATGGTTTGGAAGGCCATCTTGAGCATCGAATCGAGCATCGAGTCGTCTCGACTCAGCATGGATGGTCTGCGGAACGAAATGGAAAACGCATTCCGCTCGACGTTGGCGGTCGAAGACAAGCTCAACGCCTTGCAAGCGGATGTGTCGCAATGGAGCAAGGCCAAGAGCCGCGTCCATTACGCGCTGCCCAAGGTGCGGGAGTTCATCCACAAGGCCACTTGGGCCTCGACTTCACCCGAACGGAAGCGGCTGGAGGAGATCGTCAAGAATCATATCGAACCACGGATCCCACTCCCCGAGGTTGATCAGGTTCGGGAGCAATTGGAACACTTGCAAAAAGACCGCCAAGTGCTCTTCGCCTCGGGCAACGCGGTTTACCAAGAATGCCGGGGGATCACTGCGGAGATTCAGAGGGCTCTGAGTACACTCCAACGGAACGCGGCCGACAACGCCCGCCGGAAAAAGGACGCGAAGCGCACCAAGGGCAAGTTTTAAGCAATGGAGCTTCCTTCCGGCGTGGCGGCAAGTTAAAAACGAGCTGCCATGGCGGAAGGGCCTTTGTATCGCTCAATCCGTCACGGCGGAGGGGGCCGTCGCGCTGGTGCTGATCGGAACCGCTGCGGCGGCGAGTTGGGCGGGGCTGTTGCCTTCGCCGAAGATCAGCAGCAGCGGGCTCGCGATGTAAATCGACGAATACGTCCCGACGATCACGCCGACGACCATGACGAACGAGAAGAGGTGAACCCCTTCGCCACCTGCGATGTATAGCACACCGACGACGAGGAACACCGTCAGGCTGGCGAGGATCGTCCGGCTGAGGGTTTGGTTCACACTGTCGTTGATCATCTGCGGCGTGAGTACCGGAGACTTGCCGCGGACTTCGCGGATGCGGTCGAACACGACGATGGTGTCGTTCACCGAGTAGCCGACGAGTGTCAGCAGTGCCGCCACGGCGGCGAGGTCGATCTTGAAGTCTTGCAGGCCCAAGAAGTGGCCGATCGTCGTGTCGTGCAAGTAGTGGCAAACCGCGATGGCCCCGAGGGTGAAGCAGAGATCGTGGAGGAGGCAAATCACGGCGGCGAGTCCGAATTGCCACGAACCGAAGCGGAACCAGAGGAACGCGAGCACCGCGAGCCAACTGGCGAGAACCGCCAAGAGGGCGTCGTTGCGGGTGCTGGCGGCGAGCGCGGGGTCGAAGACTTCGAGCCGCTCCGGCAGCGGGCGGGACTCGAACGATTTCTTCGCTTCGCCGAGGATCTTGCCGAGGGCGTCTGCGTCTTTTTGCTTCGCGTCCGGCTTGGCCTTCGCGTCGAGGGCGGCGCGGAATTCGATGTTCTCCGAGAAGTCGATCAGGATCTTGGCGAACCGGCCCGTGCGCTCTTCTTCGCCGGCGAGGTTCTTGTCGTCGGACTTGATCCCGGTCAGCGTCAGCGCCGTCGCCGAACCGGCCGCGGGGAGGCGGTCGTTCAGCTTGAGTTCGCGCTCAACGAACCGCTTGAAATACCCGGGGGACGTCGGTTGGTCGAAGATCAACGTCGCGGTGAATCCGACCTTGTCGGCACCATTCTCGTCTTTAATTGGGGCGTTGGAAATCTTGATGTCGGTGATCTTCGTGCTGGCCATTAGCGGTTGATCCGTGTCGTCCCGCAGCAGGCGGTCGAGCATGATCTGCACGAGTTCCGGCTCTTTTTCCGTGGTTCGCACGGTGAAGCTGCGGGCTTTGTTACCGCCGAAGCTATCCCCCTTTAAGAAGACCTGTTCAACCGACGCATCGGGCAATAGACCGGCGCGGGCCTTCAAATTCGCCAACCGCGCGGCATCGTCGGCCCCTTCGGCGCGGGACGCCAGCGTCACCTTCTCTTCGGAGAGTTTGCCGTCCGGTTCGACGTAAACAATCTTGAAGATATTCTCGGCCTTCTTCGATTCCCCGGTGGTTTCGTCGGTGCCGGAGAAGGTCATCGGGACGACGTCTTTAACATTGAGCCGCTGCTTCTGGCGGGCTTCGCCGAGCAGTTCCACCATCCCTTTCTTGCCGTCGCCTCCGCTGAGCGAACGCTCTTCGCCTTCTTTCAACCGGCCGCCGTACGCGGTGCCTTGGGTGAAGTCGACGTTGAGGACTTTCTCGCCGCGGAAGAGGAACAGTCCGAGGCCGACGATCGTGAGGCTCGCGGTGAAGGCGAACATCTTGTTGCGGATCTTCATGAAATCGAACGTCGGCCGGGCGAAGAGCCGCTTCATAACGAGCTTCGTAACCCACTTGCGGTGCATGCTATAGTCGAACATCAAGCGGGTCATGAACAGCGATGTGAACAGGCTGATGATGAGGCCGACAGTGAGGCTGACGCTGAACCCTTTGAGGCTATCGTTACCGAACGAGTACATGACGATGGCGGTGAAAATGCTCGTCAGGTGGGTGTCGATGATCGTCGGCAAGGCGCGGTCATAGCCGTTGCGAATCGCGCCTAAAAGCGTCGCGCCTTTCTCCCGCTCTTCGCGGATGCGCTCGTAGATGAGCACGTTCGCATCGACGGCCATGCCGAGCATCAGCACGAGGCCCGCGAGGCCGGGGAGGGTGAACGCGGCGTTCACGGCCACCATGAAGCCGATGGTGAGCAGCAAGTTGGCGAACAGGGCGACGCAGGCGACCAAGCCGGCGAAGCGGTAGTAGTAGACCATGAACAGCAGCACGGCCCCGAATGCGGCGAACACCGAGATCAACCCTTTGCGGATCGTCGATTCGCCGAGGGTCGCCCCGACGGTGTTCTCGCTGACGGGGTCGGGTTTAAGTTCCGCATTCAGGTTCCCCGAGCGCAGGATGTTGACGAGTTGGTTGACGGCCTTCTGGGTGAAGCTGCCGCCGCTGATGATCCCCGAGCCGCGGAGAATGGCGTTGAGCGTCGGGGCCGAGACGATTTTGTCGTCCATGATGACGGCGAGACTGCGGACCATGGCGTCGGTCGGTTTGTTGCGCTCGGTCATGTCGCTGAACATCTTGACGCCGGCGGGCGTTTCGAAGTTGAACCCGACGGCGGGGTTGTTGTCTTGGTCTTCGCGGTTTGTCGCCGAGATGCGGACCTCGCCGACGACGCGGACGTTGTCGGCCGTCGAGACGCGAGTCAGCAGGAAGTATTCGACGTCCTTGCCTTCTTCATCTTTCGTGCGCCCCTGTTTGGAGAAAGGCCGGCTGAAGTAAAGGTACGACGCCGATTGGCCAGACTTACTACCGGAGCGCTGGATGACGGTGCGGTTGCGTTTGGCTTCGAGTTCCGGGTATTCCCAACTGACGCCTTTGCCGAATTTCTTGGGCGGCGGTTCTTTGGCGTAGGCGCTGCTGAGCCCGCGGCCTTCGCGCTCTTCTTTGCCGAGTTCGACCCATTCGTATCGGACGTCGATTTCGTCGCCGCTAGCCTTCACTTTGTAAGTATTCGCCGGGGCGGGAGGGACTTTGCCCGCTTTGGCCCGGTCGGAGATTACGGTGGCGTCGGCCGGGGCCGGGTTATCGAGCAACCGCTGAGCTTCGGCGATTCCTTCGCGGTCGTCGTCGAGGTTAGCCAAAATGCGGAATTCGAGGACGCCCGTCTGCTTCACTTGGTTGCGGACGTCTTGGACGAACTCTTCGTTCGCCGCTTCTTTATTACCGCCAGTGCTCCCCGCGAATGGCAAGATAATCTCGACCCGGCTGTTGCCGATGGGCCGGACGACGACGTTCTTCAAGTCAGTCGGGTCTATCCGCTTCTTCAGCTTCTCGGCGAGTTGTTTGATGTCGTCGTTCGTCAATTCTCGTTTGCCCTCGCCGCGTGACGTCGATTTATCGTCCATGCGCTCGCGGTCGACTTCGTATACGAGAATCGTGCCGCCGGCGAGGTCGATCCCTCGTCGGAAGCCGATTTGCCCGTTCGACTCCTTCCAGAAGCCGAATCCGGCGAAGCCGCAGGCGATGACAGTCGGCACGAGGCAGAAGATCAAGCGAGTCAAGAATTTCGGTCGCATGGCGTACTCGGATAACAACCGGTGGGCACGGCCCCGGCTCGAATGGGGGGTGACTAGCTCTTGACTTCCGGTATTTCCTCGGCGATCACGCTGGTGATCGCGCTCTTGAGCACGCAGAGTTTCGTATCTTCACTGCGGATCACGACTTCGGCGCCGCCGTCTTTGATCTTCACGACCGAACCGACGATTCCTGAGGCTGTGACGACCTTAACGCCCGGCTTGAGGCTCTCGATCATCTTCTTGGCTTCGCGGTTCTTCCGGCGACTCTGCGGCAGGATGACAACCAAGAAAAAGAGGCCGAACATGGCGATCATGAAAGGCAGCGTCATGTAGAACGGCTGTTCCGGTGGCTTGCCCGGGGCAGGATCTTCGGCGATCAAGGCGGTGAACGTCACGGAATTTCCTGTGCTGAACAGCATGAAAAATAGTCCTCAAATGCGAACGAGCATCTTAGTTGCGGCGCGATGCTCCGGCAAGACGGTTAACTTTCGGGGGCGTGGACCCATTCCAAGTTTAAAAAGACCCCGTCGAGCGATTCGAAATCGGCGTCCGAAGTCAACAGCCGGGCATCGGTCAGCGCGGCGGTCGCCGCGATCCAAAGGTCATTTTTCCCCATCACTCGCCCGCGTTCCAAGCAGAAGTTGTCGATCTCGGCATAGATCGCGATTTGCTCGGGCGTGTCGACAGGAACGGTTTGAAAATAGCCGAGTAAGAATTCCATCCGATCCCGTTTGTCTCGGCCCCAATTCCATTGTCGCGCGAGTGAACGGAGTTCGCCGGCGGTGACAACCGAAATCAGGGGTGTCGGTTCGACGACGAGTAACTGGTATTCATCGCGGAGCTTCTCCCACATGGCGTCTTGTCGAACATTGTGAACGAGAATGTTGGTATCGAGAATGAGCAGCAGGCTCGCCATTAGGACAAATTCCGGAGGTCTTCGGTCACTTGCTCATCGGTTTCGTCTCCTGGGCCGAAGCCGCGGAAAATATCGGTCCATGCCATTCCCTCCGGGAGGGGTCGGGCCGGCCAAGCTCGACTCAAGGCTTTCTCCGCGTCGATGCGTTTCTGCTCCGGCGTGCGGTACGCCCAACGGGAAATAAGCGACTCCGAATCCTCGTTTGCGGGTTCCGCGGTGGTCGGCTCGAATTCATTCATCACAGGTCTCCTGATTCCTAACTATTCTACCAAAACCCACCCTGCTTCGCAGCACTTCACATACTCGGCGTACCGACCTTCGACGATCGCCATCCTCGCCTCACGCATCAGTTTCAGGTAGTAGGCCAAGTTGTGCAAGCTCAGTAGCATCGGTCCGAGCATTTCCCCCGCGTTGAACAAATGGTGCAGGTACGCCCGGCTGGTATTCCGGCAGCAGTCGCAATCGCAACCGGACATCAGCGGCGCGGGATCTCGCTTGTGCTTCGCGTTCCGAATTTTCACTTTGCCCGTATCGGTGAAGGCGAGGGCGTTGCGGCCGCTCCGCGTCGGCATGACGCAATCGAACAGGTCGATGCCGGCCGCGACCGCGATCAGCAAATCCTGCGGCCGGCCGACGCCCATGAGGTAGCGCGGCTTGTTCGCGGGCAGCAAGGCCGCGCAGGCGGGGAGTGCCGCGTGCATCTCTTCGGGCTTTTCGCCGACGCTGAAGCCGCCGAGGGCGTAGCCGGGGAAATCCATCGGGATCAGGGCTTCGGCACACTCGGCCCGCAGGTCGAGATCCAACCCGCCTTGGACGATGGCGAACTGCGCCTGCGTCGGGTGCGTGTGGTGCGCTCGGCAGCGCTCGGCCCAGTGGATCGACCGGCGAATCGCATTCCGCATGACCTCGGGCGACGCGTCGGCCGGGGGGCACTCGTCGAGCACCATGGCGATGTCGCTGCCCAAATTCTGCTGAATCTCAACTGCTTTTTCCGGGGTCAGTTCCAACAATCGACCGTCGAGGTGGCTGTGGAAAGTCGCCCCGTGGTCGGTGATCTTCCGCTTCTCCGCGAGGCTGAAGACTTGGAATCCGCCGGAATCAGTGAGGATCGGGTGCGGCCAATTCATGAAGGCGTGTAGCCCGCCGAGGTCGCGGATCAACTCGTCGCCGGGCCGCAGTGTAAGGTGGTACGTGTTCCCCAGAATAATCTGAGCGCCGACGCCACGCACCATCTCGGGCGTCAGCCCCTTCACGGTGGCCTGCGTGCCGACCGGCATGAAGATGGGCGTTTCGATGGTCCCATGGGCAGTGGTAATGGTTCCCGCACGCGCGGCGCTGTCGGTGGCGAGAAGTTGGAAATTCATGATTCCAGTTTAGGAGAATGTGGCCGACGTCGTGCGAGGCTCGCTGGGTCTGTCATCCATTCTCGGAGTCTTGGAATTGTGTGTTTGGCATCGGACTTGCGCGATGGCCTCTGGGGTGGGAGAATGCCTTACCCTTGTCCCTCGGGCAGGCCTCAGCTCGGCCCTCGACAGCGACCGCTGGGACACGGTCGTTTTGCGGCGTTCGAGTTGCCTTCCGGCCTCGATCACGGAGATCATGTCTTCGTTCATCGGATGGCAAGTCCACTTGAGATGAACAAGCCCGGCTCGCGCACCTACCTCCGAACGCGAGCCGCCCGCTCCACTTCATCCCAAATACCGGTTCACCACGTTCTCTAGCATCTCTTGTCGGCCGGAGGCGTTGGCGGCGGCATTGCCCTTTGCCAACATGTACGCCTCTAGGCTCGCGAAGTCCTCCTTGGCGGCTTCGATGCCGGCGCCGATGCCGGTGTCCCAACTGGCGTAGCGGGTCTTGACGAAGTCCGTCAACACGCCGTCTTGGCGGATCGCGGCGGCGATCTTCAACCCTTGGGCGAAGCAGTCCATCGAGCCGATGTGGGCGTGGAACAAATCGACCGGCTCGACGCTCTCGCGGCGAACCTTCGCATCGAAGTTGAACCCGCCCGAACCGAGCCCGCCGGGTTGGTTTAGCACCACGAGCATTACCTGCGTCGTCAAGTAGAGGTTGGTGGGGAATTGATCCGTGTCCCAACCGATGAGTTCATCGCCGCGGTTGGCGTCGATACTGCCGAGCAATCCGTTGATGCGGGCGTACTCGAGTTCGTGCATCATCGTGTGCCCGGCGAGCGTCGCGTGGTTCGTTTCGATGTTCAATTTGAAGTCGTTGATGAGCCCGTAGCCGCGCAGGAAGGCGGCACAGGTGGCCGCGTCGAAGTCGTACTGGTGGGTCGTCGGTTCTTTCGGTTTTGGTTCGATGAGGAATTGCCCGGTGAAGCCAATCTTCTTCTTGTAGTCCACGGCGAGGTGCAGGAACTTGGCGAAGTGGTCGAGTTCGCGTTTGAGGTCGGTGTTGTAGAGGTTCGTATACCCCTCGCGGCCACCCCAGAAGACGTAGTTCTCGCCACCGAGTTGTTTCGTCACCTCCATTGCCTTTTTGACCTGCGCGGCGCCGTAGGCGAAGACGTCCGCGTTGCAGCTAGTACTCGCCCCGTGGACGAACCGCGGGTTGCTGAACAAGTTCGCCGTACCCCAGAGCAGCTTGATGCCGGTGCGCTGTTGTTCCTCGCCGAGGACCTTCACTACGGCGTCGAGGTTGGCGTTCGATTCGCTCAGCGTCTTCCCTTCCGGCGCGACGTCGCGGTCGTGGAAGCAATAGTAAGGCACGCCAAGTTTCTCCATGAACTCGAAGGCGACCTTCACCCGCTTTTGGGCCATCGGCACGCTGTCGGTACCGTCTTCCCACGGGCGCACGGCGCAACCGGGGCCAAAGGGGTCGCCGCCGGTGCCGCGCATGGTGTGCCAATACGCGACGGCGAAGCGGAAGTGCTCGGCCATCGTCTTGCCTTCGACCAGCTCGGCCGCGTTGTAATGGCGGAAGGCGAACGGGTTCGTGCTCTCGCGGCCTTCGAACATGATCTTGGGGACATCGGGGAAAAACGACATCGCGGACTCCGACTCGGGAGAGGGTGAGAGAGTTGTTTAGAGGTGTGGCGGCGGGATGGGTAGTGAGCCGGTGGCGAAGCGGGAGAGCCGTCCAGTGTTTCCGGCTCACTTCGTGGTCGGCTTCCGCGTCCGTTTATCGTAGGCCTCGGCTTCTTCCAAGGTGATCAATCCGTCCTTGTTCGCATCGATGGCGTCGAATGAGGCGTTCGAGCCGACGAATTCGGTGCGGGAGACATCGCCGTCGCCGTTGCGATCCATCTTGCGGAACCAAATCGGTCCGGCGTCGGGGACGACGGGCTGGCCGCCGTAGCCGGCGTTGCCGGTTTACTGCGGCAGCAAGTTCGGGTCGTAATTCCCGTAGATCCCATGGCCGAGGCGGACCACGGCCGCGGGTTGGAGGATGGCCCGCGTGACCATTTTGCCGCCGGAGGGTTCCAGCGGGATCAGCCGATCGTAGGCGCTGCGCAATTCCTTGACGCTCAGTTTGCCATCGTTGTTGGAGTCGAGCAGCGTGAACAAGTTCGGCACGCGCAGTTGGTGGAACAGCCCGAGGGATTGCCGCGAGACCGATTGCTGGAGTCGGCAGTAGCGTTCGAATTCGGCCCGCGTCAGTTTGCCATCGCCGTCGAAATCGGCGGGGTCGAAGAGCACGCGCAGCAGTTGATACTGCGGACCGACGAGGTCTTTCTCAACGAGGAACTCTTTGCCGAGCGGAAAGAGGTACCCATAGGGATTGTCCGCATTGCCCGGCTGGCCAATCGCGGGGCTCGCGCAGAGGTCGAGGGTCTGGCCGTACACCGTGACGATGAGCCGATCCGGCGTCGTCTGGATCGCGGCGAGCCCTGCTGGAAGAGCCTTCGGCGACGGGCTCAACTTCGCCGTGCATTTCTCGGCCTTGACGGCGGTATTCAATTCCACGGTCAAGTCGGGTGGGCCGGTGCTCCACGCGTCGAGTTCCTTAGCGTCGAGTTGATCGTCTCCGTTCTTGTCGAGCTTGTCGAACAGCTCCTTCGGCAGGGCGATCTCGTCGCAGCTCAGTTCGAAGTCGCCGTCTTTGTCGTAGCGCTTCAGCAATTGTTGGACGACGCTACCGGGGATCGGGCCGCGAAAGCAGTGGATGTCGGTCGGCCCCGCCGCTGGCTTGCCGCCGGGTCGCTCCATCATGCCCATGCCGGCGCCGCCGGTGCTGAGGACGGGGATCTTGTTTTTGACGGGGTTCGACGTGATTTCGAGGGCGGACACGCATTCGTCTTCGTCCCCGTCCAAGGCGATGAGCAACTTCTCGGCGGCTTTCAGTTCTGCTTCGGAAAGCTTCCTGTCGTTGTTCGTATCGAGCCTCGCGAAGAGTTCGGGTGTCAAGACGTCTTGCACCGTGGCGTAGTTCGGGGCTTCCTTCGAACGGGCGAGTTCCACGGTGAAATCGTAGTAATAATGGGCGAATTCGTCGAACGAGACCGACCCGTCGCCATCGCGGCCGAGGGCTTCCAAGCTCGGCATCGGCCCGCCCGTCTGGGCGCGGTAACCGACGCCCCCAGCGAACATCGCTTGGATCCCGGCCTTCGAGAAGATCAATTCCGCTTCGCGTTTGCCGAGTCGGCCGTCGCCGTCGCGGTCGAACGCCCGAAACAGCGTCTTCAAGGTTGCTTCCCACTGGATCAGCGGAGTCTGGCCCTCGTGCAAAATGTGGACGCGGACGCGCAGCGGTTGGGTTCGCGCGAAGAAGACGATTTCAAACGGCTCTACGGCCGTGTCCGGCGCCGGCTGCACGTAGGGTGTCGAGCGCTTCCCGAGCGCGGGCTTGTCGAATGGGGCTAGGTTCGACAGCGATGATTCGTAGCGCATTCCGAAAGGCGAGGGATGAACCGATTTCACCGGGGCCGAACCGGCGACGAGTTCGACCTTCCCCCGCGGTTCGGCCCCGAGCGCGGGGAGGATCGCGGCGAGAGAACCGAGCAGCAGTGCCGCGCCGCAGGGGAAGGTCTTCACGACAGGATCTCCTTCACCGGGTCGGCCGATTTGTCCACGATGGAGATCGGTCGACCGCGAACTCCCAAAATTGCTGCTTGCTGTACGGGGCGAACGGGTGATCGTGGCATTGGGCGCACTCGAGCTTGAAGCCCAAGAACGCCCGCGTCACGGTGCTGCCCACGTTCTCCGGCTTCATCTGCCCGGCAGTGTAAAAGGCTTGCAACAACGCTTCGTCGGCGCTGTAAGTCTCGGGGGTCGACTGGCGAAAGCCGTTGCGGGCTTGCAGATTCGCGGTGAGCGTCCGCTTCACGATGGTGTCGATTGGTGTGTTCGCGAGCAATTGTTTCCGCAGCCAATCTTCGTACTGCATCCCGAAATATTGGACGGACACGTCCGTCAAAGTTTTCGGCAACCACGCCGAACGCAATACGCTGGCCAAGTGGACGGCGTAGCTCGGCTTCTGGAGCAATTTGTCGACGAGCGCCGCCCGTTTGCCCGCGGTTTTGCCGTCCTCGAACTCGCGGACTTCGGCGACTTTCGGAATGCGGCCCACGAGATCTAAGTAGACCCGACGTGCGAACTCGGCGTCTCCCGCTTCCGCGGCCGGAGTGATCTTCCGCGCGGCCCAGTCGGATACCAGCGAATTGTCGATCGCCGCGGCGATCGTGCGGGTCCGTTTATCTTTTACAGAGCCCGTCGTCAGCGCCGGCGATTGGGCCGACGCGATGTCGGTGGCGAGCAGAACCGCCATCGAGCAAATAAGAGCCAGACGCATGGGAATGCCCCGCAAGCCAGCGCGAACCGCGTGACGGAAAGACGACGCGACCGGGTGAATCTAACCCTACCGACGCCGCCGGCACGGGGCCATTCCACGGAGAGGGCGGTCAATGGTTGAATGCAAAATCGAGTGGATTGATGAGCTACTCCGAAACATCGTTCGGCAGATAGGCCCAATCCCGACCCGGCCCCACCCGCAAATACCGATCGTAAGGGGTGAACAACTCCCAATCCAGGACGCGCTCCATCCCTGGCGTCGGGACAATCGACAAACTCGAATAGTCCGAGAATGTGAGCGTGACCTCATACCCATGCGGTTGCGATTGAACCTCGACCCCTGTCACAACGAGGCCGCCCGTCTAAGCGAGCAATTCGTCCAACTTCTCTTCGGAAATCAGGTTTCCCCACGGCGATGGATCATCTCCCGAATGAAGCGTGACGCCGATCTCGGCAACCTTGAAGGTCCATGACGAAGCGACTGCTCCGAGGACATAACTCCCGGACACGATCGATCGAGTTCGACACCGCCGAGGATCAGGGCCAACTGCGTCGGCGTGATGGCGAGTTCTCGGGCGTCGGCGCCCGGGAAAGCGAAGGTCCCCTTATCCAGTCGGCGGAGTTCGAGGGCGAAGCCGTCGCCCATCCAGGCCAAGATTTTGAGCGTGTCGCCGCGGCGGTTTTTGAAGACGAAGAGGTCGCCCGAAGCGGGGTCGCGGCCGAGCACGGCGCGGACAACGCCGGCGAGTCCGTCGATTCCCTTGTGGCCGGACAAGTTGCGAGGCCGCAACCGACATTGGCACCCGGCCTTCTTTCCCGTTATTATCTTCTTATCTCCCCGCACCCCGGTGATTCCCCATGCGCGCGTTCGCCATCGCATTCTCCCTGCTCGCCGTCGCACCGGCATTTGCCCAGAAGGAATTCGGGTTCGACAACCGCAAAGGCTCCGGACAGCCCTACCTCAAACCCGACGAGACGGTGGCGAAGTTCAAGGTGCCCGCGGAGTTCGAGGTCAAGCTCTTCGCGGGCGAACCGCAGCTCGTCAACCCCGTCGCCTTCAGCATCGACGAGCGCGGCCGCGTCTGGTGCGTCGAGTGCTTCGAGTACCCGAGCAAGACCCCGAAGGGCAAAGCGCCGCGCGACCGCATCGTGATTCTGGAAGACACCGACGGGGACGGTGCCTGCGACAAGCGGACCGTATTCTGCGAGGGCAAAGACTTCCCCGTGAGCGAGGAGCGCAAGAAGGCCGGGCTCGGCGCCTTCGACCTCTGCACCGGCCTCGAAGTCGGGCACGGCGGCATCTGGGTCGGGGCGGCGCCGTATGTCTGGTTCATCGAGAACAAAGACGACAAGCCGGGCAAGTTCGAAACAATCCTCGGCGGCTTCGGCTCCCAGGACACGCACGAAACGCTCAACACCTTCACCTGGGGGCCGGACGGCTGGCTCTACGGGCTGCACGGCATCTTCAGCCAGAGCACCGTGAAGCCGCTCGACGGGCCCGAGACGCGCATGAACGCCGCCGTCTGGCGGCTGCAACCGAAGACGAAGAAGTTCGAGATCTTCGCCGAAGGCACGAGCAACCCGTGGGGCATCGACTTCCGCAACACCGACGGCCAAGCGATCCTCGCCTGCTGCGTCATCCCGCACCTCTACCACATCGTGCCGGGCGGCATTTACAAGCGTCAGGCCGGGGCGAGCTACAACCCGTATGCGTACGGCGCCATCCAGGAGATTTCGGATCACACGTTCCACAAGGAGAGCGGTTGGGCGCACGCCGGCCTGCTGAGTTTGGATGTGCCGCACATGCCGGAGCGGTTCCGGAACAGCGTGATCTTCGGCAGCATCCACGGGTGCAGCGTGAAGCAGAACATTTTGAAGCCGAACGGGTCGAGTTACACCGCCAGCCGCGGCGACGACTTCCTGCAAAGCGGGGATAAGAACTTCCGGCCGATCAACATGAAATGGGGTCCGAACGGCGACATCTACCTCATCGACTGGCACGATCAAATGCCCTGCCACCAGGCCAAGGCCGAGGAGTGGGACTACGAGCGGGGGCGGGTGTACCGGATCCAATTGAAGGATCGGAAGGGGAAGAAAGCGGAGGATTTGAGGAAGAAAACCCACACGGAATTGATGAAGATAGTGATGACCGAAACGGACCCATACCTGTATCGCACAGCACTTCGAATGGCGGGCGCGCTTTCCGAAGTAGAGCTGAAAATTGCGGCCCGTGGGTTGGATCAAGAGACGGCATCTCGCAAGGACATGCGATACCTTCAATTGATCGCATCGGCCAATGCCTACGAGAAAGTTCGATTGGACAACAAGGCCGTTGTCGAGGATTCTCAATTCGATGTTTTCAAGCCGGACGAACTCGCCTTCTTCGTCCGTATGCTCCCCGGCGCGAAATCGATCGAAGAAGATATGCTGAAGGCTGCCACGAGAATGGCGAGCCTGACCAAAGTTATCGCCGTCCGCCGCGAACTCGCTTCCGCCGCGATCCGGCTCGCCGATAAGCACGATGTCACCGAACTCGTCCACGCGCTCATGAAACGCAAGGAGGACGCAAAGGATCCGCTCATCCCGCACCTGACCTGGCTGGCCTATGAGAAGGTCTTGGCGAAGGCGCCGCGGCCAACGAACAATCCGAACAAAACCGAAAAGGGTGAAGCGAAAGACAATCGACCGCGTGTCGACGACGAACTCGAATTTCTCGCCAAAGAAGCGCCGGACAACATCTTCGTCCGCGATGAAATCGTTCCCAAAGTCATGCGTCGGCTCGTCGCCACCGGGCAAGCCGACGACCTCGCGCTCTGTTTGAAGTTCGTCAAAGACGTGCCCGACACCAACACCCGCGAGAAAGCGTTGGATGGCTTAGTCGCCGGACTCGCGAATCAAACCGTGAAACCCCCGGCAACATGGGCCGCGTTACAAACCGAGTTGCGGAAAGAGCAACGCTTGGTGAATTTGGTGAACAAACTCGCGGTGAGTTTCCGCGATTCGGCGGCGCTCAAGCGTGCTTACGACACGCTGAGCGCCGCCTCGAAATCGGAAGAGCGCGTCCAAGCGCTGCGCGAAATCGTTCAGCTTCAACACCCCGAATCCGCGACGCTGATCGAAAAGATTCTCCGCCGCGAAGAGCAAGATTCCGCACTGCGACTCGAAGCGGCCCGGCAACTGGCCAACATCAACGATGTTAAGCTGAACGCGACGGTGCTCGGGTTTTGGTCCAAGTACCCCAAAGAACTCCACGCCGACTTAGCCAATAGTTTGGCCGGCCGCAAAGAAGGCGCTAAGGCGCTGCTGACCGCGATGGGCGAGAAGAAAATCGAACGCACCGTGCTGACGGACAACACCGTCATCAAGATGCAGGCCTTCAACGACAAGGACATCAACGCTTTGATCGAGAAGGCGTGGGGCCGCACCCGGCCGACGCCGGACGAGTTGAACAAGCTCATCGACAAGACCCGCACCGAACTCTATTCGTCCCCGGCGAGCTTCAATCGCGGCAAGACAATCTTCGAGAATCAGTGTGCCAAGTGCCACAAATTTGAAGGGAAGGGCCAAGATGTCGGGCCGCCGCTCGATGGCGCCGCCCGCGACATCGAGTATTTGCTCGCCAACGTCATCGACCCGAACCGCGTCATCGGGGCCCCGTACTTTCTGCGCACGGCGAACACGCTCGACGGCCAAGCGATCCAGGGGTTGCTCGCGGAGGAGGACGACAAGTTCCTCACGCTCAAGATCGAAAACGGCGTGTTGAAGAAGATCGCCAAGACCGACCTCGACGGCCCGGTGAAGATCACGGAGAAGTCAATGATGCCCGAAGGGCTGACCGCCGGGATGACCCCGCAAGACTTCCGCGACCTGCTGCGCTACGCGATGAACAGCCCCTACCTGACGGACGTGACCGTGGCCGGCAAGCCGGTATCGGTGGGCGTACCGGGGCGCATCGCGTTCGCAAAAGGCGGAGCGGTCGATGCGAAGTTCACCGCATCGAAGGAACTCAAAACGAAGCTGCTGATCGGGTCAAGCGCCCCGTTCACCGTGGAACTCGACGGCAAATCTCTCGGCAAAGGGACGGGCACGGGGAAAGCGATCCAACCCGATACCGACGGCTTCGATGTGACCCTCCCTGCCGGGGAACACACGTTGAGAATCATCATCGCCGAAGGCGAAGCAGTGCTGTACGCCCGCTTCTTGGACCCGGAGCGGAAACTCAGTTACCCCGAAGGGAAGTGACGGGCGAGTGGCACGGCGTCAGCGTGCCGCGGTTCAGGTTCGCATCCACGGCACGCTGACGCCGTGCCGCTCACCAAAAAGCTTCACTCCCCCAATGCGAAGACCAAATACCGACCGGTACCGCCGCCGGACCGGAAGACGGCCTTCGGGCCGTCATAGGGGAAGACGCCGTCCCAGAGCGGCGTCAGTGCGGGGACGGCGTCGCCCGGGGCGCGGCCGGGGCGGTAGCGGCTGGCGCTCTCGTTGCGAGAGTAGTCCGCGTAGGGGTGATCCGCATCTTCGACCCATTCGAGATCGGCGACGAGGAAGCGTGCGGCCCGGTTCGCCAGCCTTTCGCCGCGTACCGTCGCGTCGGCATCCGGGCCGATGTTCTCCGCCGTATGGACGTGCATGAAGCGAAGCCCCGGTCGGATGCGGAGTTGCAAATAAAGCGGGTGCGTCCCTTCGTCCCAACAAATCAATTCGCGATCCTTCACGCCGCGCTCGCGCAGGAACGCTTCGACTTCACCGAGTTCTTCCCAACTCGTGGTGGCGACGTGGTGGTGGCACTTCTTCAACCGGTCTTTCAAGCGGGCGTCGTCCGGCCCGGTCGTGGATGTGCGGAAGGCGTCGAGCCAGCGCTCCCCGAAGCCGGGTTCGGCGAGGGGGTGCCGGTACTGGAGGTCGAGCTTCGCCAAGCTGATCGGGCCGTTGCGGAACGCGTCTCCGATGGCGGGGAAGTCATCGCCGAGGCGCAGCATGAGGTTGAGCGACGCGATCCAACCCAGGGCGAAGGCGGGGAGGCACCAACGGTGCGACGCCCAGAGGGCCATCATCATCAGCGTCTCGACGACGTGGACGTATTCGAAGGCGCGCTGGAAGACCAACGACTCGAACGCCCAGACGACGTACACCCAAGCCAGGACGGCGCGGGCGAAGCGCGCCGGATCGTCCGGGGCGGGGTCGAACCAGCGGGGTGAAATCTCCCGTCCCATGGGACCGCGTTCGCCGGCGGGGAGCCAACGAGCCGAGAACACACGCCCGTCGATCAGCGTCAGCAGCGCGAGCAACAGCGACGGGACGAGCAGGAGGCTCCAGGGCGGGAACCAGCCCAATTCGTGGCGGAAGCGGAAGCCGAGTTCGCCGTACACGAGGTCGGCGTAATGGCGATTCCACTCGGTCATCACGATCCAAAAATGCGGCCATGTCCCCGAAGCGACGAGCAGGCCGATGCCGGCTAGGCCGAGAGCGATCCCCGCCGCGAGGTTCCCGGCCAAATCGCGCCCGGCGATCCGCCAAGAGCCGCCGCCGAGCCGGCGCACAGTGAGAAGCCACACGGCGAACGCGAGCGGGACGACGTGGGGTTTGATCCAAGTCGCCAGCGCCCAAGCAGCCCCTCGGCGAAGGCCGGCCAGAAGTACCGGGCGGATGCACCGGCGGCGCTTCGGACAATGCGACGCACGCGGAGGAAGACGGCCGTCAACATCGGCAAGGCCAGCCAGACGTCGCGCTGGGCGTGGAGCGATTCGCTGCCGAAGGGGTAGAACGCGACCATGCCGGCGAGGGCCCACCAGCGTGTTGTCGGGGTGCCGCCGCCCAGTTTGGCGAGTCGATCGAGTAGGAACGCGACGCCGGCAAAAATGCCGAGGTCGACTCCTCGCACGGCGAGGCTGCTGTCGCCGAGGGTAGCCCGCAAAAGGGTCAAGCACCAGACGTAGCCGGGGGTGTTGGTGTCGAACACGTCCCGGTAGTGGACGCCTCCGGAGAGGATGGCATGGGCCGCGACATCATAGAGGGAGACATCGCACCAGAGGGGGAGGCGCAAGAAGATCGGCACCCCCGCGAGGATCAATATCCAGGCCAAAGCCATCGGCAGTCGGGGGCTTCGCCAGACCCGTAGGAATCGCGATGCTGCAGGCAAATCGATCATTCGGGATGGGCCTTCACAATTTTCGCCAAATAACCGTTGCAATTGGAACGAGGCCGTTTTAGCATAGGTTTATGCGAACGGATCTCTCGCAGAATCGTGGAACTAGGACGGAATCGCCCACTTCATCGCACGATTGTTGCAACGGTCTGTTCGGAGCTTCGAGATTTCTCTCGGGGTTCACTCGGCTCCAGATTTGCGGTTACCACTTTGCTTTGCCGGGAGTCTACCATGGTCACGGAATTACTCTGTCCGCCGAAAGCTGCCTCGCAGTTGCTGAAGTCGTCGAACCCGGAGTTGCGCCGCGTGCGGGTTCAAGAAAGCGACGAATGGATCGTCCTCCGCGGTACGGTGTCGTCGTATTACCTCAAGCAGCTGGCGCAAGAATCGATGCGGCCGGTCGCCGAGGGCCGCCGCATCGTGAACTTGCTCGAAGTGCCGCGCTGATTTCAAGGCGCCCCGAAGCCCATCAGCATCAAGAGGGCGTAATGCCCGCCGCTGGTACGCATTTTCAAGTCTTTGCCACCGCGGACATCGAAACCGTAGTACGACATCAGGCGATCCGGCAGCGGGATCGCCTCGATTTCGCGCAAATTGCCCCCCGCGGCTTTGATCAAGTCCTTGCCTTTGGCCAAGTTCGCGACGACATCGAACACCGTTGCCTCGGCCGGTTTGAGCGCCATCGCCCGTTTGATCTCCGCCGCCGCGTTCGGGCCGACTGCCAAGAACAGGCCTTTGTTGCCGACGGCGATGTTCAGCGTGGGCTTCTCACCGGAGATTTTCAGGATGTCTTCGGGGATCAATTTGTCCAAGGTCATGGTGTGGACCGAGACGTCGCCGATCTTGTAGGCGTTGAGCT
>Ga0105047_10007549_pt1 | contig 18303 bp, 18 predicted proteins | sample MAT04_FD_78384 | JGI IMG/M metagenome (GOLD analysis project Ga0105047, IMG submission 78384) | Freshwater microbial communities from Lake Fryxell liftoff mats and glacier meltwater in Antarctica - MAT-04 (megahit assembly) | ecosystem: Environmental > Aquatic > Freshwater > Ice > Liftoff... | reverse complement strand
GGGTGGGGTGAGGGCGTGTCGTGTGGTGGCTGTTGGGCGTTGTGTTTTTTTAGGGGGGGTTGGGGGGGTGGGGAAATGGCTTGTAGAAGCCGCGTTCAGGATGGCTGTTATTTCCCCCGAAGGCTAGAAATTTCGATAATGTTAGCTTTTATTAAGGAATGGAAGCTGTCTGTATTATTCCTGGATCTCTTATGAAATGGGGATTGATAGCCGAATGGAAAATTTCCGTGGAGGCCAAGTGGATCTCCGTTTCCCAAGCAACCCTCGCTTAGGAAGTCTTAAGCATTTTGCATTTTACTGAATCCGGACGCGCCAGTGCTGGACACTCCCCGCGCGTTTGGACAGGGTGCGCGTGGTGAGCGGATTCGATTGGACGGGGTGGCGGGGCGAGATCGCGGCGACGCTTTTGTTCGTGGTGAGGGACGGGCGCATTCTGCTGATCGAAAAAAAGCGCGGCCACGGCGCAGGCAAGGTGAACGGCCCTGGCGGCAAGATCGATCCGGGTGAGACGCCGCTTGAATGCGCGCTGAGGGAGACGGAGGAGGAGCTGCTCATTTCCGTGAAAACCGCCCGGAAAGCAGCAGAGCTCCGGTTTCACATGTCTGATTATCCGGATATCATCTGCCACGTTTTCATCGCGAAGGATTTCGATGGGACGCCGACGGAGACGGATGAGGCGGTGCCGCTATGGGTGGCGCTGGACGCCATCCCTTACGAGAGGATGTGGCAGGACGACAGACACTGGCTGCCGCTCGTGCTGGAGGGGAAATATGTTCTCGGAAAATTTTCCTTCGAGGCGGAGGCGATGGTGGAAAAGGAGATCATTTTCCGCGACTGGAATACCCTCTGAGAAATCCCACGCACTGGGCGATTTCCGCAAGGTTGTTTTTCCAGTTGTGCTCGAACTCAATGACGACGCTTCCGCGGAAGCCGTTTGCAAGCAGTTCGTCGAGGATGGCGGCGAGAGGCATCGCGCCGGTGCCGAGGGGTCTGTCGTGCGTCCAGATGTCGGTTTTCTCTCTGTCCTTGATGTGGATGGAATGAATGCGGGAGGCGTGTTTCCCGACAGCTTCCAGAGGATCGAGGCCGGATGACGCCCAGTGCCCGAGGTCCGCGCAGAATCCGAGGTTGGCATGTCGTCCTTGGATCGCCTTCGATACGGTGTCCGGATTCCATAGCTTGGTGGGCTTGGGATGGTTGTGGAAGCAGACTTTGATGCCATACTCCATGGCCAGGGCTTCCAGGGTGTCGATCGCCTCAATGGATTCCGTGGTGACACCCTCCATGCCAAAACGACGCGCGAGTTCGAAGACGGGGCGGGCTTCCGTTTCATCCTCGGAAATACTAGATATCCCGTAGTTGCAAGCGGCGAGGCCGTGTTCCGCGAGTTTCCCGGAAATAGCGTCGAAAAGCTCGTCCGGCATACCGGGAGCAAGCTTCGCGCCGCGATGGCCGCCACCGATTTCCTGACCGGGAAACATCTCGATCGCACTTGCGCCAGCCCACGCAGCCATCTCGATGGCCTCAAACAAGGTGTGTTCGCGGAAGCTCCAGCACTGGATGGCGATGCAGAAGCCGGCGGCGGTCCGGGAGGGCACGCGGACAGGTGCGCCATGGGAGCGCAACGCCAGCAGGACGGACGCTGCGGGTATCATGGAAAGGAGTTTTCCGCGTTTTCCAAACACGATCCATCTTCCCACGAAGGAGTGCCCATGCAATGAATTTCACCATGGAAATCCGTATTCGACTTTCCCCGGTCCTTCATCCAGATTGCTTGGCGAACTTATGAATTCCCGAATCCTCCTCCTGGTCCTTGCGACCGCAGCGAGTGCTGCAGCGCATCATCTCGAGCGCGTCTGGACCGATGAGAAAGGCCGTAGCGTCAAGGCCGTGTTGTTGAAAATCGAGAACAACTGCGCGGTGCTGAAGCTGCCCAATGGCACCGAAACTCCGTTTCCCCTGGGGAAACTTTCAAAGGTCGATCAGGCTTTCATCGAGAAATTCGGGCTCGACGGCCATGACGACGAATCCGGCGCCGATGCGGAGGACACAGGGATAATGGAGGCAGTGGTCGAGAATTTCAACGATCCATGGCCGGACCGTGTGACCTTCGCGGGAGATCCCGAGATCGAGACCATGACTGAGGACGCGGAGGAGAAAAAATTCGTTTATGAGTCCGCGAACTACCGCTACAACTGCGATGTGCGACTTTCCAAGGCCGTGGTAAAAGGCTTCGCCTTGATGTTCGAGGCCACCCACCAGTTCGTGCGCGAGCTGCCGCTGACCGTCAATGGCGGGAGAAAAACCAAGGGGAAATACCAGATCTTCCTGTTTGAAAATGAGGAGGATTATATCAAAGCGGGCGGCCCGCCGGAAAGCGCCGGAGTTTTCATCGGCGGCAAGAACATCGTGATGGTGCCGCTCACCAGCCTCGGCGTGCAGAAGGTCGGCAGCGGCTACATGCTGGACCGCGACAAATCCAGCGAGACCCTGCCCCACGAGCTGACCCACCAGCTCACACCGGACCAGTATTACGCCCCCGGTTCAATGGGCTGGCTCACCGAGGGTCTGGCTGAGTATGTGGCCACTACCCCGTACCGCTCCGGTTCCTTCAATGTGAAAACCAATTTCAAGACCATCGTCGAATCCGTGACCGCATATGGCAAGAAAGGCGATGGCGGTCGCGCCTTGGGAGAAAAGATCAATCTCGGGAGCCTCAAGGACTTCATGCTCCAGCCATACGCGGACTTCACGAGCAACGCCCAGATGAACTACGGCTGCGGCCTGCTCATCAGCAATTACTTCTTCCACATGGATCGCGAAGGAGACGCCGCACGCATCAAGAATTTTCTCAAAGCTCTCAACCAGGGCAAGGAAGGCGATGAGGCTCTCGCAGTCCTGCTTGATGGCCAGAGCTGGGAGGAAATGGAGGAGGAAATCGCCAAAGCGTATTCCCGCAAGGGCGTGGATTTCACTTTCTCCAAGTGATCCCCTGGAAATGTAGCATTTGATGACAACACCCGCCAATCCAGGGATGACACTCCCCGCGCTCCAGGGAATTTCCCCGGAAGCGCTCGCCACATGGCTTGCCAGAGCCGGCGAGCCTTCCTTCCGTGCCAGACAGATCCTCGAATGGGTGTGGAAGAAAAAAGCCAGTTCCTTTGATGGGATGTCCAATCTCCCCTCCGCCTTGCGCGGTAAGCTCGCCGGATCATTCCGGCTCTCCGCCCTCACGCATACCCAGACCCAAGGAAGCGCGGACACCACCAGGAAGTTTCTTTTCAAACTCCACGACGGCCGCTACGTCGAGTCCGTCCTCATCCCCGCGAACGCCGCGCTCTACGGGGAAAAGTCCGACCGCCGCACCCTCTGCGTCTCCTCACAGGTCGGTTGCGCATACGCTTGCAAGTTCTGCGCCTCCGGTCTCGCCGGCTACACGCGGAACCTCGACGCCTCGGAGATCGCCGGCCAGGTGCTCGCGGCGGAACAGATCTCCGGCGAGCGGGTCGATAGTCTCGTCTTCATGGGCATGGGCGAGCCAATGGCGAATTTCAAGAACCTGATGGAGGCCATTGCCCTCATCACCGGCCCGGAGACACTTCACCTGGGCGCGCGCCACCTGACCATTTCCACTTCAGGCCTGGCTCCGCAGATCCGCCAACTCGCGGACCATCCCCAGCAGATCCGGCTCGCGATTTCCTTCCACGGGGCCACCGACGAGGTGCGCAGCCGGATCATGCCGGTGAATAAAAAGTACCCCGTCTCCGAGCTGATGGACGCGCTGAACTACTGGAATTCCACTAAAAAGCAGAAACTCACCCTGGAATACATCCTGATCCACGGAGTGAACGACTCCCTCGACCAGGCCGCCATCCTCGCGCGACACGCGCGATCCATCCGCGCGAAGGTGAACCTGATCCCATACAACACCGTTGATGGGCTTGAGTGGAAGCGTCCGGCCCTGTCCCACTGCCGCGCGTTCCAGGAAGTTCTGAAAAACGCCGGAGTCACCGCCACCCTCCGCATCGAGAAAGGCCATGACATCGATGCTGCATGCGGCCAGCTCCGCCTCAAACAGGAAACCGCCGAGGGCATCGTCTGAAATCCTTGCGGGCATCCATGCCCATTTTGCGGAATTTGAGGGTCGAAATGCTTTTATGTGACGAAATCTCCACGAAGTTCCGTCTGCATGTGTCGGGAAATCGGGTATTTACTTGGTCGTGGCATCTGAAATGCTGAATCGTTTGATGCCGTCCCAGAAAGTGCAAAGTTTTCCCGATGCAACTCGTTGAAAATAAACAGGATAGGAGAAATGTCCGCGCCCGCGCCTTCAGCTTGATCGAGCTGCTGGTGGTGATGGCGATCATCTCCATACTGCTTGTCGCGGCGATCCCGATTTTCTCAAACAGCTCCAACAGCGCCCGCCAGGCATCACGGGAAATCGTCAAGGCGCACCTCCAGCAGGCCCGCGCCCATGCCATCGCTTCCGGCACCGCGACGGCCATCGCCATCCCGGTCCTGAACTCCGGTGAGGCTCTCGGCGCCCGTGGAATTTCCCTCTTCGAGGTGGAGAATCAGGCAGGAAACTACATCCCTCTGAAGGACAGCGCGGGAGAGGACGTCCTGCTACAGCGTTGGGACAAACTGCCGGGCAATTTCCATTTCCTTTCTGGCTCGCAGATTTCCTCCGCCAGGAAAACCATCGTCGATGAACCCCAGACGCTCGCGACGAATTACAAGAGCCAGTCACTTGACTGCCATTTCATCGTCTTCGCGCCGAATGGGCAGATCGTGCGTCCCGCCTCCGGTACGCCCATTCTGATCGCGCTCGCCCAGACTGCTAGGCAAGGCAACAACCTCACCCTCACCCAGAAAAGCGCGGGCAAGCCCGTGTTCGATATTTTCCAAGTCAACCGCCTCACCGGAAGAACCCGCTTCATAGATCCCTGATGAAAAATTTCTCCAGAAAATCCCGGAGGAAAGGCATGACCCTGATGGAAGTCGTCATCGCCATCGGAGTCGTCGCCTTCGTGGTTCCGCTGATTCTCGCGACGACAGGATCCGCCGGCAGATCGCGCCTTAACGCCGAGGCGGATACCAGGTCCACTTGGATCGCGCGTCAGGTGCAGCGGGAGATCATCGCGAAATGGGCGACCCCGGTGCAGGACTCCGTGATCCAGACGGGTATCACTTTTCCGTCGTTCGCTTCCAAGGGATCTCCTGAGATCCTTGCCTACGATTCGGACGGGAATTTCATCTCGAAAGCTACCAGCCAGGATCTTGACGGTCCGTCCAAAATCCCGAAAGCCGTATATCTCGTCAGTTTCTTCGCGGTGGCTTACAATCCGCCGAATTCCAGCGGAACGGTCAACAATCTCTCCCTTGTCCATATCAGCGTCCACCATCCGGCAAAGGCACTCAAAGCGAACCGTAGCATCCACCGCTACAATCTGATTTCCCCCTCCCAAGGCACCTTGTGAAAGTCTCCCGCACATATCCGGAAAATTTCCGGAAAGCGTTTTCGATGATCGAGCTCCTCGTCGCCATGGCGATCACCTCCATCATCATGATCGTGCTGCTGGCCTTGGTGGGCCAATCCACGACGAGCTACACACAGACGCAGCGGGCGGTGAACACCCTCTCGCAGGCGCGCGCGTTCATGCAGTTCTTTGACCGTGAGCTTTCCACCCGCTTGACCAGCACGCCGCTGATCCATGAGGCAGGCACCGGTTCCGGCAGCCCTTCGTCATCCGACAAGGTCGCTTTCATCCGAGCGACCTCGCAGGACGAGCAAAGCGCCACCAACCCGGGCGATCTGGGAACCAGCATCTATTATGTGGATTTCACGTCTGAGGGCACCAACTCCCTTTCGCCGAAGCTTTTCCGAAAAACGCTCGATCCCAAGGAAACACAGACGCTGATAGAATCCGGCGCGACACCGCCATTCCCTGCGATCAGCCCTTCCACCGACGAGCCAATCATCCCGAACGTCCTGAAATTCGAGGCGAAGCCGAAATACCGGGATGGCGGCGGCAAGCTCGTGGACTGGACAACATCCTCTCCTGTGCCTCCGTCCGTCATCGATGTCCTCGTGAAATTCATCGACGATTCCTCCGCCCAGCGTTTCCGCACACAGACGGACTGGAACCGTCTCGCAAGCACCCCGCGTGACACCGAGCGGCAACTGATCCGCACCTTCAACCGTTCCATCGCCATCGCGAAATGAACAGCCCTCCCACAATCTCCAATCAGCGATCCCCCATCGGCGCTCCGCGCCAAGGCTTCGCATTGCCGATGACCATTCTCGCCGTGGCCGGGCTGACCTTGCTGCTCATCGGCCTGATGACCGTGCTGACCCTGGAACGCAAGACCGCCCGCTCCTACTCGGACTCCGGTCGTGCGGACCTTGCTGTCGAGAGTGGCCTCGCCGTCGCTCTTGCCTCCCTCTCTGAAATCGCGAAACGGGATGACTCCATCGTCTTCCGTATCGAAGACCCGGTTGAGCCGACCATCGCCACCAGTGATCGGCCGCTCGGCTTCCGCGAACAGTTCTTCACCTACGGGGCACTCTATGGAAACGGACGATGGCGCGGCATCCCTCTTTTCAGCGGGGCTGCGGAAACTTCTCTCGGCAGCCGGGAAATCCTAGTCCAAAACCTCTCCCCCATTCTCACTGGTTACGTCAAGGACATCGTCCCGCTCGGCAAATCCGGCGAGTACGACCAGAATGTCCCGCGGGCAAAATGGGTCGAGGTTCCCGCCACCGATCCGAAGGAATACTCCATCCGCTACGCATTCTGGATCGAGGATCTCAGCGGACGGATCGATGGCCGAAATGTAGGCACCGGACTACTCACCGAACGCCACGCCGTAAGTGATCTCGATGTTACAACCATCTTCCATCCTGAAAAAGAGACTGGGGACGTTCCACCGATCCTCGCGAAAGACTCGCCGACGAACAAACAGAAATTCCTGCGGTCACCCGGCTCTCTCAGGGCATATATGGATGGGGCTCTTGCGAAGCGTTTCGAGCCTTTTGTCTATTTCCCGCCATCTCTTCCCGCCGTGAAACCGCCGAAACTCGTTCCAATGGGGTTCGGATACAAGGACGAAGGTAAGCCCGCCGGAGACTTGAACCTGCTGGTCGAATCCGCGGACTTGAGCGGCATCGCCCAAACCATCGACGACAACCTTCCGGATCTCAAAACGCGCAAGGGCGGTCGCTTTCCGGCCGCACAGGACTATGTCAAGACGCTCGCCGCATCGATCATCGACTACGCGGACACCGACAGCAACGCGACGGTGAACTCCCAATATCGGGGGGTGGACTCGTATCCTTTCGTTACGGAACTCTCCGATCGCTACGAATGGCTTGGAAAGCGTACCGATAATCCGATCAAAATTTCCGTCGAGACGTACATCGAGCTTTGGAACCCGACCCAGAAGGAAATCTCAGGAGACGTTTCGATGACGAACGTGAACAACGTTTCCCTGAAAATCCCGCCGGCCACCTACCACAAGTTCACCCCAGTGGCCTATCCGTCGGTGGGAATCATCAAAATCCCGGCGAACGGCTACAAGGTGCTGATGGTCGGTGCCAAAACTTACGAGTTCCCCCAAGGCGCCGCCGCCCCTCTGAGCGTCACTTTCGAAGATCCGACCAGTGACAATCCCATACCGCAAACGACCCAGAATTCGTTCGAACTCAAATGGAACGGAGTCACCGTCGATCTGCCAAGGGGCGGGCTTCAAAAGACTTCCGGAACGCTCAATCCCGGGCTGTCCCAGCGGAAATGGAAGGGGAACTCCGGCCCCATCCTGGACTTCAGTGTCGGGCAGAGGGGGGATCCGCGTGCTTCCTACTATATTTCAAACTGGGTGTTCGGCGGCAATTACGATGAGAAGAGCAATTGGGGAGGACGGATGAAAACCACCACCTTCAACAGCAATTACAACGAAGTCCGCATCACGGACTGGCCGGACGGCGGCAGCAACACGACACCTGGGATAAAGGCAGGAAGCGACGCGAAACGTCCCACCGAACTGACATTCCAGAGTGCCTCGAAGCCGAATTTCGAATCCGACTACGCGCCCGCCTATATCTCCAACGCAGGGCGGTATGATTCCCTCGCGGAACTGGGGAACATCTTTGATCCGGCACAGGTGCTCGATCCGTTCGACAGGTCTTCCAGTACCTTTCTGAAACGGTTAGGCTTGGATATGATCCCGGGCGGCGGAATGACTCTCGCGATCGGGAGACCGGAATTTCCCGCCTTCGATGTGGAAGGGAAACGGTCCGCGCAAATCCTCGACCTGTTCTCCGTCTCGCCTCCCGATCCGGCGACCAACTGGTCGGGGGCACGGGTCAATATCAATACCGCGCCGCGCGAAGTTCTCCGCAGCCTCGTCGCCGGAGTGGAGTTGGATGCGGATCCGCTTTTCCCCGATCTCGCCTTGAAAAAAAATCCCCAAGTCGGGGACATCTTCGCGGATTACGTGATCGCCCAGCGCGCGGTCGCTCCGCTCAGGGGACCGTCCGATCTCAATATGATCCGCATTAAGCCATCTGTCGGGGGCAACGTGCCCGGGGCCAACGACCTCGCGTTTTTCGGTGAGCTGAAACACATGGATGGCGCTGAGATCACGGGGCAGAACCAGTTGGTTCCGGATGATGCCGGGCGCGAGCAACTCCTGGGAAAAGTCATGGATCTCGTCAAATTCGATTCAAAGAATTTCCGCATCGTCGTCAAAGGCGAGGCACTCGATCCGAAGGGTCGTGTCATCGGCCGCGCCTCCCGGGAATACTTCTATTCCGTCGAACCGGTTCGCGACAGTGGCGGATTGGTCATTCCCGGCGAACCTGTCAAATTTTCCAAATATTATGAAAAAACGAATTAGCCTCCTGCTTGCGGTTTTCGTGGCAAGCGTCTCGGTTCTCTCCGCGCAGGATGAGGAAAAATACGGTTATGTGAACATCGTGAACCTGATCCCTGCCGACGAGCCGTGCGGGATCGAGATCGGCGGGAAAGAACTGGTTCCCGGCGGACTCAAATCGGGTGACGACACCGGATGGTTCCTGCTGCCCGTGGGTAGCCCGGCCATCGGGATCACACATGGCGAACTCGACAAGGCATCCGGCAAACTGGAGATCGAGGATTCCAAGGACAACCTGATCGTAATTTTTTTGCAGCCCCCCGCGGCTCCGAAGAAAGACGAAAAGAAAGTGCTTCCGAATATCCGGATCAAGAGTTTCCCTACATACGAGAGCAAGGCCTTCGGGCTACAGATCGCATCAACCTGTCCGGATGACAACCGCTTTCAGATCGGGCCGCACCGCTTCGATCTGGAACAGTTCGTCGCGGAACCGGTGACGGGTTGGACCGGGAGTCCATTCGAAGTTCTCCGCGGTGGCGAAAAAATCGGACGCGTCGCCGGCAGCGCCGAAGCTGGCTCGTTCTATGTTTTTATCGGAGCCGATCATAAAGGTCGATACGTCGTCGCGCTCGCCAGCAGTGACAATCACGAGGGCGAAGACTACCTCGGTAGGAAAACAAAGAACCGTAACAAACCTTCCGCACCCTGAAAGCAGATGAAAACGACATTACTGATCTTCGGATGTATTCTCACTACCCTCGCCCCCCTGCTTGCGGCTCCGCTGAACATCGTGCAGCTCGGGCCGGACGAACCGATCAATGTTCGCTTTGAGACTCCGGAAGGAGGGCAATCCTTCGACCTCGCTCACGGTGCCGCGTCCGGCTATTTCGTCCTGCCCGATGGCGAGAAAACCCTCGAAATCAAAACGGAAGGTATTCCGGACCTGGTCGTCCCAACGGGAGAAACGGCTCACGTCGCGGTTCTTTACCAAGTCGGCGAGGAGTTTTTATGGAAGCTCGTCGAGTCGGAGCCACTCAAGGAAAAGTGGAGCTTCAAGATCGTGAACCTCACCGGAAAACCATTGGAAATCACAGCGACTGACGGCGAGTCCGTGCTTGCGGCAGACGAGGTCCGGGCTGTGGCGGTAGAGCGCAAGGCACAGATCGCGGTACAGGCTGCGGGTCTTGAAAAACAGACATCCGACGCACCAGAGCCCTCCCAGGTCTTCGCTCTGATGTATTTGTCCGAGGGGAAAAACAAGCTGCTGTTCGTAGGGAGGTGACGGGTAGCGAGTCCTCAATGACGGCCATTTGGGAATAGGGATGCCAAGCACCCCCCCTTTCTGGAATCGCCCGCACCGATGATGTCAAATGTTCCAGAATGTCCGCTTGTTTTCCGCGATCCGGTCGAGAGTCCCTGGCCCCAGCTCGAGCTCAAGAGCGTTCGCAATGCTCCGTAGATTCCCCGGATGGTTCACGTTTTCACCCAGCGGAAATTTCACGAAATCGTCCGGCGGCATCATTTCCGGAGCGTCGGTCTCCAGTAGGATGCGGTCTTTCGGTAGCCGCTTGAAAACCTCCAGAACCTTGCGTTTCCGCTCGTTGAGAAAGTATCCGGAAAAGGAGAACCAGGCTCCTTTTTTTAGTAGCCTCTCCGCGATTTCGATGGAGCCGCCGAAGGAGTGCATGAGGAATTTTTCCGGCCACTGCTCGGCTTCGTCCATAGTTTGGAAAAGCTCTTCCCATGCCTTGAGGCAATGCACGGTCATGACGCGACCGCTGCGGGCGGCGATTTCCACCTGTTTGGAAAAGACCACACGCTGCGTGTCCATGTCCGGGGAATCAACCCAGCCGTCCACTCCGATTTCACCGACACTGGCCGAGGTGTCGTCTTCCAACAGCTCCTCCAGGCGTTCCTCCCAACCCGGTTTCGCTGTGTGGGCGAACCATGGGTGGATGCCGTATGCGGGTAGGATGTAGCCTTTGAAATTTCCTGCGAGTTTTTTGACAGCGTCCCAATCCTCCTCGCGGGTCGCGTTCACCACGCAGCCGGTAATGCCCGCCTCTTTCATTTCGGCGACCAGATCCGCCGCAGGGCTTTCGAAGCGATGGCTCTGGATGTGGTTGTGTGAATCGAAAAGATCCATCTAATCCTCCCAGTTACGCAGGCGCATGGCTTCGGCGGCGGCGCGGGCTTCGGCCTCCTTCTTGCTCTTGCCTTTTCCGGCAGCTAGGATTTTCTCCTGCCAGACGACCTCCGCCTGGAATACGCGCCTGTGGTCCGGGCCGCTCTCGCTGACAATGCGATAGGCGGGCGCGATAGGGTGGATGGCTTGCAGGCATTCCTGGAGTTCGCCCTTGGGATTGCGCTCGTCCGGGCTGGTCACCATGCCGTCGATCTCGCCTTCGAAAAGCTCAAGAATGAGCCGCTGCGCCTCCTTCGGGCCAGTGTCCAGATAGATCGCTCCGATGAGGGACTCGAAGGCATCCGCAAGGGTGGAAAGCCGCCGTCTGCCCCCCGTGGACTCCTCGCCTTTTCCTAACAGGACATAGTCGCCCAGGTGTATCATCATGGCGAAGCGTGCCAGCGCGCGGCGGGAGACGACACGGGAGCGGAGCTTGGTCAGGTGGCCTTCCGGAGAACCGGGGAAACGCTTGTAAAGCTCCTCGGTGACCACGAGCTGCAGGACCGCGTCTCCGAGGAATTCGAGCCGCTGGTTGTCGAAGTGAGGGCGGTTCGACTCGTAGGCGAGGCTCGGATGGGTGAGCGCCTCGGCCAACAGGAACGAGTTGCGAAATTTGTAATTGATCCTGCTCTCCAGCGGTTGCATCAAGGGAAAATCATACAGGTTCACCCCTTTCTCCGAGTCCGGCCGTATTGCCGGAACCGGAGAAAAAGGTGGGGTGATCGACGGGACTCGAACCCGCGACAACCGGAATCACAATCCGGGGCTCTACCAACTGAGCTACGACCACCGTTTCAGGCGGGCGACACGGTTATATCAGGCTTCGTGAATTTCAAAGAGAAAAATCACCATGTCGAAGAAAAATCCAAATTTCAACTTTCAAGGAAGACTCGCTGCGAAATCCTCTTAAATTGAACTTTGAAATTTGAAATTTGAAAGTTCCATGGACTTCAATAGCTGGAGCTGGTTGCGGGCGCGGACGAGATTGTGGCCCGGGTATTTCGTGCGGAAATACGTGTCTCCGGCCAGATGGTCGGTGAGGAAACGGATGGCCAGCTCCAGGGTGATGACAGCGGGCGATGCGGGGAGAAATTCCCTTTCCGCAGCGGTGAGGAATCCGGAGGCTGCGGAGAGGTATCCATCGGTAAGGGCTTTCGAGAGATCGCGGTCGAGGCGGATTTTATCCGGATCGGCCTCGTTCTCATCGGCGGTGGATGCGGCGGAGCGGACCAGATCGCCGAAGTCGAACAGCGCCAGACCCGGCATCACGGTGTCGAGGTCGATGACGATGGGAGGGAGCGCGGGGGCTTCCGGGAAAAGGATGTTGGAGATCTTGGTGTCGTTGTGAGTGATGCGGAGAGGTAGGCCGGCATCCACGAGCAGATTGGTGAGTGCTTTCCGGGCGAGTATGAATTCGAAATCCGCGCGGGCGTCGGCAAGTCTGCCGTGACTGTCCTTTTCCGCAGCGGAAAGGAGTTTTGAAAAATACTTGGGCGTGTGGTGGAAGTCCGGGATCGTCTCGTGAAGCGTGGCCGGGGAAAGGTCCGCGAGCTTCGCCTGGAAGCGCCCGAAGGCGGCGGCCGCACGGAACGCGAGGTCCGGGGAATCGATTTTCTCATAACTCACCGTGCCTTCGTGGAAGGGGTAGCAGCGCCAGACGGTATGGTTCGGAAGAGTCAGCCAACTGCGGCCGTGCTGGACGGGGATCAGGCAGAGCTGCTCGGTCCCTGGATCCTGCGCGCCGATGTGGCCGGTTACGTGGAAAATGTTCTCCATCACCTTTTCCGGCTCCGGGAAGACGACCGCATTGATGGACTGGAGGATGAAGCGCTTCTCGGAATTTCCGCTACGGGTGGTCACGACATAGGTCGTGTTGATCAGCCCGGTCGGGATTTCCTCGTGGAAAATCACTGGGCCGGGGAGGATGAAGCGTGCGGCGATTTCCGGAATGGTCATGGCGAGAAATGAATGTTTGAGAAAGGCAGGCGGCAAGAGTACACACGGATGCCGATGGAACGAAAACTTTTCACGCGAAGAAACGCGCTCCGGCTCGGGGTTTACGGAGGAACGGGCGTGACGCTGGCTTACACTTTCTTCTGTGAACCCTACTGGCTGGAGATCCTGGAGAGGGAAATGCCCGTCAGGAACCTCCCGCCGCCTTTGAAAGGAAAGACCCTGATGCAAATCAGTGACATCCATGTCGGGAGCCGTGTTTCGGAGAAATACCTCGTCGCCAGCCTCAAGCGGGTAACCGCGCTGAAGCCGGACATCGTGGTCTATACCGGAGATTTCGTGAGCGTGGATGACCAGACCGAAACGCAGATGGCTCGCGTTTTTCCCCATCTGCCGAAGGGAAAACTCGGCACCGCCGCGATCCTGGGGAACCACGATTACGGGGTGGCCTGGGCGGAGGAGAGCTGGGCGCTGAGGATCATCGGTGCGCTGGGTGCCAATGGGATTCCCGTTTTGAGAAACGAGATTCTGGACATAGGCGGTCTCCAGGTGATCGGCCTGGACGATCCGTGGGCGGAGAAAATCGATCTCGAAAAAGCGCTGGCCGGTCTTAACCCTTCGAAGGCCGCGATCTGCCTAAGCCACAATCCAGACACCGTGGACCAGGGCGACTGGAGCCGTTACCAAGGCTGGATCCTCTCCGGCCACACCCACGGTGGCCAGTGCAAGCCGCCGTTTCTCCCCCCGCCCATCCTCCCCGTCGTGAACAAAATCTACAGCTCCGCCCATTTCAAACTCACCGGTGGACGCGATCTCTACATCAACCGCGCTCTCGGCTACCTCCACCAAGTGCGATTCAATGTGAGGCCTGAGGTCACGGTCTTCGAGCTATGCTGAGAGGCGAAGCTGTCACAAGCCGGACGTGGAAAATTCACCGGATCTGGACTCACCTAACAGCGCGGTCAGAAAAACCGCTCATGTGCCGGACGCGGGTTGAATCCCCCGGTGGCACGTGGGATGCTTAACAAAAACTGAGCATTGCTCTTTAATCGATATGAATATCAACCACCACCACCACACACCACTGCCTGACGTCGCGACGGTCACCCCGGAGCTGACGATGGCCGGCACCTGGGATGCGGATGCCGTTTCCTCACTGGTCCGCTCCAAAAGCGACCATGGGGAAACGCCCGCCTTCCTGTTCCTTGGCAGAAGCGAAGCCCGGCTTCTCCAGGACCACCTCGCGGAAGTCTTCGGCGCGGAATCCGTCACCACCCTCAACGATACCTACTACATGGGTCTCGATGTCGTGGCGATCGATTGCGATTCGTTCGTCTTCGCCGGGGGACGCAAAGCGATACGGACCCTCCAGGACCCCATCTCCCGCCGCCCCGAATGGCGCGACCGTGAGACGGAAGGTCTCTGGCAGTTCCGAATCTGATCACCACCTGATGTCCGCCGGGATTTTCCCCCAATGATGCGGCATCGGCAGAAACCACAGCGCGTCTGCCGATCCCGCTTCACCGTCCGGAAAAAATTTCCAAAAGATATCAATCGAACCGTAACCGAAGGGCGGAGCTGTAATGGCTCCGCCCTTTCTATTTCGGGAAAGCGGTCCGCAGTTTTCCCGGCAGCGCGCTCGTCCACAGATTTGCAGCGCGGCGGAGAAATACGAAGACTTATACTCGAAATGCCCGGCATGAACGCCTAGCATCCCGCCACGCATGACCCTCAAAGAACTCGGTTGGACACCGGAATTGAAAAAAGCCTTCACGCCCTATCGCGAGAAAGGCTGGGTTCCCGCGCGCCTGATCCGCGAGACCTCCATCAATTTCTCCGCCTTCCTCGACGGGGGCGATGAGATCGACTGCATCCTCTGCGGCCGCCTCTGGAACGCCGCCGTGCTGGACTCGGATCTGCCTGCCGTTGGCGACTGGGTGGCGATCGAGGAGGGGGATGAAAACACGCCCAGCGTCATCCGCGCGCAGCTACCCCGTCGCACGGTGTTTTCCAGAAAAATGCCCGGAAACAGCAGTCAGGCGCAGGTGATCGGGACGAATATCGACATCGTTACCGTAGTCACTGACGCGGGTCCTGATTACAACATCCGGCGCATGGAGCGCTACTTCACGCTCATCAACCGCAGCGGCGCGAAGGCCGTGGTGCTGCTGAACAAATCAGACCTTTTCACAAAAAAGGAACTCAGGGAAGCTGCCGCCGAAATCTCCGCCTTATCTCCCAGCGCTTCCGTCCACATCACTTCCGCGCTCAAAGGCGAGGGGCTGAAAGCGATCAGAAGCCACCTCGCGTCTGGAATTACCATGTGCATAGTAGGTTCCAGCGGAGTCGGGAAATCCACCCTCGTCAACCAGCTCTACGGCGATGAATTCCAGTGGGTCAGCGAGGTGAACGAGACCACGGGAAAGGGCCGCCACACCACCACCTGCCGCGAGCTTGTCCCGCTGGAGAGCGGAGGGATGCTCATCGACAACCCGGGGATGCGGGAGATCCAGATGTGGACGGACGAGAACATCCTCCGCTCCAGCTTCGAGGACGTGGCCGCTCTCACCGAGCAATGCAAATTTTCCGACTGCAGCCACACCACCGACGCAGGCTGCGCGATCCGCAAGGCCGTGGAGGAAGGGAAACTCGATCCCGCGCGCTACGAATCCTTTCTCAATCTCGAATCCGAGATCGCCGCCCTCCAGAAGCGCGCGAAGAAACGCCAGATGGCCGTGGAGCGCTGGCACAAGCGCAACCACCGCGTCAAGGCACGCAATCTCGTTGACCGTATCCAACTCGAAAAAGACGAGCGAGGCGATGTGTAGGCGAGCCAATTTGATTTTTTGGTGATGAGGAAGGCAGGAACGCAGGAAGGAAGAATGATTGCGGGAGTGTCTTTTTGTGACTCGCGATACCTGCATTCCTGCTTTCCTTATTCAGAACACCTTTCACCAGGCCGTCGGAATCTCTTGCCCATTTCCCCCGCGCACGGATAATCCCCGCGAGATGGCATTGGCGGATCGGAAATATCCTGGAGCGGGCGGAGGCGGAGTGCTCGCGCAACTTACCCCTGTGGTGAAATCGCTGCTGATCCTGAACATCGGGCTCTACTTTCTCGATTTCGTCCTGAAAGCGGAGCCGCCGGGGCCCATCCGTTCCTTCGGCGCGTTCTCAATCGAATCTGCCTTTCACGAGATGCGGATCTGGGAGCTGGTCACATTCCAGTTCATCCATGGCAGCCTCGCCCACATCCTGTTCAATTCCATCGCCCTGTTTTTCTTCGGCCCATGGATGGAGCGCTGGTGGGGCGCTTCCAAGTTCCTCGTCTTCTATCTGCTGAGCGGAGTCGGCGGCGCCTTGTTTTTCACCTTGCTCGTCTTCGCTGGCATTCTTCCCGGTGAAGTCCTCATCGGTATCGACGAGGCAGGCAGGCAAGTCGTGCAGCCAATGACACAGGTCCCCCTCGTCGGAGCCTCCGCAGGCATCTACGGCATCCTCGTCGGGGTGGCGGTGATCGCGCCATCGCTCAAGGTCTCACTGCTTTTCCCGCCAATCACGCTGACCATGCGGCAGCTCGCGATGGTGCTGATGGCCATCGCAGTCGGATCCATCCTGCTGAAGCTTGGTGGAAACGAAGGCGGGGAAGCCGGCCACCTTGGCGGTGCCATCGTCGGATACATCCTGATCCGCGCGTGGATCTGGAAGAGCAGCGCGGGTGTGGACGCGGGTTTCGGACGTTTCCCCACCAGCCAATCCCGCGGCCCCCGCACCGATATCGCCCCGAAGTTACGCCCGAGGACGATGGTGGATCTACGCAGCCAGACGGAAATCGATGCCATTTTGGAAAAAATCTCCAGCGAGGGATTCCAGAGCCTGACCCAGGAGGAACGCGACATGCTCCACCGCGCGGCTCAGAGCGAAAAGGATTGAAGGCATGACGGATGAGGAAATGATCACAGGGATTGCCGGTGGCAGTCAGGTGGAGAGACTGAAATCCATCATGCGCCGCCTGCGCGCACCAGGCGGCTGTCCGTGGGACGCGGAGCAAACCCACGAGTCCATCGTCCCTAATCTCATCGAGGAAGCTTACGAAACCGTCGATGCCATCCGGCGCGGGAACGATCCCGACATGATCGAGGAACTCGGCGATCTCCTGCTCCAGGTCGTCTTCCACAGCGAGATCGCGGAGGAGGGGAAACGCTTCGATCTGGAGGACGTGGCCCGGGTGATTTCAGAAAAACTCGTGCGCCGCCATCCGCATGTGTTCGCAAGTTCGGAGGCAGGCGATTCCGATGCCGTGCTCAGGCAATGGGACGCGATCAAGCGGGATGAAAAAGGTGAGCAAGAGGTTCCCTATCTTCACGGGGTCGGAAAAGGCCTGCCCGCTCTCGTCCGCGCCGCGAAGCTACAAAAAAAGGCCGCGAAGATCGGCTTCGACTGGCCGGTGGAAACCGGTGTCCTTTCAAAAATCCGCGAGGAACTGGCGGAAATGCAATCCGCCATCGACGCGCAGGACACGGAAGGGGCGGAGGAGGAACTCGGCGACCTGCTTTTCTCCGTGGTCAATCTCGCACGCTTCCGGAAAATCGATCCGGAGATCCTGATGGCGCAGGCGAACGCTAAATTCGAGAAGCGCTTCGGGGAAATGGAGGCCATTATCAAGGCCGCTGGAAAATCCTTGGAACAGGCGGATCTCACGGAAATGGAGGACGCATGGAACGAGGCGAAGCGCCGCGGATTCTGAATGCTTGTCTGGGCATAAGCGGAACGAGGAGCAGGGGCGTCACCGCACCTTGAGTCAAGCGGGTGTCCCCACCCGCCGCACACCATACGCTGGAAACTCTCCGTCGGAAATCATCACGGTGAGTCCTTCGACTTGCGCTTGAGCGATGATCAACCGGTCAAACGGATCGCCATGATGCCGGGGCAACGGAATCAGGGCGAGGTAATGCTCTACGCTCGGAGGCAGCAGCATAAAACCGTTCTCCTCCAGAACCCTTTGGAAAATCACCTCATAGCCAGCCTCAAGTTTGATTTTCCCCAAGCACAGCTTGATCGCAACTTCCCAAGCGGTGGCATGGCTGACGTAAAGTTCATTCGAGCGATCTGTCATCGCAGAAAGCGCAGGCCGTTGCGGGAGGCATCCTGCCTCCCGGGATTCTCCCGTCCCGGCAAGCCCACAGATGAGTTGGAACCGGACAAGGATATTCTGGAAAGTCTTTTCCAAACGGAACCTCGCGCGTCAATTCCCCCGTCTCCTCCGCACCCCTGCACGTCTGCAAATCAGC
>Ga0105047_10007548_pt1 | contig 18304 bp, 20 predicted proteins | sample MAT04_FD_78384 | JGI IMG/M metagenome (GOLD analysis project Ga0105047, IMG submission 78384) | Freshwater microbial communities from Lake Fryxell liftoff mats and glacier meltwater in Antarctica - MAT-04 (megahit assembly) | ecosystem: Environmental > Aquatic > Freshwater > Ice > Liftoff... | reverse complement strand
TCCATCACACCGACCTTGATCGTGTGGCGCTTCAGATTCAGCAGGTCCTCGACGGCGTCGAACAGCTGGTTGGTGAAGGCCGCCTCATCCGGGCCGTGCATCTTCGGCTTGACGATATAGACCGACCCCGCCGCGCTGTTGGTGAACCCGCCGAGACCTTTCAGGTCGTACATCGCGATCAGCGAGGTGATCATGGCATCCAGGATCCCCTCGGGTGCCTCGGTCCCGTCCGGCAGATGGATGGCCGGATTGGTCATCAGGTGGCCGACGTTGCGCACGAACAGCAGCGACCGTCCCTTGAGAGTGACCGATCCGCCGTTTGGCCCCGTGAAGGTCCGGTCGGGTTCCAGGGTGCGGTTCAGCGTCTGGCCACCCTTCTGGAAGCGGGCCGACAGGTCGCCCTTCATCAGCCCCAGCCAGTTGCGATAGGCGGTGGTCTTGTCCTGCGCGTCCACCGCTGCGACCGAATCCTCCAGATCGCAGATGGTCGAAAGGGCGGATTCCAGCACCACGTCCGACAGGCCCGCCGCGTCGGCCGCGCCGATGGCGCTGGACCGGTCGATCACCAGTTCGATGTGCAGCCCATTGTTGACCAGCAGCACCGAGGTCGGTGCCGATGGCTCGCCCCGGTAGCCGACAAATTGCGCCGGGTTTCGGAGCCCCGGGAGCAGCCGGCCGGCCTCGACCGTCCAGCCCGTGACCTGCGAATGCGCGCCCGTTTCGAGCGGGACGGCCTCGTCGAGGAACGCCTTGGCCCGCGACACCACGCGCGCGCCGCGCGCTGTGTCATAGCCCCCGCCCAGTGGCAGGTCGCCGAGGGCATCGGTGCCGTACAGCGCATCGTACAGGCTACCCCACCGCGCATTGGCCGCATTCAGCAGGAAGCGCGCATTCAGGATCGGCACCACCAGTTGCGGCCCGGCCAGCCGGGCCAGCTCGTCGTCGACCTGCTCGGTCGTCACCGAGAACGGCGACGGCTCGTCGACCAGATAGCCGATGTCGCGCAGGAAACTCTCGGTCCCCGCCGGACTGTGCGGCTGGCCCTTCCGTTCGGCGTGCCAGGCATCAATCCGAGCCTGCAGCGCATCGCGCCGCACCAGCAGCTTGCGGTTCGCAGGCGTGAACCGCGCAAACATTGCCGCCACACCGTTCCAGAATGCGTCAGCGCCGATGCCGAGACCGGGCAGCACCTCGTCCTCGAGAAAGGCCGACAGGTCCTGCTCGACCGACAGGCCGGCGCGGTCGTGATGGGTCATGAAAGACGTCTCCAGCGCGAGCCGGTCGGGGAGGCGGCTCGTAACAATGCGTGATCGCACTAGAGCGGGGCGGACACAGCGCCGCAAGCCCGCTAACGCATGAAACGGTGACAGCCATCCGGGATGAGGTCGCCGCGCAACCCTTCCCCCATTTTCATGAAGAAGGCGCAGGGTTAAGGCCAGCGTGCCGTGAACCCATCCCTTCGGACTGCTGCCGGTTCACGGACGCCTTGTTGCACGGGCTCGACGGCGTTTGTCCCCCTGGGATGACGAGGACGATCCGTGCGGCGAACGCTTTCTGTTCCGCGGCCACCCCTTACGTCCAGCCGGGAACCTGATCCCCGGTCCGCCTTGACTTTACCGCAATCGACGCCCATCTGCCGCCCTGTCGCACTCTAGCGACCCCCGGTGCGCTCCAGCGCGTGTGGGTCTTCCTCCCAAGCGAAGACCTGACTGTAGCAGCGGCCGGCCCTCAAGATTCATTCGCTGCCCGGACACGCGGGGCGGCGCCCGATCAAGCCCGCGACTGCCACTCTGGCGGTCCGTCGGGATTGGCGGCGCGCGGTCCTTTGGCGTCAAAGCCCGGCCGATGCGCGTCGCCGCACGCGAAAGAAACAACCCAAGTGACCACCACCTTCGAATCCTTTGGCCTGAACAAGGCCCTGCTGCAGGCCCTCGCCACCGAGGGCTACACCATCCCCACCCCGATTCAGGCGCAGGCCATTCCCGACGTCATGAAGGGCAAGGACCTGCTGGGCATCGCCCAGACCGGCACCGGCAAGACCGCTGCCTTCGCCCTGCCGATCCTGCATCGTCTGGCCGAGAACCGCGTCGCACCGCTGCCGCGCACCACGCGCTGCCTGATCCTGTCGCCCACACGTGAACTGGCCAGCCAGATCGCCGAGAGCTTCAAGTCCTATGGCAAACACCTCGGCTTCAAGGTCGCGGTCGTCTTTGGCGGCGTGAAATACGGCCCGCAGGAGCGCGCCATCCAGGGCGGCCTCGACGTCCTCGTTGCCACCCCCGGCCGCCTGCTGGATCATATGCAGCAGAAGACACTGGACCTGTCGTCCACGGAGATCTTCGTGCTCGACGAGGCCGACCAGATGCTGGACCTTGGCTTCGTCAAGCCGATCCGCCAGATCGTCAGCCGCATCCCGGCCAAGCGCCAGAACCTGTTCTTCTCGGCCACCATGCCGACCGAGATCGGCAAGCTGGCCGGCGAACTGCTGAAAGACCCGGTCAAGGTCCAGGTGACGCCGCAGTCGACCACGGTCGAGCGCATCAACCAGTCGGTCATCCACGTCGAACAGGGCCGCAAGCGCGCCCTGCTGACCGAGATGTTCGCCGACGACAACTTCACCCGCTGCCTCGTCTTCACCAAGACCAAGCACGGGGCCGACAAGGTCGCGGCCTATCTGGAAGCTGGCGGCGTCCAGGCAGGGGCGATCCACGGCAACAAGTCCCAGCCCCAGCGCGAGCGGACACTGGCCGCCTTCAAGGCCGGCAAGCTGCGCGTGCTCGTCGCCACCGACATCGCCGCCCGCGGCATCGACGTCGACGGCGTCTCGCACGTCGTGAACTTCGAACTGCCCTTCGTGCCGGAAGCCTATGTCCACCGCATCGGCCGGACGGCGCGCGCCGGGGCCGACGGCTCGGCCATCAGCTTCGTCGCCGGCGACGAGATGAAGCTGCTTAAGGACATCGAGAAGGTCACCCGCCAGAAGATCCCGGCGACCGATCGCCGGAACGACAAGTCGCTGGGCCTACTGGATCAGTCGATCATGGCCGCCGGCGTCGGCACCAAGGCCACGATGCCCGACCGCGAGGACCGTCCGCGTGGCGATCGCGGCCCCCGCAATCCCCGTCGCGACGGCGTCAAGCCGGCCCACGGCGGCCAGCCGCATCGCCAGCGCAAGCCCGGCCCGAACCGCGAAGGCGGTCGTGACGGGGCTCGTGATGGGGGCCGTGACCAGAACCGCGGCCACAACGGCGATCGTTCGATCTCCAACGTGGTGCCGTTCGATCCCTTGGCGGCCGACCGCGCCCGCTCGGCGGCTTCCGCCAACCGTCCGGTAGGCGAGGCCAAGCCCGACGGCGAGATCAAGCGCCGCCCGCGCGGCCGTCGCCCGTCGAACGGCGGCAAGGGCTACGTCGCCAAGGGTTGAGCCGAACGATGAAAAACCCGCCCGGTGCGAACCGGGCGGGTTATTTATAGACCCCGCCTCGGGGCCCGATGTCGACCACAACAATGATCAGCACGTCATTCTCGAGGCGAAAGATCACGCGGTATTCCCCGACCCGCAGCCGGCGCGTGTCCACGCCGCTCATAGGCTTTACGTGCTACGCCTTGTGAGGATCGGCTCGGGATCGGGATTGATGATGCTGTCCTGAACTCTCGCGACATCAACAGCGTCCTCCCACTCCTCGAATTTCTCGCCCGACATCAGAATCAGCTCGCGACCCTTGTAGCGCAGCACTGCGAAGCCCTCGTGCGCGTCCATTTCCTCGATGGCTGCATCGAGCGACGTCTGCGACATAGCGATAGGCATTCCGTCATCCATTGCGTGCTCCTGCATTCCGAAATTACCACTCAATGCTACGGCATCAAAACTGTGCTGATCCCAGCCGCGCCCAGCACCGCAGTCAGCATAGCAACCGCCACCTCGACCTTCGCCGCGTCCCGCCCCCGCACCACCAGGTTGGTCCCGATCTCCCCGTCCGATCCGGCCCCGAACGGATAGCTGCCGAGGTTCAGATCGGGATTGGCCTTTGCCGCCTCGGCCAGCGGGGCCGCGATCGCGCCCTCCCCCACGCCGATGACCCGCAGCGTCCGCGCATGCACGATCGCCCCGGTCCGCAGGCGCGGGGCCACGTCCTCCAGCATCGCCGTCATGATCCTGGGCACGCCGGCCATGACGAAAACATTGCCGATCTGGAACCCCGGCGCATCGGTCACGGGATTGGAGATCAGCACGCCACCCTCGGGAATCCGCGCCATCCGCCTGCGCGCCACGTTCAGTTCATCGCCGTAGCGCCGCTCGAGGATCGCCAGGGCGTCAGCCCGCTCGCCGATGCCCATGCCGAACGCCTCGGCCACGCAGTCGGCAGTGATGTCGTCGTGGGTCGGGCCGATACCGCCGGTGGTGAAGACATAGTCGTGGCGGGTTCGCAGCGCGTTAAGCGCCTCCACGATCTGGCCCGGCCGGTCGCCGACCGTCCTCGCCTCCAGCAGGTCGATCCCCAGCGCGCAGAGGAACCGCGCGATGATGTTCAGATTGGTGTCTGCCGTCCGCCCCGACAGTATCTCGTCGCCGATGATCAGGACAGCGGCGGTGGGCGAGGGGTGGGTCATGCGACACACCTACGCCGCCGCCACGCGGCCGCAAGGGGCCTGCGACGCGCCGCCCTCAAACGGCTTGAGGTTTTGTGCTAGGCTCGCCATCTCACCTGTGCGGCGCCGCCCGGCGCGATCCGAGACGATGCGAATGTACGAGACCCCCGAGCTGGACGCCGAGACCTTCACCCGGACCAGCGCCATCCGCCTGTATGCGACGGAAGATTTCGACGGCATGCGCGCGGCCGGCCGGCTGGTGGCCGAGGCGCTGGACATGATCACGCCCTTCGTCGTTCCCGGTGTCACCACCCAGGAGATCGACGACCGCATCCGCCAGTTCACCCTGGACCAGGGCGGGCTTCCGGCCTGCCTCGGCTACAAGGGCTATATGAAGACCGTCTGTACCTCGATCAATCACGTGGTGTGCCACGGCATTCCCGGCGACCGGGTGCTGAAGGAGGGCGATGTGGTCAACATCGACCACACGGTCATCGTCGACGGCTGGCACGGCGATTCCAGTCGCATGTATGCGGTCGGCGACGTCGGGGCGCGGGCCAGAAAGCTGATCGACGTCACCTATGAGGCCCTGGCGCTGGGGCTGGCGCAGGTGAAGCCCGGCAATACCTTCGGCGACATCGGCTTCGTCATCCAGCGCCACGTCGAGGCCAGCCGGATGTCGGTCGTGCGGGACTTCTGCGGCCACGGCATCGGCCGGCTGTTCCACGACAGCCCCAATGTCCTGCACTATGGCAGGAAGGGCGAAGGCGCGGTCCTGAAGCCCGGCATGTTCTTCACGGTCGAGCCGATGGTCAATCTGGGCAAGCCGCACGTGAAAGTCCTGTCCGACGGCTGGACCGCGGTGACGCGCGACAAGTCCCTGTCGGCCCAGTGCGAACACACGGTGGGGGTTACCGAGGACGGGATCGAGATCTTCACCCTGAGCCCGGCCGGGCTGTTCAACCCGTCGGCCACCGGGGCTTGAACCGGGCGCGGCTCCGGCCAGCCTGAACCTTCGATGCTGGGGAACGGCGTGACGGATCAAGGCAAGGACACCGCGCGGGACTCCGCCAAGGCCACTCGCCACCACGCCGGCCATCGCGAGCGCCTGCGTCAGCGCGCGCGCTCCGCAGGCCTCAACCACCTGCCCGACTATGAGCTGCTGGAGCTGTTCCTGTTCCGCAGCCAGCCGCAAGGGGACGTCAAGCCGATCGCCAAGGCCCTGCTGGCCCGGTTCGGGTCGCTGGCCACCGTGCTCGCCGCCAGTGTCGAGGACCTGATGACCGTCCGGACAGAGGACTCGAAAGGCAAGACCAGGGGCGTCGGCATGGAGACCGCACTCGACCTTGCCGCCCTGCACGAGGTCGCGGCCCGCGTCGCCCGGGAGCCGGCCGTGAAGCGCCCGGTGATCTCCTCGTGGACGGCGCTGCTGGCCTATGTCCGCGTCGCCCTGCAGCACGAACCGCGCGAGCAGTTCCGGGTGCTGTATCTGGATAACAGGAACCAGTTGATCCTCGACGAGATCCAGAACCGCGGCACGGTCGATCATGCCCCCGTCTATCCGCGCGAGGTCGTGCGGCGGGGACTGGAGGTCAACGCCAAGGCGATGATCCTGGTGCACAACCACCCGTCCGGCGACCCGACGCCCAGCCGGGCCGATATCGAGATGACCAGGCAGATCGTCGAGGCGGCCCGGGCCCTCGGTGTCGAGGTCCACGACCACCTTGTCGTTGGCCGCGAGGGCGTGGCCAGTTTCAAGTCGCTGGGCCTGATGTAACTGGCGCGAGCCCGGCGAGGGCTGGGCCCCCTAGAACCGCGCGCTGATCGTGACGCGGGCATTCAGCGGAGCGCCCGGGGAAATGTTGAAGTTGTTGTGGGCGTCCGAGAAATAGGTTTCGTCGAACAGGTTCTCGACATTCACCTGAACCTCGACCCGGTCGCTCACGGCGTAGAAGACGGCGGCGTCGACGCGGGTGAAGGCCGGGAGCCGGGTCGTCGCCGTCGAGGTGCGGATGGCGGTGAACTGGTCGGACTGGTGAATGACACCGAGGCCGAGGCCCAGCCGGTCCGTGACATCGAAGCGGTTCCACAGGCTGAACTGGTGTTCGGGCGTCTGGGCCAGCCGCACGGCATCGTTTCCGCTCAGGATGGCGTCCTGCCAGGCATAGCCCGCGCTGATCTGCCAGCCGTCCCGGATACGGCCCGTCGCCGACAGCTCGAGGCCGTCGGTCCGGGTCTCGCCCACATTGATGGTCCGGGTCGGGTTGGCGGGATCCGGGGTGGTGGCGTTGGTGCGGTCGAGCTGGAACAGCGCCGCCGTCAGGATCAGGTTTGGCCGTGCCTGCCATTTCACCCCGACCTCGCGGTTGGTGAACCGTTCCGGCTCGAGGTTTTCCTGGACCGTGGACAGCGTTCTGAACTGGTCCCCTGAGCGCGGCAGGAAAGACTGGCTGAAGCTGCCATAGAGAGAGACGTTCGGCTGAGGCTTGAAGATCAGGCCGAGGCGCGGCGAGACCTTTTCGTCCACGCGAGCGAAGGGTCGATCCGGGTTGGGTTGCAGATCGACGCCGTCGATGTCGAAACGATCGTAACGCAGGCCCGCGACGATATCGATCTGATCGCCGAGGCTGATCTGGTCCTGCACATAGGCCGACGCTGACTTGACGTGCGATGCCGTGTTGGTGTTCAGAACCGGGAAGGCGACCGTCGGAAATACCGGATTGGCCAGGCTGAACGTCGCGTTCGACAATACCCCGTTGCGGCGCTGGTTGGTCGAGTCCTGGTCCCCGTACTCGAGGCCGAACAGGACGCGATGGGACACCGGTCCGGTCCTGGTCTCCCAAAGGAGATTGCTCTGAACCAGCAGGTTTTCGCGGGTCGTGGGATCAGTGTAGGCCGCCAGCGACACCGTGCCGGTCTGGCTGGTGGCCGGACCGTTCGGATAGACGTTGGTGTAGTCCTTGTCGAAGTCGCCGTAGAGGACCGTGGTCGAGACCGACAGGCCGGGCACGAGGTCGCCGTCGATCCGGCCCTTGAGGATGTGCGCCTGCAGCGTCGTCCGGTTGTCGCCCGGGACACCGAAAAACCGGTCGCGATAGCCCTCGATCGGCACGCCGTTCAGGGACGGCACCCCCCGGTCGGTCAGGCGGTCATCATCGACATATTCATAGGAGAGCCCTGCCCGCCAGCTGCCCCCGAGCTCGGCGGCCAGATAGGGGTTCACCGCGAACCGCCGGCCCGAATAGAAATCCCGGTGATTGTCGAGCTCTTCATAGACGGCGTTCAAACGGAAGGCCGCCGTGTCGCCGATCGGGGTGTTGAGATCGGCGGAGAGGTCAAAGGCCCCGAAGCTGTTGGCCGACAGACGGGTCCCGAAGAAAGGCGCGGCCGAGCTGGGCGTCTTCTGGACCCGGTTGACGATGCCGCCCCCGCCGCCCCGGCCGAAGATCAGCGCATAGGGGCCTTTCAGCACCTCCACGCGCTCGAGATTGTACAGGCCGCGGTAGTACTGGACGTCGTCACGAACGCCGTCGAGGAAGAAGTCCGCAGTAGTATTCTGGCCCCGCAGGGTGATCTGGTCCCGGTTGCCCTCGCCCTGACCGACGGTGACACCGGGCACGTAGCGAAGTACGTCGCCGAGGCTGTAGGCGGCCTGGTCGTCCAGCTGAGCCCGCGTGACCACATTGACGCTCTGGGGCACATCGATCAGCGGCGTATCGGTCTTGGTCGCGGTGACGGCGTTGACCGCGACATAGCCCCGGGTCTGGCCGGTGACTATGATGGTGCCGAGGTCGTCGGATCGCTCCTGGGCCGAAACAACCGAAGGCGAGACGAGCAGAAGGGCGGTCGAGGCCAGAAGCAGACGGATCATGAAGGCGAGTACCGAAACGAGGATGGGAACCAGGGCCTACTGCGACGCATTCTTAATTGCAACACGTTTGCGAGTTTGTCGCAACTAGCGGCCACGTGTCTTTCCCCACCGGCCGTGCGGGGCTATGAAGACAGTCGCGACACCCACTCCGGCCGGCGCGAACAGGCATCGGCCCGCCACCGGATCGATATGGCCGAACTGAGCACCGACCGCCTGATGCTGCGTCCCGTCTCAATAGAGGATTTCGACGAGCTGGTCGCCCTGTGGGCAGACGAGGCCTTTGCCCGGCCGATCGCCAGCCGGGGGCCATTCACGCGCGAGGAGGTCTGGTTCCGGCTGCTTCGCGATTTGGGGCATTGGCAGGCGCTGGGCTTTGGCAACTGGTCGATCCGCACGACCGGGACGGGGGACTATGTCGGCAGCGTGGGCGTGCTGGACTACCGCAGGGAAACCCGACCTCCGATGGAAGCCCCCGAGCTGGGCTGGGGCGTCGCGCCCCGGTTTCAGGGCCAGGGGCTGGCGAGAGAAGCCGTCGACGCGGCCCTGGGCTGGTGCGACGCAGTGCTGAAGGCACCCCGGACCTGGTGCATGATCGACCCGCCGAACGCGCCGTCGCTGAAACTGGCAGGGCGCGTCGGGTTCCGGCAATATGAGCGGGGCACCTATCAGGGCAAGGCGATGATCCTGCTGGAGCGGTCGACACCGACCCGGGCGTAGCGCCCCATTAAGGTTTACGGATCATTCTGGGCGGTGACCCCGGGGAGACGCCGCCTTCCATGCCCATGCCCGCCGAAACGCTTCGCGCCTATCTGACCGCAGCCTTCCCCGACGCCGAGATCGTCATCGACGATCTGGCGGGTGACGGCGACCACTATCGCGCGCGGATCGTCTCCAGCGCCTTCGCGGGCCTGAGCCGGGTGAAACAGCATCAACTCGTCTATGCCGCCCTCAAGGGCCATATGGGCGGGGCTCTCCACGCTCTGGCCCTGGAAACCTCCGCTCCCCCCCCGACAGGCTGATCCCGATGCGCTATCGCCCCTTTGGCGCGTCCGGCGCCGCCATCTCGACCCTGACGCTGAGCCTCGGCATCGACTGCCTCGGGCGCGGGCTCGCGGCCGCCAATGACCTGATCTTCTCGGCGCTCGAGGCCGGCATCAACTCCTACCGGCTGGAGACCGCCGACCCGGTTCTGGCCGAGGTCGTCGGTCAGGCCCTGAGCAATGTGGAGCGCAAGCTTCTGAACGTCAGCCTCGAACTGGGGGCCGGTGACGGCAGGAAAGGCTCCACCCGCGACTTCTCCGCCGAGGGCATGACCAGCGCCATTGACCGGTGCCTGCAGATCTCGGGGCTCGGCTGGATCGACGTGGCCCTGCTGGAGGAGCCGGGCGAGGACGAATTGCCCCAGACGTCGCTGAACGCGCTGAAGGCCCTGCGCGCCACCGGCCGGGTCCGGTACCTCGGGATCTCGGGCGAGACCGAAGTGATGGACGCCTATGTCTCTACGGGAGCCTTCGACGTCCTCGCCACGCCGTTCCACGTCAATGTCGACTGGAAGATCCGCTCCCGCGTCCGGGCCGCGCGCGAACAGGACATGGCGATCCTGGCCTATGGCTATTTCCCGTCCGAGCTGGACACTGAAAAGAAGGCCGTCACGATCCATCAGCCGAAAAAGGGCCTGTTCGGCTTCGGCGGCGGCTCCGGCAGCCGGCCCAAGGACGACCCCCTGGCCGGGGCCGGGACCTTTGCCTTCCTGCACCGCACGCCCCACTGGACCGCCGAGGCCATCTGCCTGGCCCATGCCATGACCGATCCGGCCATCTCCAGCGTGCTGATCCGGGCGGTGGATGCCGAGCGACTGAATATGCTGGCTGCCGTGCCCGAGCGGGACATGCCGCCAGGCCTGTCGGCCCAGATCGAGATGGCCCGGGTGGCGGCCTGATCGGCGGCCTCACACACAGGCTTGAAGCGGCCCGCCCTTGACCCTGTCCGGCGGGGTGCCTAGCTGACGGCAGCAACGAAAGGTGTCCCACCGTGTCCGACCAAGCCATCGAGACCCCCGCAGACCCGATCCACACCTTCATCGCCCAGACCGTGGCCGAACATCCGGTCGTGCTGTTCATGAAGGGAACGCCCGATTCACCGCGCTGCGGCTTCTCCTCGCTGGCGGTGCAGATCCTCGATCATGTTGGCGCGTCCTTTATCGGCGTCGACGTGCTCCAGGACGACGGCCTGCGCGACGGCATCAAGACCTTCGCCGACTGGCCGACCATTCCCCAGCTCTATGTGAAGGGCGAGTTCGTCGGCGGCTCCGACATCGTGCGCGAGATGTTCCAGGCCGGCGAACTGGCGGCCCTGATGGTCGAGAAGGGCGTGCCGCTCGGCGAAGGCTGAGCCGGTGGCCCGCACCGTCCTGACGCCGCGCGAGGACCGCGAGGTCTTCGAACTACAACTGCCCATCCGCTCAGAGCACATCGACGACAACGGCCACGTCAACAATGTCGTCTATGTGGGCTGGCTTCAGGAAGCCGGCACGGCCCACTGGAACGCCCGCTTCGACATTGAGACCCGTAGCAAATGGTCCTGGGTCGCGCTGAGGCACGAGATCGACTATCTGCGAGCGCTGCAGCCCGACAGCAGGGCCTTCGCCCGGACCTGGGTCGGCGACCCTAAGGGCCCGCGCTTTGCCCGCTATGTCCGCATCGAGGACGGCGAAGGTCATCTGTGCGCACAAGGGGTGTCAGAATGGTGCCTGGTCGAGGCCGCCACGCTTCGGCCCACCCGCATACCGGCGACGATGCTACCGACGTTCGAGCGACGCTGAACCTCCATGCAACGCTTTGCTATATTCAAGCGTTACCGCATCCAAGGACAGGTTGGGGGGATGGAACAGATTTTCGGTTGCGCTAAGTATATCCAACCGCAATAGGTTCTTCTTGCGAATTTGGTCAGAGCGAGAAAGCCTCGCGGCGACTTATTACACACGCCTCTGCCAGGTACGGCTTTCGCTTCGCGAGCCTCTGGATCACCTGAAGGGTCGGCCATGGCTGCCCGCCCGCCTCTGCACCCGGATGGTCCACTCAGCCTGGCGATGGCCGTGGTGGACTCCTCGACTGCGCCCCTACTGCTGCTGGACAGCGCGCTGAAGATCATCGCCGCCAGCACCTCCTTTGGCCGGGCCTTCGATGTCGATCCGGATGGGATCGTTGACCGTTTCCTCGGCGAAATCGGCACCGGGGAATGGAACCGGCCGCAGCTCCGCGTGCTGCTGGAGGCCACAGCCGCCGGCGACGCCGCCATCGAGGCCTACGAGATGGATCTGAAGGGTGCGCGTCAGGGTGTCCGCAAGCTGGTCATCAACGCCCGGCGACTGGACTATTCAAATTCTGAGCCCGTCCGCCTGCTGCTGACGGTCGAAGACGTCACCGCCGCCCGCGAAGGCGAAAAGGAGAAGGACGACCTTCTGCGCGAAAAGGCCATTCTCCTGCAGGAGCTTCAGCATCGGGTCGCCAACAGCCTGCAGATCATCGCCAGCGTCATCCTGCAAAGTGCGCGCAAGACCACGTCGGAAGAGACCCGCCTGAGCCTGACGGACGCGCACAGCCGGGTCATGTCGGTGGCGTCCCTGCAACAGCAGCTCGCCACCTCTCGGCTCGGCGAGGTTGAGCTGGCCCCCTATTTCAACAAGCTGTGCAAGAGCATTGCCGCCTCGATGATCCACGACCCGACGCGGCTGTCACTGAAGGTTGAGGCTGACGACAGCGCCACCAACGCCGATGTGTCGGTCAGCCTGGGTCTGATCGTGACCGAACTGGTGATCAACGCCCTGAAGCATGCCTTCCCTGGCGGTCGCAGCGGCGCGATCGTGGTCGGCTATCGCAGCCACGGCCCGAACTGGACCCTGACGGTGCGCGACGACGGCGTCGGCATGCCCAAGGATGCCGCCAGCGCGACGCCCGGCCTCGGCACCAGCATCGTCGAGGCCCTCTCCAGACAGCTGCATGCCCGGATCCAGGTCGAAAGCATCGGCCATGGCACCCTGGTATCGGTGATCCACAGCCAGCTCGCGGCGGTCCAGAATCCCTCTCTCAGCGCCAGCGGTGCTGCCTGACGGTTCAGGTCGTCGGTGGCAGCTGGTAGGGATTGTTGACTGACACCCGCGACCCCGGTGCCAGGCCCAGTTCCTCGAAGGACCAGATCACCTCGACGCCGTCGACCACGGGGGTCTTGCACGCGTCCTGCTGGAGCCGGCGCAGCGTGATGGTCGAGCCGTCGCCGACCCGGTCGACGATCGCCGTCAGGTCGTCCTTTTCTGTGCAGCCGTTCGAACTGACCCAGAAGACCGCCAGATCGCGTGTGATCGCCGCCGCATGGATCGGCTCCAGCTGCCCCGGCATGGCGACCGTGCGCATCGGTGCCTCGCGCTGGAACAGCGCACAGCCTGACGTCGCCAGCGCGGCGGCGACGATCAGTGTGAATACGCGAGTGGGAGCCATGTCCCCGGTCCTGTTCAGCCTTGAGGTCGCATGATGGCTCAATTCGGCCCTTTTCGCACGGGCTTTTCGATCACCGTGCGCCCGCCGTTACGAAAAAGGCCCCGGATTGCTCCGGGGCCTCATTCCTGTTGCCCTGTCGCCCGGCTCGCGGAGCCTCGCTCCATGAGGGCGGCCGCGCTCAAGCCGCGAGCGACCGTGTCGCGAGCGTCAGCGCCCTTACGAGGAGTAGTATTCCACGACCAGGTTCGGCTCCATCTTCACCGCGAACGGCACGTCGGCCAGTTCGGGGAAGCGGACGAAGCGGACCGAAAAACCGCGGTCACCCAGTTCCAGATAGTCGGGGATGTCGCGCTCACCGGACTGCTGGGCTTCAAGCACCAGCGCCATGTTGCGGGACTTTTCCTTGACCTCGACGACGTCACCGACCTTCAGGCTGTAGGAGGCGATGTTCACCTTCTTGCCGTTGACGGTGACGTGGCCGTGGTTGACGAACTGGCGCGCGGCCCAAGGGGTCGGAACGAATTTGGCGCGGTAGACGGTGGCGTCCAGACGGGCTTCCAGCAGACCGATCAGGGTCTCGGAGGTGTTGCCCTTTCTGCGGGCGGCCTCGTCATAGGTCTTGCGGAACTGCTTTTCCGTCAGGTTGGCGTAGTAGCCCTTGAGCTTCTGCTTGGCCTTGAGCTGCAGGCCGAAGTCGGAGACCTTGGACTTGCGGCGCTGACCGTGCTGGCCGGGGCCGTAGGACCGCTTGTTGACCGGGCTCTTGGCCCGACCCCACAGGTTTTCACCCATGGCCCGGTCGATTTTATACTTGGCGCTGTGGCGCTTGGACATTCTGTTCTCTTCAACTTGATGCGGTCCGGCCCCTCCCCGAATGGAGGGACGATCTCAACGGCGGTCCACGCATCGTCCGTAGTGGTTCTCGCGCGCCAGACCGAAGCCGGGCGCGGGAAAGGGGGGCTTATGACGGCCCGCCCCCCTCAGGTCAAGATGTCAGGCGCTCGCGGCGGCAAACAGGGCATTGGCCCTGTTCCAGTTCACCACGGTCCAGAAGGCCTTGAGATAGTCCGGGCGGCGGTTCTGGTATTTGAGATAGTAGGCGTGTTCCCAAACGTCCGCGCACAGAACGACCGTGCCCTTTTCATCCGCCAGATCCATCAGCGGATTATCCTGGTTTGGCGTCGACGTGACCTTCAGCCTGCCGTCCTGGACGATCAGCCAGGCCCAACCCGAGCCGAACTGGGCGGCACCGGCCGCGTTGAAATCGGTCTTGAACTTTTCGAGACCACCCAGATCGCGATCGATCGCGGCGGCCAGTTCGGCCGAGGGTTCTCCGCCCTGGCCGACGGGGGCCAGAAGCTCCCAGAACAGGCTGTGATTCCAGTGTCCGCCGCCGTTGTTGCGCACGGCGTTGGGCAGTTTCGACACGCCCTTGAGCAGGTCCTCGATCGAATGACCGGTCAGGCTGGCGTCGACCGCGACCGCATCGTTCAGCTTGTCGACATAGGCCTGATGGTGCTTGTCGTGATGGATGGTCATCGTTTCCTTGTCGATGGCGGGTTCCAGCGCGTCATAGGCATAGGGCAGGGGCGGCAGGGTGAAGGCCATGGGGAGGCTCCTTGGCAGGGGGTGAGACCGGGGTGGATGTAAGCCGTCGGGGTCAGGACCCAAGCGGCTGGCTGCGTATTTCGTTCATCCGGCGGGCGAATTGACCTTCAGACAGTCGCGCACGTCGCGTTTCAGACTGCCGGGCGCATTGAGGAAGTCGATGCCCCCGGCCGCGAACACCGCCTTGACTGCCGCGTCCAGCCCGTCCGGCAGGGCGGCGACCACCCTGGCCTGACCCTTGGCATGCAGGCACAGGCCCAGTTCGGTGCAGAGGGCGACGAACATCGGCTCATAGTCGGGAGTGTCGGCTTCGGGGGCGTCGGTCATGGCTCAGACTTTCAGGCGCGCGGCGTGGAAGGCCACATGGTCGGCGATGAAACTGGCCATGAAGAAGTAGGAATGGTCATAGCCCGGCTGCATGCGGATCGTCACGCTCTGCCCTGTCGCATCCGCCGCAGCCTGCAGCAGCTCCGGCTTCAGCTGGTCCACGAGGAAGCTGTCCGCGTCACCCTGGTCGATCAGGATGTCGTCGAACTTGCTGCGCGCGGCTCCCGCCCGGATCAGCGTGGCGGCATCGTGTTTCGCCCACTCCTCCCGATCATCGCCCAGATAGGCGGTGAAGGCCTTTTCGCCCCACGCACAGCGGGTGGGCGAACAGATCGGTGCAAAGGCCGAGACCGAGCGGAACACCCCCGGATGGCGCAGCGCCAACGTCAACGCCCCGTGACCGCCCATCGAATGGCCGCTGATCCCGCGCGGGCCGGTCGTCGGAAACTGTTCGTCGATCAAGGCGGTCAGTTCCTCGACGACATAGGTTTCCATGCGGAAATTCGGGGCCCACGGCGTCTGCGTGGCATCGACGTAGAACCCTGCCCCCTGCCCGAGGTCGTAGGCCGGGTCGTCGGCGACGCCCTGACCGCGCGGCGAGGTGTCGGGCGCGACCACGATCACACCCTGCGCGGCGGCGGCACCATAGGCCCCGGCCTTGGTGGTGAAATTGTCCTCGGTACAGGTCAAGCCCGACAGCCAGATCAGGACCGGAAACGGACCCTCGCCGGGGGGCATGAAAACCGAAAGCGTCATCGGCGTGCCGGTCGAGACGCTGTCATGCTTCAGATAGTGCAGGGTGCCGCCGTGGACGGCGTGCGATTTCACAATGTCCACAGCGGCGATGCTCCCCGATGGTCTCAGTCGTGGGTCTTGCCGGCCGTCCGGTCGCCCCGGGAGAGGGCAAAGACGACGCCGGACAGGGCGGCCAGGGCGATCAGGTTGGGCAGGGCCATGGCGGCATTGGCGATGTCGCCCATGCGCCAGATGAACTCGATCTGCTGGAACGAGCCGACGACGATCATGACGACCCAGAGCAGCCGCCAGGGAATGGCGACCTTCTGGCCGAACAGATGGGTCGCGGCCCGTTCGCCGTAGTAGCTCCAGGTCAGCAGGGTGGTGAAGACGAACATGATCAGACAGGCCGAGACGATCAGCCCGCCAAGGGTCGTGCTGCCGTAAAGGATCTGAGGGAGGACGGCCGAATAGGCCGCCAGCGTCATCTCGAACCCGCGCAGGTCAGAGTTCCAGACATGTTCGACGGCTCCGGTCCCGGCCGGGAAACTGCCCTGGACCGTCAGCATCACCAGTCCGGTCATGGTGCAGATAATCATGGTGTCGATGAAGGTCCCCATCATCGCGAAGCGGCCCTGACGCGCCGGATCGTCGGTCTGGGCCACGGCGTGGGCCATGGGGGTCGAACCCTGACCGGCCTCGTTCGAGAACAGGCCGCGCGCGACGCCGGCCCGGATCGCCATCATGACCCCGGCCCCGAGGAAGCCGCCCGTCGCCGCCGCGCCGTTGAAGGCACTGTCGAAGATGAGGACGAAGGCGGCGGGCAGGTCCTCGAAATTCACGATCAGGGCGAAGGCGCCCAGAACCAGATAGGTGATGGCCATAAAGGGCACGACCTTCTCGGCGATGCGGCCAATCGACTTGATGCCGCCGATGATGACGATGAAAACGGCGGCCGCGACGATCAGGCCCGCGCCCCATTCCGGCACGGGGGCCAGGCTGGTGATGGAATCGGCGATCGAATTGGACTGGATCATGTTGCCGGTCGCAATCGCGGAGAAAAGTGTGCCGAGGCAGAACAGAACCGCCAGCCAGCCCCAATTCTTGCCCAGACCCTTGCGGATATAGGTCATGGGCCCGCCCTGATAGGTGCCGTCGGCGCGCTGCTCACGGAAGCGGATGGCCAGAGAGCCCTCGGCGAAGGCCAGGGCCATGCCCAGAAGGGCCGTGACCCACATCCAGAACAGGGCACCCGGCCCGCCGAGGGTGATCGCGGTCGCCACACCTGCAAGGTTTCCGGTCCCGACCTGTCCCGACAGGGCGGTCGACAGGGCGGCGAACGGAGAGATCTCGCCCTTGCCGCCCTCCCCCTTGCGAAACAGACCCGCAAACGCCTCACCCAGCTTCAGCAGGGGGTAGAAGCGCAGGCCGATCATGATCCAGGCCCCGACGCCCAGCAGCACGATGACCATCGGCGGGAATGGCAGAACGGACACACCGTTCCATGTGCCGCCCCAGATGAAGTCACTGACGTTGGTGACCTGATCGTAGAAGGCCTGCACGCCTTCGGGCGTCGTTGTTCCGCTCATTCCCTGCTCCCCGGGATTATGGTGAAGGCGGCCACCTTAGCGGCTCGACCCGGAATGGGAATGGGCGTCACACCGGAGACGCATCAGCCCCGCAGGCCCGGCCTCACCCCGCGCGATGCATGGCGCAGATCTTGTTGCCCGACGGATCACGCAGATAAGCCAGCTCCAGCGTGCCGAAGGGCCCGGTGCGCGGTCCGGGCGGATCCTCGATCGTCGTACCGCCGGCGGCCAGACCCGCGTCGTGGAAGGCCTTCACTGCGGCCGCGTCGCGGGCGTGAAAGCCGATGGTGCCGCCATTGGCGTGGCAGGCCGGCTCGCCGTCGATGGGCCGGGTGATGGCGAAGGCCCCGCGCGGCGTGCGCCACCAGTAGCGGCCCTTGTCGTCGGCACTGGCGGCTGGAATGCCCAAGGCGCCGAGCGCCGCATCATAGAATTTGCGCGACGCCTCGATGTCGTTCGCGCCGACGGTCATGTGGGTGAACATGGTTTTCCCTCTCTCTGGACAGTATTGTAGCACGACCGTTTCTTTTGACAACGAACTTGCGGCGATTGGCGTTGTCATCCCGGAAGCCGCACAGCGGCTATCCGGGACGAGTGCCGCGCCCCTGTCCCCCGCCCGGTCAGGCCGTCAGGACTGAACAGGGACGAGGGTAGAACGGCCACGCTCCCTGGCCCGGTTCTCCGACCGGACCTCGAACTGTTCTCATGCGCCGTCCCGGATAGCCGCTGGCGCGGCTTCCGGGATGACAAGCACTCTCAGAACACCACCACGCTGCGGATGCTCTCGCCCGCATGCATGAGGTCGAAGGCCTCGTTGATCCGCTCCAGCGGCAGGGTGTGGGTGATCATCGGGTCGATCTCGATCTTGCCGTCCATGTACCAGTCGACGATTTTCGGCGTGTCGGTCCGGCCCCGCGCGCCGCCGAAGGCCGAGCCGCGCCAGACGCGGCCGGTGACAAGCTGGAACGGGCGGGTGGCGATTTCCTTGCCGGCTTCGGCCACGCCGATGACGATGCTTTCGCCCCAGCCGCGGTGACACGCCTCCAGGGCCTGACGCATGACCGTGGTGTTGCCGGTGCAGTCGAAAGTAT
>Ga0105047_10007547_pt1 | contig 18305 bp, 15 predicted proteins | sample MAT04_FD_78384 | JGI IMG/M metagenome (GOLD analysis project Ga0105047, IMG submission 78384) | Freshwater microbial communities from Lake Fryxell liftoff mats and glacier meltwater in Antarctica - MAT-04 (megahit assembly) | ecosystem: Environmental > Aquatic > Freshwater > Ice > Liftoff... | reverse complement strand
GTCGGTACGTAGTAGATGACGTAGTTGTGAAACGCTTTCACGGGAATTCGTCTCAAGAGTGGAAGCCGCGGATTGAGCTCAGGCAGCGCCGTTCCCATCCCAGGCATCTCGGCAACAGACTTGAATGTGGCTTCCACGGCATCGAGAAATCGCTCAGCGGCATCGCGATTGTCGCGTGCGATGTGCATGTACATGTCGATCAGGTCGTTGCGAACCGCAGGCCGACGGTGTACGTGCATGCTCATCGCCTTCATCCGACGCGCCGCTATCAACGAGCACGCGCGCGACCGGCCGTCCTGACTTCGGCCCAATCTTCGTTCGTCATCTCAATCGGAGGACCACTGTCCAGACCGATATCCAATTCTTTTGAGATCTGCTGCGACGTCATTTCACGACGAACTAGCTCAGTCAAATAACGTGCGGCGTCACCCTGAGCGTGCTGGATCGCTTGGGCATCCACGAACGCTTGAAGCTCTAGGGGCAAGTTGAGCGAGTAACCCATGGAAACAGCTTACCATGCGAGCGAAGCAATGATCAACGCCAAACCCTCCGCCACCACCGCATCACCCGGACGCGGAGTTGCAGGCGCTTCAATCCCGGGTCGCGAGGGGCAAGTTTGAGGGCGTAGACGAGTTCGTCCCAGGCATAATCGAGTTCGCCGGACTCGATGTACGCGAGCGCCAGGTTGTGCCGAACGGCGAGGTTGCTCGGGTCGATTTCCAATGCGTGCAGGGACGCTTCGATCCCGCGGTCGTACCGATGGCGCAAGCATTCTGCCACCGCGAGGTTTTGCCAGGCTTTGGCGTTTTCGGGCTCGGCCTGCGTCAGCCGCTTGAGGCACGCGACGGCGAGGCGGATTTCGTCGAGATCGAGCAGCATGTTCGACAAATCGAGCAAAATCTGCGGCGAAGCCGGCCGCAGCATCAGTTCGGCGCGGAGGGAAGCCTTGGCTCGGATCAGGTCGCCTTGCTCGACCGCCAGCCGCGCCAGCAGCAGATTCGCGCCGGCGAACGTCGGATCGAGGTGCAGCGTTTGCCGAAGCGACGCCTCGGCCAGGTCGTGGCGTCGCCGGGCGAGTTCCAGCCGCGCCCGCGCGAACGTCACCCCGCCATGCGCCGGCGAACCGGCGGCCGCCTGGACCAGCTTCGATTCGGCCTCGTCGAGCCGGCGCATGTGGATCAACAGCGACACATACTCCAGCAATGTCGGCAGGTGGTTCGGGTCGAGTTTCAGCCCCTCGAGGTAGTGCCTTCGGGCCTGTTCGGAGAAGCCGCGCCGCGCCAGCGCCTCGGCGATCCTGGCGCGAACCTGCACGTCGTCGCCGGCCAGATCGATCGTCTTCTGCCAGCAGAAAATCGCCTTGTCGAACTGCCCCCTCGCCGCCAGGCTCAACCCGATGTTGTAGTAGCAGATCGGACACTGATCGCGGTACAGCCGAGCGGTGTAGAACATCTCCTCGGCGGCCTGGTGGTTGCCCAGATCGGTGTAGACGCGGATCCGGTTGCAGTACGAGGGTTCGAACTGCGGATCGGTCTCTTCCAGCCGCTTGAAAATCGCGATCGATTCGTCGTACCGGCCGAGCTGGTGAAGCGAGACGCCCATGTGGTTCAGGGCGTGGACGTGCTCGGGGACCAGATTGAGGACTTCGCTGTAGGCGTCGATGGCGTCGTCATGCCGGCCAAGCTCGTCGAGGGCCCGGCCGATGTGGAAATGCCAGTCGGCGTTGAACGGGTTGATCGCGACGGCGGCACGGAGTTGGTCGAGGGCCTCTCCCCAGCGGCGGTCGCTGAGCAACCGTCGCGCCCTGCGGGCACGATCTTCGGCATCTGTCCAGTGCGAGTGGCTCATACAACAACACCCGGCCTTAGCCGTACTGTTTTACGTCGGCAATAGCGCCTTGGGCAAGGTGAAATTCCAAACTCCGCGCACGGGTGGCGTTGAGGCGTGTCTAGCGTCTGGAAGGCGGATAAAAAATGGTGTAGGCTGCCTGATTCGTCGATACATAAATGTTCCTCCGCTCGATCGTTGGGTGCTGTGTCCGGTCGTCGCGCGGCAAAAGCGTCTGGGAAGGCTGCGTTGAAGTCACGAACCTATGCAAAACTGCTGCTAATTGCCGCCGCGTGCGCTGCGGCACCGGGGTTTGCATGGGCACAGGATGCCGCACCTTCTGCGTCCACCCCGGTTCCAGCGTCCGATGTGCCGCAATTGCGTGAATCGCTCCTGAACCCCTCGACCCGCCAGGACCAGCGTGAAATGGCCGCCCGGCGCCTGCTCGCCAGGCCCGGGCCCGACGCCCGTACCGCGCTGCGCGACGCCCTGATCGAAATCCGCCAGCCCAACGTCCAGCTCGCCGCCGCCAAGGCGCTGGCGGAGAACCCCACCCCCGATCCCGCGCTCGTCACGCCCCTTTTTGCCCTCGTCGATCCCACCAGCCGCAAGGACATCGTTGACGCCGCCTCCAGCGCCTTGGGGGCGTACAAAGCCGACGCCGACGTCCTCACCCGCCTGCTGTCGCTCGCGCGCGACGGGTCTGATCTCACCATCCGCCTTGCTGCAATCAAATCCTCCGGCACATTTGTCGAAAAACGGGTCGCGCAGACCCTGCTCGACCTGATCGACCCCTCCACCCAGCCCCCGGCGATCAACCAGGCCGCCAAAGAAGCCCTCGCCTACATGACCGGCATGCAGGCGGATGCGACGACCAACGACGACTGGCGTACTTGGTGGAACGCGAATCGCGAGAGGCCCGACGCCCAGTTCAAGGCCGACCTCGTCCAGTCCCGCGCCGGCCGCTACGACGCGACCATGCAGCAGATGAACGACCTGGAAGCCGAGGTCGTCCGCATGTTGCAGGAGCAGGTCCAGCGAACCACCCCCGCCGATCGCGCCGAGGTGCTGCTGCGTACGCTCCGCGCCACGCAACCCGCGATCCGCGCCGCCGGCGCGCGGATCGTCACCAACGCCGCCGTTAACGGCGAGTTCGTCCCGCCTGCGGTGAAGGAGCAGCTTCGCTCCCTGATCGGCGACGCCGACCCCGACGTCCGCCGCCAGACCGCGCTGGCGCTGGCGGTCATCAACGACGCCGACGCGATCGTCCCGCTGCTTACCCAATTGAACCAGGAGACCGATTCCACCGTCATGGCCGCCATCGCCCAGGCGATCGCGCCGATCCGCGACCCGCGCTCCGTCCAGCCCCTCCTGAAAATGCTCGCCGATCCGCGCCTCGAAACCGCCCAGGCTGCCTCCACTGCGCTCAGCGACCCGGAACTCGGCAAGCGCCTCCGCACGACCGACCCCACCCTCGCCGACAACGCCGCCGAGCAGTTGATGTCGACGCTTCGCTCGCGCACCACGCCGCAGGACACCAGCGACCTGCGTGCCGAACTCGTCAAAGCCGTCGGCGCGATGCAGAGCAAGCTGCAAGGCTCGCCGCTGGCGAAGCTGCTGCGGTCCCGCGCAGAGGTTCCCAAGGTCCGCCGGGCGCTGCTTGGCGCGGTCGGGGCGTTGAAGATGCCCGAACTCGCCGAAGGCGTCGTCGAATCGATGGACGACCCCGATCGCGGCGTCCGCCTCGCCGCCGTCCGGGCGCTCGGGCAGGTCGCCGATTCCTTCGCCCAGCAAAACCAGCTCGCCGACCGGATCGATCCCGCCAAGGAATCCGACGCCGAAGTCCAGGAAGCCGCCTGGACGGTGCTGAGCGAACTGTTCAAACTCGCCCCTTCCAATCAGTTGGAAAGTTGGGAATTTAAGTTGCAAGGCCAAGGCCCCAACGAAAGCCTCGCCCAACGCGCCGCCCGCCGGCTGGTCGTGCTGCGCATCCTTCGCGACCGGGTTCGCGCTTCAGGCGACGTGAACGCCCTGGCCGGCCGCGAACAGCAGATCGGCGAAGCCGCGATCGACGCAGGGTTCTTCGACGAATCCATCACCGCACTGCGCAGCGCGTTGTCCATCGCGATCAAAACCAAGGACGCGGTTCGCGAAGAACTCGTCGCCGAAAAGCTCATGCGCGCCCTGCTCCGGGCCCGCCGGTTCGACGAGGCCATCACGTTCTATCAGCAGCAGATCGCCAAAGACAAGCGCTTTCAGGTCGCGCTGTCGGCGGAGATCCGCTCCGAAGTCGAGCGACTGTTTGAACTCAAAGACCTCGAAAACTCCAAGCGCCTCATCAACGCCGCCCTGGCGTCCAACCCGGGGCTGGAAGTCACGCAAGCCAACATCCTCCGCATGCTCAAGGATCGCATCGAGGACAAGTCCAAAGAGCAAAACCTCATCCCCGGTCGCAACAACCTGCCTATGAACGCCCGGGTGGATTGATCACTTCCTCGCCGGCGCGTAGATCTCGCGCACGTCCGCCAGCTTTACCCGGCGATCGCCGACGAGAACGAATTCTTTCTCCACCTTGATGTTCGCTCCGCTGACCACGTTCCCCGTGTTGTCGCGCACGTGCCACGCGTCTTCCCACCGCGCGGGCGCTCGCAGCGCGATGGCGGACACCTCCTTCGCGAGGTCGAACGTCTTGGGCCCGAACAGAGACGACGTGACGGTCACCTTGCCCTCGTCAAGCGCCACCGATTCCCCGGCGGCGAAGTCGCCCGAGCGAAGCAGCGCGCCCATAGTCGCTTCGCCCGCGGGCAGGGTCAGTCGTGGATGCGTCGGCTGAAACAGGATCCAGCTCACGTCCGCAAGCTTGGCCGACTGTGCCGCTCCGCCTGCAACGGTCCAGGTCAATGTCTGGGCGTCGAGCTCCGTGACGAGCCCAGCGATCGTCGATCCGTCTGCCAGAACGATCCCGCGCGCCGGGGTAGGCGAAGCGGCCGCTGTGTTGAGCGGGTCGCCGCGAACGAGAGCTACGTGGTCGTACCGTACGATTTCAGTCGTCATGTTCACGGCGCTCGAGGTCACCAGACCGACCACCACACTCTTCCCCATCTCGATCTGCTGCGTGCCGATCTCCTCCCACGACGTACCGTCGGCGGACCGGTAGCCGGTGAACTGGTTCCCGCTGCGCGCGATCCGCACCCAGCCGCTGGTGGGCCTGGCCGCCTGCGCGTCGGGCTCGGCGGCGGGGGGATTCGTAGCCGGCAACGCAGGCCGGGCGCGCATGCGCGCGGCGTCTTTCGGTCCGATGATCGCCGCAGCAAACCGCGCCTCGGGTGCGAGCGACTCGCGGATGATTACCCCGCCGGACGCACTGGATCGCGCGGTTTCGGGCAGGCGCACGCGCGCGATCAACTGCCCATCTCCTTCGAGCCTTTGATAGACCATGTGACCGGAATCCACCCCCGACCACAGCCCCCACCCCGCTGCCGTCACTGCGATCGCACCTTCGTCTGCGACCACCGCGCCCGGCATGCGCACGGCACCGAAATCCCCCGCCTTCCAAGGCCAGGGCACGCCCAGAGCCTTGCCACCGTCGTCCGGGCTGGGTGTCGGCGACAAATCGATCCGCGACACCGCGTCCAGTGGAAACGTCTCGGCGACAGCTTGCCCTGGCTTCACGGTCACGGTTCCGGCTTCGGCGAGCGAGACCTCGCCCCAGATGACCTTGCCGTTCGGCAACGCCACCTCACCAGCGACGCTCATCTCCGACAACACCGCCACCGTCACCAGGACAATTGACAATCGAAAGAACATAGTTCGCTCCAGCACAACCACGCGACTCACTGCTTCTTCTGCCCCGATTCGCGAGCGCGGCGATCGGCGTCGGCCAGTTGCCGCAATTCATCCATCAACCGCTTCCGGTCCATCTCCGACGCGCCCACCGCGTTCTCCAGCCGCATGCGCTCACGCTGCGCCGTCGCGATCTCGTCCTGAACCTGCTGCAGCGCGTCGAGTTTCTCATCGATCTGTGGACTCACCCCTCGCTCCGACCGCGTCCCGGCAATCTCCCGCGCCCAGCTCAGCCTCGCGTGAGCGATGTCACGATCTGCCATCGCGGCTGTGATCTTGAATCGGTGCTTCATCAAGTCGCCTTCGGTCGCATCAGGGGTTGTCGCGTCCGCCAGGCTCGCGAAAGTGTCGGAAAGGCCTTTCATCGCTTCGACGTACTGATCGTACTGCTTCAACGTTTGCGGCGGGACTCCAGCGCGCTCACGCTCAATCGCTTGTGCGTTCGGCGTAGCCTGAAGCTGCTGGCGTCGGATCGTGAACCGCTCGCGCCACCGGTTGCGCCCGCCCACAAGCCGAAAACCGGCTTCGCGGGCCTTGTTCGCCTCGTCGATCCGCCCCTCAGCGAAGAGGGTGCCGGCGTTTTCCCACGCCGCTACGTACTGCGCGAAGAATTTTTTCGCTTCAACGACGTCTGCGGCGCCAATGTCGCCGAGCTCGGAGCCTTCAAACTCCAACAAACCGATCTGATCGCGCCCCTCGTCTGCGAACTGCTTCGCCTGCGCAACTTCGCTGGCGTACTTCCCGGCGTTTTGGGCCTGCGCGCCGCAAGCGGTCAGCAGCACCAGTGCGATGAACGCTCGGAACACATTGTGCGGAATTCGGAGGCGTCTCATCGGTTCACTTACTGTTTCAAACATCGTTTTGTCCATTTTCTCGTCCCGGCTGGTCCCGGCGCAGTGCGATCCCGAACTCGTTAAGTCCGACCCGCATCCTTCCTACACACGGCGGCGGGCTCCGTTAGCGAGGAAATCAAATCCCGGCCATTCCTCACGTGAAACATCGCCATACCCCCTACAATCAGTCGGCCAACGAATCGCCTGCTGGGGGGATGATTCAGGCGGTGCGCTTGGGCGGCTTAACGCGGACGGGTCTGGCGTTTACACTCAGGGGCCTATGGCTACCAAAGAACAAACCCTGGCGCGGATGGCGGAGAGTGGCGTGGTGGCGGTGATTCGGGCACCGTCCGTGGACGTGCTGATCCCGCTAACCGAGGCATTGATCGCCGGGGGCGTATTGAGCATCGAAGTGACGATGAGCACGCCCAAGGCGATTCACGGGATCGAGATGCTGGCGGATAAGTTCGGGGACAAGGCGATCGTGGGCGTCGGAACCATCATCGACCCCGCAACGGCGGCGGACGCGATGCGGGCGGGGGCGCGGTTTGTCGTTTCCCCCATCACGGATGCGAAAATCATCGAAACCGTCATCCGACAGGGCAACGTCATGATCCCCGGTGCCTACACCCCCACCGAGATCATCAACGCCTGGACGCTGGGCGGCGATGTGATTAAGGTCTTCCCGAGCACCGCCCTTGGCCCGCAATACTTCAAAGACATCCTGGCCCCTCTGCCACAACTGAAACTCACCCCCACAGGCGGCGTGGATATTAAGAACGTCGCGCAATGGATCCAGGCCGGCGCGGTTTGCGTGGGCGTGGGTTCGGCACTGGTGACCAAAGACGCCATGACGAACAGGGACTGGGCAGGCATCACCACGGCGTCGAAGGCGTTCGTCGATGCGATCAGGGACGCGAGGGGGAAATGATGCGTGTGGCGTGATGAGTGTATCGTGAAAGGACTCGTTCACCTTTCACGATACACTCGTCACGCCACATGCTGGCTCGTCACGCAAACGGAATTGCATATGGACATCATCCTCATCGGCGCCGGCGGGCATGGGAAGGTCGTGTTGGACGTTGTCCAGTGCGAGGGGAAGCACCGCGTCATCGGGTTTTTGGACGCCGATCCGGGGCTGCACGGGACGAAGGTCGCGGGCGTGCCGGTTCTGGGGGGGATTAACCAACTCTTAAAGCTGAAATCACAGAAGGTTCGTGGGGCGATCATCTCGATCGGGGATAATCGGATTCGCAGGCAGTACGCGAAGGAAGCCGCCGACGCCGCGCTGGAACTGCTGTCAGCGATCCACCCGCGGGCGACGGTGGCGTCTTCGGCGAAACTGGGCGTCAACGTCGTCGTGGCGGCGGGCGCGGTGGTGTGTGCGGAGGCGAAAATCGGCGATTCTTGCATCATCAATACTGCCAGCGTGGTCGATCATGAATGTGTGCTCGGCCAAGCCGTCCACGTCTGCCCGTCGGCGACGCTGGCAGGCAGGGTAACGGTCGAAGACGACGCATTTATCGGCATGGGTGCGATGATTTTACAGTGCCTCACAATCGGTGCCCGAGCAGTCGTCGGTGCCGGCGCGGTCGTCCGAGCCGACCTCCCTGCCGACTGCACCGCAGTGGGTGTGCCGGCGAGGATCGTGAAACGCATCACGTAGTGGCACATCGCCACATCGAACGTGGTAGGATCGTGTCCGGTATGGGTTTGGCGAGCGGAAGGATCCGCTGGAGGACGTAAGGCCATGACGGAAGTGCGGATGGAAGCGGACGTTAAAGCGCAGATTGAACGGCTGAAGTTTGCGATTCGCGATATTCGTCGCCGGATCGAGCACGCCCGGTCTGAAGCGGATAAACGCGCCCTGAATCGGCAGATCGGCGAATCCCTCCGACAGATCGAAAATCTGCAAGCCCGGCTTCTGCTCACCCGCTGACGCCTAGTCTTGCGCCCGCCCGGTAGCAGGGGCGGGTTGCTGTTCACTTCGTTGTTCTGCGCGTATCTTCCCCCATCAGATGACGACCGCGATCCTGCTGGCCGGTGGTGTGAGCTTTCTGCTGTCGCTGGTGCTTACGCGCGCCGTGATCGCTCTGGCGCCCAAAATCGGTTTCGTCGACAAACCCGGCCACCGCAAAATCCACCACAACCCCAAACCCCTCGGCGGCGGCATCGCGATCTTCTGGACGATCGCCATCGTGATTCTGTTGGGCGTAGCAAGCGTTGTGACGTACCTCCCTCGCGGGCCGGCATCAATGCTCATTAGCGGAGCCGAGACCGAGGCCGAGCTTGCCGCCAAAACAGAGTCGCTCAGCACGTATACGCCGCCGCTCACGCGGGGGCTTGTCCAAGGGGTGCGACAGCAACTCCCTCTCGTGATTGCATTTCTCGTTGCCACCCTCGCGATGCACGTGATGGGCCTGATCGACGACAAACAAGCCCTCGGCCCCTACTCCAAGCTCTTCACGCAGTTGATGGTCACGACCGCGCTGGTCGTGTTCATGGAATACCTCGCGCTGGACACGCCCTCCTTGCGCCTACGGGTGCTGACCGCGCTGGACAACATGACGGGCAGCCCGATCCCGTCGATCGCGTTAACGGTGGCGTGGATCGTCGCGATCACGAACGCGTTTAACTTTCTCGACAACATGGACGGCCTGAGCGCGGGCGTGGCGGCGTTGTGCGCGGTGGCGTTTCTGATCACGTCGATCACGATCGGGCAGACGTTCGTCGCCGGGACGCTGGCGGTCTTTATCGGTGCGGTGCTCGGCTTCCTAGTCTGGAACTTCCCGCCAGCGCGGATCTTCATGGGGGATTCGGGGTCGCTGGTGCTGGGATTTGTGCTGGGCGTGCTGACCGTTAAAACGACCTATCTCCCGGCTGGCGAGGCGCTTGGCGCGGGGTGGTATGCGGTGTTCGTGCCGGTCGTGGTGCTGGCGCTACCGCTGTATGACCTGGTGGTCGTGTCGTGCATTCGATTGTCGCGCGGCAAAAGCCCGTTTGTCGGCGATACCAACCACTTCAGCCACCGCCTGGTCGCCCGCGGCATGAGCCGCCGGACGGCGGTGCTGTGCATTTACCTGATCACGTTCGCGACGTCGATCGCTGCGGTACTGCTGCCGCAGGTCAAAACGACGTTCGCCGCGATGCTGATTTTTGCCCAGACCCTCCTGATCCTTTGCGTCGTACTCTTACTTGAACAACACCCGCTGCCAACGCAATCTGAAAAACAATCATGACCGCTCCCGACACTGAAACGCCTGCATTCGACTGGCCGGACTGGCTGACAAAGATCGCGCTGATCCTGGCGCTGGTGCTGGTGGCCGTGCGGATCACGTCGCTGGAGGTGGTGCGCGAGGTGATGGACTTCTCCGCAGACTCGATCAGTCTCGCCGGGCCCGGGCCGACGACGACGCTGGTGTTGGATCTGCTCTGCTGGGTGCCGACGCTGCTGGTGCTGGTGCGCCGGGCGTTTGATCGACGTTACACGCTACGGCTGCACGTCAGCCACCTGCTGGCGGTGCTGTTGGGGGCGTGGGTGATCGCGAGCTGCTTCTGGGCGAGCGACAAGTTTCAGGCGGTCGTCAACGCCTCGACTTGGTGCGCCGCGATGTCGCTGGGGTGGGCGGTTTGCCAGCTCGTGCGATCGTGGACGCGGTTTCGCATCGTCACCGCGATCGCCGTGGGGCTGGCGATGTTGTTCGTGTCGCAGGCGGTGATCTACCGCTACTTTGAATGGCCTGACACGGTCAAAATGTGGGACCAGACCAAGGCCCAGACGATGGCGCAGCGCGGGTGGTCTGCGGACGATTTCGTATTCAAGCAGTTCGATGCCAAGGTGCGTCGCGGGGAGATGGTCGGCTTCTTCCGCTCCCCCAACACCTACGCCGCCTCCGCCGCGATGTGCGCGCTGGTAGCGATCGGCATCGGCGTCCAGCGGTTCCGTAATAAGGACGACCCGATCTTCCCCGTCGTCGCGCTCACCCCGGCGGCGTTGTCGGTCGGCATCCTCGTGCTGACGGGCAGTCGCACGGCGTTACTGGGATTCATCCTGTGCATTGGGTTGTATGTCGTCGCGTGGCTGCTGCGCGACACGCTCACCAAGAAATCGAAGCTGATCTACGTGCTCGCCTGCACCGGCACAGCGATCGCCATCGCGGTGCTCGTATCCATCGGCATCGAGACCGGCGGGCTGTTTCACGACTCGCTCACCTTCCGCTGGAACTACTGGGTGGGCAGTTTCTCACTCTTCAAGCAGCACATGCTCACCGGCGTGGGCTGGGGCAATTTCGGTGGCAGCTACCTGGCACACCGATTGCCGATCGCTTCGGAAGAGATTAAGGACCCGCACAATCTGCTGGTAAAGTTCATGACCGAGACCGGCGCGATCGGCCTGGCGCTTGCGATCGCGTGGATCGGCCGGACTGCTTGGGAATTGACGCGACCTATCCAGCCGCGCCCCAGCACCGCCGCACCGTCGCGCGCGATCGAGTTCTGGGTCGCCGTGCCGGTCGGATTTCTGCTCCTGCGACTGATCGTCAATTTCCCGTTGTCGGTTGCGGCGTTCGAGCCGCTCAAGGTGCTGCTATTTGCGCTGTTGGTCGCGATCGCCCTGATTATCGCGACCGCGCGTTCCACCACAGATCTGAATTCGGACGACCGCCCGGCCCCGATGCTGCTGCTGGGCGTGTTGGTGGGGCTGGCGGGATTTTTGCTGCACGCGATGGTCGATTTCGCGATGTTCGAAACCGGGCCGCTGCTGCTGATGATGCTGTTGATCGGCGCGGTGCTCGGCATTCGCCACCCCGGTGCCGCCGGCAAGAAAGAACGTACCGGACTGGCGCTGGCGTCGCTGGCGGCGGTGTTTTTTGCGATCGTGGCGTTTACCGCGCTGATCGTGATCCCCATCTCCTCCGCCGAAGCGCGGGCGCAGGAGGCGGTGCAACTGGTCTCCCAGAACCGCTACGCCGCCGCCGCGACGAAGATGCGTGAAGCCTTCGCGACCGCGCCGGTCGGCAATTTCGACTACGCCGCCAAGAGCGCTCGCTACCTGGTTTTCAGCCGCACCGCCGATCCGCAGGAGATTCTGGGCATGCAGACGCTGGCGATCGGGAGTGATCCGACGAACCCGCTGGGCCGGCTCGACCGCGCCCGCTTCCGCCGATCGCTGGGCGACCACGAACTCAACCGCGTCGACGACGTCTCGCGCGACTACAGCACCGCGCTGACGCTGAATCCGAGCGACGTGCAGTCGCGCCTCGAATTCGCCGACTACCTCGCCACCGCCGGAAGACCCACCGAGGCTGCGGAGCAGTATCGGCTGTCGCTCGATTTCAACGACCGCCTCCACCCCGACGAACCCAAGCGCCTGCCGAAGCAACGTGTAGAACAGATCGAGCATCTGCTGCAATCAAAATAGCGTCACTTGGCTTTCGAAGGCTTTGCCGTGCGAACCGTTCCGCGAATCGGTTCGCACGGCAAACCCTGCAACAATCAATCTTCAGCGCCGTCGAAGTTCAGAATCAGGTACGCCTGATCCTCGCCGTGGTCAACGGGCGCGCCGATATCCCGCTTCTCGAAATGGTCATGCCAGAGGCCGAAGAGCTTGGCGCGAGCTTCGGGTTCGTCCGGCAGTTCAAGGACGACCTTGTCCGCAACCCGCTGCTTTCCGCCGGAACGGTCGTAGACCTGGGCAACCCAGACGTCGCCGGCACCGGCGTCCTTGAGATCCTGGAACGTCTTTTTCGTCGACTCGTCGTCCATGCCCATGATGATGCTGCCCGGTCCTTTGGCGAGGAATGCGTCCGCCTCCAGGGCGTCGCGGCGGTTGATCAGCGCGTCGGCGGTGCGGTTCTGTTTGCCCGCGGGTGACGAATCCATTTTGACCGACGGCGCCCCGCCGCCGGTCATCATCGCCATCGGGCCCGCCCCGCTGGTCCACGCGCTGCCGCCGAAGATCTGCGAGAGCAGGAACGCAACGATCAGGTATCCGATCCACGTGCGAATCAGCCAGATAATGGTGGTGAGGATCAGAACCTCGAACGTGTCAAGATCGAAGAACCACACCAGCAGTCCATAGTACATGAACAGCGCCACGCCCCATCCGACCAACCCGCCGACCATCCCCAACCGCCATTCGATCAACCCGCTGACCGCGCCGGGAATAAGCGCGACCGCGCACAGCTTCAACAGCGCCTCGGCCGGCGCTCCGAGGGAGATGTCCAGCACCTTGATCGCGATCAGGCAGCCGATCGCGATGAGCACCATGTTCACCAGCAGCGACACCCCCACCGCCGCCATTGCGGCCGGGACGCTGGCTTTGAACGCGAGCGTGAAATGCGTGAACATCAGGCCGATACCGAGCACCGCGAGGATTGCGGGCCACATCAACTGCTTGAGCGCCGCCTCGGAATCTTCGGCTTCCTTAGCCTTGGCCTGCGGGTTGCGACTGGCATACCCCAGCGGCCTTGCCGCGCCACCCGCCATCCCCGGCACCGTCGCCGCCATCGCCATGCCGGCAACCTGCGGACGCGCTATCACCGGCGCGGGCGGGCCCAAGTCCGGCCCGCCCACCGACGTGTGCATCTTTTTCCCGGTCTTGAAATTCATCCCGCACGCCATGCACAGCACCGCGCCCGGCTCCACATCCGCCTGGCACGACGGACACCGCAACGCCCCACCGGCAGCCGCCTGTGGCGCGCGACGCGCTTTCTCCTCGCGGTCGCCGGCAAGCTCATACATATCGTCCAGCACAGGCGGAGTGTCATCGGCCAACTTCGCCACCGGCACCAGCGCCTGCGGCACTGCCATCACCTGTCCGCACTTGCAGCGAACCTTCTTCCCCGCCAATTCCGGTTTCCAGGAATAGGCCTTGCCACAACCCGTGCATTTGAATTTTTCCGCGTCAGGCATGGCCAACCAACCTCGTTAGAACTGTCCGCACAGACTACCCAAATCCTTGTCGTTGGATCAACCTTTTTCGACTGCCCTGAACCGGGCAAGTGCTCTTTGCCCGTGCGTAATGTCGCGCGACATTCCCGGCAGGGCACGCTATTGCGTACCGTAAGACGCGGCTCGCAATAGGGTGCCCTACAAGAGCGAACGTGCCTAATTCCTCACGGTTATTTAGCGCATCAACTTCGCCAGCGGTGCCGGCAGATCGACTTGCAGCTTCAACCGGTCGCCGCTGGTCGGGTGCGTAACGTGCAGTTCAATGCCCGCCAGCATCAGGCGCGATTCCAGCGAGCCGTGGTACGTGTCGTCACCGACGATCGGAAAACCCAGCTCCGCAAAATGCGCCCGGATCTGGTGCTTGCGGCCCGTCTCCAGCGACACACGCACCAGCGAACGTCCGGCGTGCGATTTCATCGTCTGGTAGTGCGTGATCGCTTCATCCCCCTTCGTCGGCTGCTTGGTCAGATGCACCGTTCCATCGATATATTCCACCAGCCGCGACTTGATCGTCCCGGCCGGCGGGTCGATCGCGCCGTCCACCACCGCAGCGTAAATGCGCCCGGCGGAGTGGTCGTAAAACTGGGCCTTCAACGAGTCGTACGCCGTCTCATTCAGACTGAACACCAGCAACCCCGACGCATCGCGATCCAGCCGGTGAATCAGCCCCACGCGCGCCTTCGGGCGGGTGTCGTGGACGTAATGCCGGATCATCGCCAGCGCTGTCGGCCGGCGCTCGCTCGGCACGGTGCTGGTGAGCACGCCGGCGGGTTTGTCGATCACCAGCAAATCCTCATCCTCATACACGATCGGCAATGGCGCCCGCACCGGAGGCGGCGCCACGACCGGGCCGATCTCCACCCGGTCGTCCGGCGCGATCGGCAAACGACCGATCTTCACCACCGACCCGTTCACGCGAACCTGCCCGCGCGACAACAACTCACGCAAACGCGTCCGCGAACTATCCGGACGCAGTTTTGCGACGGCATCGATCAACGGAATAACCACCGGCTCATCCATAATGCAGAGTCTTCGCCCAAGCGGGCTCCGGACGCAAGCGTCCCCACCCACCCGCTGCAAGACGATGGACAATTTCCCTATCCAAAGCCGTCGCAAAAACTCCGTCCCTCTCAGTCATTTCCGGTGCGCGCCGAGACGCTGGTGGGTGGCGGAGGCGGTGCGGCCTCGCGGGCGTTCAAGATTGCGTCGAGTTCACGAACCAGTTCCCGCACGCGGCGCTCGCTGGTGTCCGGCGCAAGGGAACGGTGCTCTTCGATGTCCTGCACCTTCTGGTAGTTGTTGATGACGGCACCAACGATGAGATTCACGAGCAGGAACGTCGCCACCACAATCCACGACACTTGGAAGATCGTGAACGCTCCCAGGGGATGACCAGCCTGTGCAAGCTCGTAGCGCATCTGGGTCCAGTCGTCGCCGGTAAGGATGCGGAAGAGCGTGAAGCACGCCTCATGGATGCTGGAGAAGTAAGGCTGCATGGGGTGTCCATCACCGCCGAACAGCTTTACGCCGATCACCGCGTAGACGTAAAAGAAGATCACCGCCAGGAGCGACACGTACTTCATGCTGGCGACGGATCGCAGGAGAACGTCGACGATGAGCCGCAATTCCGGGATGGTCTTGACCAGCCGCAACACGCGGAACACGCGCAGGATGCGAAGAACCGGACCGACGCTGCCCGAGGCGGGAATGAGCGCCGCGATGACGATGACCAGGTCAAAGAGGTTCCACCCGTTGCGGAAGAACGCCGCCGCGGAGTCGCGAGCGATGAAACGGAGGACGATCTCCACGACGAAGATGCCGACGCAGATCGCCTCGACCGCGCCGATGGCGCGAATTGATGCCGGATCGGTCAGGTAGGTACTCAGGCCGATCAGCACGGCGTTGAGCACGATGACCGCCACAACAAAGTTGTTGAAGGCTGCGGACTCGACGAGCCTGCGAATGCGCATGACCGATTCTCGCTTGGTGTGGGGCTTCATGATTGACGACTCCGAAACGCTTGCGTTGTCCGACGAGCGGGCGCGGCGGTGCGGGCTCATTCGTTGCGTGCCGCACCCGCGGCACTGCCTGCCCGCTAAATCGTCTTCCGCCACCAACGCCGCGTGCCGTCAGTGCTTCGTTTGCGCGTCGTGCTTCGGGGCCGCCTTGCTTGGTACCAGCACGCTCAGCACTGTTGCTAGCGTCAGGGTCCCGACGACGACCAGGAGCGACACCGTCGTGTCGATCTTGATCGGGTTGGCCTTGGACATGCCGATCACATCCAGATAAGGCGGCACGCTCAGAAGCAGCAGCTTCACGCCGACGAATGCCAGGATCAGAATCAGCGCCGGCTTGAGGAATCGGAACTTCGGGATCAATGCCGCCAGGCAGAAGTACAGCGCCCGCAGCCCGAGGATCGCGAAGATGTTGCTGGTGAACACGATGAACGGGTCGGGCGTGATCGCGAAGATGGCCGGGATCGAATCAACCGCGAACACGAGGTCAGTAATCTCAACGAGGATCAGTGCCAGGAACAGGGGCGTGATCGCCCAGGCGGCGCTCAGCGAGCCGTCTGGTGGCGGGTCCATCACATCCTTGCCGGCCGCATTTCTCGTGTAGGTCGGCTTGAGGGTCCGCTTCGTGAAGAACCTCTGCCCATCGTAGAACTCGGTGACGCGAAAGAATTTTTTGCACAGTCGCACCGCGATATTCTGTGAGACATCGTCGCTGCCCTTGATCAAGGCCATCTTCAACGCCGTCAGGATCAGGAAGGCGCCGAACACGATCAGGATCCACTGGTACTTCATGATCAACCCCGCGCCCAGGAAGATCATCCCGCCACGCATGACCAGCGCGCCAATGATGCCCCAGAAGAGCACGCGATGCTGGTACTTCGGCGGCACAGCGAAGAACGTGAAGATCAGCGCGATGACGAAGATGTTGTCCATCGCCAGCGACTTCTCGACAACGTAACCGACCAGATACTGCTTGGCCGCTTCAAATCCCTGCACCTCGCCTGACACGATCAGCGGCGCCCCGGCCTTGATCGCCTCTATGGTGCTGTACTTGGCGGTATCCAAACCCAGCCCAAGCCAGTGGTTCTCGTACGCCAGGTACACATAGCCACTGAACGTAAGTCCGCACGTCAGCCAGATCACGGACCACGTGACTGCTTCCTTCATGCCAACTTCGTGGGCTTCGCGGTGGAAAACACCAAGATCCAAAGCCAGAAACACAATCACAAGCGCGATAAAACCGACATACGCCCAGACTTTCAGGTTGGCGGGATTGGACGCGGTGTCAGTGGCAAGCAGCAGCATTTCGATCATGGCGACGTTATAGCGAATTCCGCCAGTCGCGGAAAGAACAGCGCGAGCGTTTTTTCACGGCGATTCAAGGGCTAACGGCTCGCCTGCCGGTTCCAAGATTGCTTCATCTTTCTAGTCGCCTCGCGCCAAGCACAAGCCTAAATTTGTGCGTTAGACCAAAGGAAAGATGCCGATGCTTTGCCCGACTTGCCCTCAAGTTCAGTTGACGATGACCGACCGGAATGGCGTGGAAATCGACTATTGTCCGAAGTGTCGCGGCATTTGGCTCGACCGAGGTGAACTCGACAAACTGATAGACCGCGCCGCAGTCCAACCGAGCACACCGGAGACGGCGAGGCCATCAAACCGCGATACACAGCCGCGCCACCTTCGCGATCATGATGATGACGACGATGATGATCGCGACGACGACTACCGCAGCCATCCGCACCCGCAGCAATCGGGCCGCAGGCGGAAAAACTGGCTGAGTGAAATGTTCGACTTCGGTTGAACGACGGCCGATGTCGACGAGACCCCTGTTCGCGTGTCTCTATTGATTTAAGTTGTCAATTGCACCGCTTGTAGCTTTAGGGAGACCTCTGGCTACCCCGGTCATCTCCAATTGTCATGCTGAGGTACTCCGAAGCATCTACTCGATCACGGGGTTCGCATGCCTTCTTGTTGCCGACAAGATCCTTCGGAGCACCTCATGATGACAGTTGGGCCAGTATCAGAGGTTGTTCAGCGGCCTGCAGGGCAGATCGAAACGAAAGGGAAGGAATAGTATGGAAATCAAGATTTTTGACGGAGGCATCAAGACGAGCGATGCCCAGCACGAATACATCATGGATAAGGTCGGCTTTGGTGCCGGCCGGCTCGATGACACCGCGTCGGTCGTGGAGGTGCGCCTTTCGGACGTCAATGGGACCAAGGGAGGCATCGACAAGCAGTGCGCGATCCTGGTGATCTCCCCCGGACGAAGCACGCTGCATGTGTCAGAGCAGGCCGCCGACTACTACGGAGCCATTGATGCCGCAGCGGTCACGCTCAAGAAGGCTCTCGCCAAGTCCCTTGAACGAACCAAGGCCAATGGGCCGCGTTGAGTGTCGGTAACTGTTTACCGTTCGGCCGCACATTCAGGAACTGTCGCTCCGCTGCGCGGTGTCCTTGCCGGCCCATTCGGCTTAAAGCGGCGTCTCGATCGTTCCCATTCGACTGACTGGGCGTCGCGCTCCGACGCATTCTGGTTGCCTTTTTTCTGCTGCTTGACGAGACCCCATGTACGGGCGGTTTCGGGCGCGGCAAGCGGGTGAAGTCGTCGTTGCGGGGTTAGCCCTCCTATACTCCCGGATATGGCAACTTACTCCTCTCCCGATCGTGCTGTTCGCGCCGCACCCGCGTTTAGTCTGGTGTCCATCTTTGCCGTGGTCGCGGCGGTCGGTTCGTTCAACGTGGCAGCAGGATGGGGGCTCTTGCTGGCAATCGTGGCGATCGTTCTGGGGGCTCTGGGGGTGGTGATCGCGCTTCGGCCGGGCGTGCGAGG
>Ga0105047_10007546_pt1 | contig 18307 bp, 17 predicted proteins | sample MAT04_FD_78384 | JGI IMG/M metagenome (GOLD analysis project Ga0105047, IMG submission 78384) | Freshwater microbial communities from Lake Fryxell liftoff mats and glacier meltwater in Antarctica - MAT-04 (megahit assembly) | ecosystem: Environmental > Aquatic > Freshwater > Ice > Liftoff... | reverse complement strand
GCAAACGACCATGACCACGTGCCATCGACGTTCGGTGTCACCGCACCAATGCTGCTCGTCAAAGTTACTTCGTCGCCAGTTGAATCCGACCACGTCCCCGTATTGGTCGCCTGCTGTCCTTCATTCACCGTCACAATACTGGTATCCACTGTGATTGTGGGTGCCGTGTTTGTCACAGTGATTGGCACATCGACCGACCGAGTCGCTCCGGCAATATCGATCAAAGTCAAACGCACCGGATAGATGCCGCTTTCAGCGAACGTGTATTCGGCAGTACTGCCGCTCGCCGTCGCACCGTTTGGCAGCAGCCAGGTACGCTGATAAATCGCAGCTCCTGCAATTGTTGACAACGCGGAATCAAACAACACGGTACTGCCTTCTGTGACCGGAGTCGCAGGAGTGATGACAGGCATCGGTCCGGTCGAATACGTGAAACTCACCATCGAATCCGATGTGTCTCCGGTCCCTGATGTCGCTCGAAACGTGAATTCCTGAAGCCCGGCCGTCAGATTCGCTGGCTGATACTCAAACTGGTCTGCAACAATCGACGCCGTGATATCGGTGAACGCTCCCCCATTCTGCTGCACCTGAAACTGCACGACATGTCCCACCAGACTGCCTGTCATCGTCGAATCTGTCGTGACGCCATCAGACAGGTATGCGGGATCGATTGAGTCCACCGGTGCGGTGTCGTTGGCGAGTTGCGTGGTCACGCCAATCGCCTGGACGTCTCCCAGAATCCTGACGCTCGAAGTCGTGGTCAGATCGTTGTTGACCAGCCGAAAAATCAGTGTGCCCTGAGTCCCCGCCGGCAACGCAGAAATGTCAACAGTGACCCGCTGTTCGACATCGTCGAGCGTTGTTGTGCTCCCTTTCGCTGCGCTCTGTCCGTTCGTGATGTTGAAAAAACTGTCCCGATGCGCGGCATACGTGGGAATCAGAGATTTGCCATTGCTGCCGATCAGTGACACTTCAAAAGCATCGTTGATATCATGATGCTCGCTGGAAGCAAAATCCAGATCCTGATACCGAAACGTCAGCCGACCGGGATTGTTCGGAATCGTGACGGAATGTTTCGCCGTGACTTCAAACGAATTTCCCTCCAGCAGCTTCAGCGATTCCGCATCTACCTCGGCCGTTCCTCGCCCAGGATCCTGCCCACCAGTTTCAGCGACCGTCCAGTCGTCAAGACTGTGAGTCGGGATCGAGATATCGGTTTTCAACGCAGCCGTGCTGTTCGATGCTGGTGCTGGTGTGGAAGTTTCGCCGCTGGCTCCCGCCGCGCTTGGAGCGCTCGGTGCGGAATTGCCGCTGGCGGAGTCGCTGCTTACACCGGTACTCGGCGCGGTCGGAGCAGATCCACCGCCGCTGCTACTTCCGCCACCGGAATTGGCTCCGAGGAAATTTGACGTCGAGCCCGGAGAACCACCGCCGCCGCCCGAATCCGGCGCGGAATTTCCCGCTGCTGTGCCGCCACCCGCTTGTGTCTCGGAACTGCCACTCGAACCTGAACGACTGAAATTGGAAAGACCGCCACCAACGCCAGTCGTCGTAACGCCGGTGTCGAGGTCCAGCGGATTGCCCAGCAGATTGTGAGGCAGTGGTGAGGCTACGCCGCCACCACTGCTTCCGCCTGTCGAGGGACCGGAATCAGAACCAGACGTGAGTTCACCACCTGTTGATGTCGTGCCGGTCCCGGACGTTGACGGTGTTCCGCCAGTCGTCCCCGATGAGCCACTGCCGGATGAAGTCGAAGTGCTGCCGGGTTCTTTCCGGGTTGTTGTCTCGGTTCCACCGGAGTTCGTCGTACCACCGGATGAACCGCTTGTGATACCGGACGCATTCCCGCCAAAACCGTCCGCCGCTGTTCCCAGCGTGGCATCTCCCGGTGCCAGTCGTTGTTCGAACGCTTCAATCGAACGTTCCACGCTCAGATGACGCTGAAAAGCCGATCTGCGACGAACGGGTCTCCGACGAATGCGACGATATCGGAGTTTGACAGGAAACCGCATCCGAGGACAAAAACGGGATCTGCGAATTGCGGCAAAGAAGAACGTCTGTCGGATCGAATTGAGCCAGTGTACCAGAAGCATCGCATTCTCCTTCTATCACTGTTGTGTTGTCACCGTAGTCCGATCTGCACCTGTAGCCTCATCTATCTCTGTTGCCCAATCTGTCTCTTGTAGCTCGACCTGTCCTCAGGTCGAGTTCCCTCCATCACAGCCGAATCTATCCCTGTAGCCCGATCTGTCCTCAGATCGGGATCCCGCCACCGCAGCCAATCCAACAACTCCTCTCATCACATTCCTGCAGCCACATTGCAGTCGCTAAAATCATGTCAGACGAATGATGTCAGACGAATGAATCGCAGTCAGTGACAGATGAGTGCCAAGTCAATTTCCCCGCCACCGGATTCATTCCGGTGGTTCTCGGGATTCTGCACTACTCGTTACCGATCCGTCAGGAACTTAGGAGACGACAGTTCTGCTCTGCTGCAGACTTCAATGCCCGATGTCCGGAAAAGTTGTTCGCTCCTCGCAGGGCAATTCGAATGGATGCCACTCTTGCGGGAAAAGTTGTTCCGGGCCGGAACGCGAACGAGTATGAGCCGAGTGCAAAGTCTCATGTAAGCGAATCCTGATAGATCACTTATGCTGCTCAACCAACTGATGCCGTCACAACAAGACCGCAAGCATGGTGGAAGAGATGTTTACACGTGCAACAAATGTTCGTCAATCTTGCGCATCCCAGGAGTTTAATAGTTTTCGTGAAAACCTGTGTCAGTCAGACATTGCAATTCAATTTCTGCAGCATCATTCAAATGGAAATCCGGTCCACAACCTTCGCTGCCGCCGACTGCTGCTGACGTGGCGGCAAGACAGAAAAATTTCGGGCAGGAAAATAGAATTCAGGAAGTACGAGGACAAGGAGTTTTGCAAATTTTCCTGTCCTGAATTTTCCTGTCCTGTTCCTTGCGCAGGACTCCGGGACCGTCACTTCAATGCTGGCGTTCACTGAGAAGTGTTGAAAATCGCAAAGTTCTGCTCGTGAACTGGCGGGTAAGATGCCCGCCCCGCGACTAATGTCGCTAATCCGGACGGTTGTTGGTCGAACTCTGCTAAGCATTTTGCGGCATTGAATGGTTCCCGACCTGAGGACAGGTCGGGCTACATGGGCAGGTCAGCGGCCGGGAAAGTTTCGGATGTCGCCGGTCTGGTCGAGTTCATCCAGATAGGGCAACAGAGTATTCCAGGTGAAGGCGACGAAACCGTCGAGCTGCACTTCGGCGGCTTTGTTGAGGTAAATTCGGATGTCGTCCGCAGAGTGAACCTTGCCGTGACTTGTCTCCACGCCGAGTGCGAATGACAGCGGTACGGGACGTCCGGTGCCGCGATTCAATTCGACCGCAGACCGCATTTTCTCTTCAAATATCGCAAGATATTTATCGCCGTACTTATCGTGGTGGTAGTAGCCGGACACATTGACCAGATCCAGGTAACCGTCTTTCACCCAGCGTGGCCAGCACTGGGCAATCTGATGATTCGCAGCGACGTGTGGTCCCCAGGAATAGATACCAAGGAGCGTTCCACTGCGGGCGTTGTGGACTGTTTCGCTGTAGAGCCGCACAAGCTCCGTTAACTCATCTTCTTTGAACTGCTGCATCATTTGCTTCTCGTGTTCCGGTGTTGTCCCGTCGGGGAGCGATGCACGGAATCGCATATCAGCAGCCGGATCCAGTAACAATGGTCGATTGTGATAGCGAATGTAATCCAGAATGATTCCGTCCGGCTGATACTTCCGCACGACCTCGTCTGCCACACGCGCCAGCCAGTTCCGTGCGTCCGGATGGGCCGGACTGATGTAACCCAATGGTGAACCGTCGAGATGACGTAGCGCCCATTCCGGATGCTCTTTCAGAATCCCGGTCGGATTTTCATTGCCACACACGGTAACGCAAAGAACCGGGTACACCTGAATCTTGCGTTGTCGAGCTTCCCGAATCAGTTCGGCCAGCGGATCGCGTTCTCCGTAAACCCGAGTCGCGTGGAGAGTGCTGGAGTAATACGCATCCCCGGAACTGCCAGTAAAGTAGGGGAAAATCGCATTGAATCCGCTGCTTTCGAATCGATCCAGCGTCGTTTGAATTGCTGCCGTCTGTTCCTTGGCCGTTCCGTTCGGTGGTATCACACGGTTCGGATGAAAGTATGACGCTCGAAGTGGTTGCGGAACATCTGCGGCAGCCACACAATCCGAAATCAACACGAACATCGTACACATTGAAATTGAACTCAGAATCAACTGGAGTTTTGGTTGCATGATGTGGTCTCCGCACGATGCCAGGATAAAAGCCCTCCGCACTTTACAGATGAGAACGCATTGTTGACACTGTGCTGCGAATCTCTTTGTCCGACGTTCGGTATTCGTCATTCTTTATCATTCAGGAGCCTCCGTCATGAATCCCATGCAATCCGACCGACGTCAGTTTCTGCACATGATGGGTGCGACCGCAGTCGTCGGGGCTTCGGGAATTCTCGCTACTCAAGATGCGATTGCCGGGGACGCTGCTGTGACCGACCAACTGCCGATCATCGATACTCATCAGCACTTATGGGATGTGACCAAATTCAAGCTGCCGTGGCACAAAGGTGAGGATACGAAACCGCTTCAACGCAGCTTCGTCATGTCGGATTATCTGGAGGCCACGAAGGGTCTGAATGTTGTGAAAACGGTCTACATGGAAGTGGATGTTGTCCCCGAGCAGCAAGTCGCCGAAGCGGACTATGTGATCGATCTCTGCCAGCGCGACGACAATCCGATGAAAGCCGCTGTGATCTCAGGAAGGCCGGGGACGCCAGGGTTTGAACCTTATATTCGCAAGTTGGCGAAGAACAGATTTATCAAAGGTGTCCGCCAGGTTCTCCACGGTGATTCGACGCCGCCGGATTTCTGTATGCAACCGAAATTCGTGGAAAGCATTCAATTGCTGGGTGAACTGGGGCTCTCATTCGATCTCTGCCTGCGTTCGGACGATATCCTCGGAGCCGTCAAACTGGTGGACCAGTGTCCGAAAACACGCTTCATCATTGACCACTGCGGCAACATGAGCGTCACGTCTACCGATCAGGCCGCCCGTGCGAAATGGCTTGCGGGAATGAAGGAGATGGCCGCGAGAAAGAATACTGTCTGCAAAGTGTCGGGAATCATTGTCACGGCCAACAAAGACTGGAAACCTGATGATCTCGCCCCGAACATCAACGACACAATCAATACTTTCGGTGACGACCGAGTGATGTTCGCTGGTGACTGGCCGGTCTGCACGTTACGCGCTTCATTCTCGCAATGGGTCGGCGCATTGAAGCATATCGTGAAAGATCGCCCTGTTGCTTTCCAGCAGAAACTCTTCCACGACAACGCCGCAAAGTTCTATGGGATCTGAAAGCCCGTTTCAATGGCGAACTGCTGTGGGACGTTCCAGCTCTATACGCCTTCCGACACAACACCGTCGCATCCGGAACCGGAAAAGTCTTTGCGCTGAATCGGCTGGACGATGCGCTGCAACAGCACCTGCGTCGTCGAGGCTAAGCAGAGCCGGATCAGAGCAGAATCATTGCGATCGACATTCAGACGGGGAACGAAATCCGGAGCAGTACGCGACGAGTCTTCGGGACATTTTTGAATTACTCCGAAGAGCACGATGTCGTGCTGCAGGCCGGTTCTGCAGCAAGCGACCGCGCGTTGGATGAAGTCGGCAAAGGCATGGTGGCTTACCGAGGTGAGGACGGCACGGAACTCTGGGAGAACGACGCCTCCTGCAGCGGTCCTTTAATGTTACATCACGACACCATTTACGCGCAGCCAAATCCGGGGATGGCACTGAACCTGATCATTCTTTAAAGGGATTGTGACGCTGCAGTCTCGAACAATTCCACCGGATTCATCTTGAACTGCAGCATGTTGGCCGTGAGACGACCGTTGTCGCCGCCTTTGCGTTGCATGGTGATGTGACCGATTTTCAGGTTGCCGGTTTTTGTGATTTGGACTTCACCGCTTGTCCACTGATTGAATTTGTCGCGAATCTCGTCTTTATTTCGAAATCCGTCTTTAGCGGTCCTGGATCCAAGTTCCACCTTTGCAGATTCAGCAGCCTGAGCCGTGAGCGTTTGCTGCGCGATCAATTGCGTGCATTGAAAACGCAACAGTACGGACGCCACGAAACATCTCATCACAATACGAGCCTCCGCAAATGGTGACCGGCAGACAATTGACATGATGATACATTCTCCAGCAAGATGCACGACGGTATGTATTGAAATCATCGGGAGCGTCACTCTTAAACTCCAGACGGGAACTCAGGACATGTTGCCTTTTGAAAAAGACCGTTCAGCAAGTAGTTCACTCGACCGTCGGCAACTTCTGGCGTACGCAGGATTTGGAGCGACGATGATGACGGCCGGAATGTCAGCGGCGGCATCGCGAACGACCGAAGCCGCAGTCGAACGCCGTCGGTACCACATGAAGAAATCCATCAATCTCTGGGCTTTTCCGTATCCCGGTAAGTTTACGCTGCGGCAGTGTCTGCAACTCGCAAAGGACGCAGGGTTTGACGGAATTGAACTGAACTACGATCTGGACAGTGATTTGTCGCCGAAATCGGGGACGAAGGAGTTTACGGCTATCCGAAAGATGGCAGAAGAAATCGGGATCGCGATCAGCGGAGTCTGCTCATTCCTGTTCTGGCCGTATCCACTCACCAGCAATGATCCTGCTGAACGGGCTAGAGGAATAGAGCTGGCCGGATTGATGACTCAGGCCGCCCACGACCTGGGAACGAAGAATCTGCTGGTAGTTCCCGGAGCCGTTCACATGCCCTGGCGAGCCGATCACGATCCAACACCGAACGACGTTTGCGACAAGCGGGCCAGAGAAGCCATTGGCAAACTACTGCCGGGAGCTGAGAAGCTGGACGTATCACTGAACATCGAAAACATCTTTTTCAACGGCTACCTCATGTCGCCGTTCGAGATGTGTGACTTTGTCGATCACTTTTCCAGCGATCATGTGAAAGTGCATTTCGACACAGGCAACATCATGGAATACCAGTTTCCGGAGCACTGGATTCCGATTTTGGGCAAGCGTATCCGCAACGTCCACTTGAAGGAATACTCGAAGAAGAGCACCGATCATTCACTCGAATCTTTCCGCCCGCTCCTCGACGGCACCACCAACTGGCCTGGCGTCATGCAGGCCTTTGAAGGCATCGGCTATGAGGACTACCTGACGTTCGAGTATTTCCATCCGTACGCACATCATCCGGAGGCGTTGATTTATCAAACGGCAGATTCACTGGATCGGCTGCTGGGCATCAAACAGGGAATTATGATGTGAGTCAGGTTTTTGATTTCGTAGCCGTGATCTTCGACGTCTCGATTCCGATATGGCACCAATATTTGGTCGCAGGTCGCGGCAGGCCCGCGAAGTCCAGCCCGGCAGATGTACCTTCAGAAATCAGCGGTCAGCACTCCGTCGCAGACCAGCACAAAACAGGCTTTCTTGCGGCGTTGACTTCGTCAGGGCGGCAGACAGCGGTTGTATGTGGAGCGGCTTTGACAAGATCGGGAGGTTCGCTGCAGATTGTGCGCAGCGCTGTGGCGAAGGCGTCGAGGGTTTGCAGTGATTCCGTTTCGGTTGGCTCAAACATCATGGCTTCCTCAACGACAAGAGGAAAATAAACCGTGGGTGCGTGAAAGCCATAGTCGAGCAGACGTTTGGCGATGTCCATTGTTGTGACGCCGGTTTGCTCTTTAATCCGCCGCGCACTGGCGACGAATTCGTGCATGCAGCGGTCGCCATGCGGAACATCAAGGAAATCTTTGACCTGACTCAGCAAATAATTGGCGTTGAGAACCGCGTTTTCTGAGGCTTCTCGAAGTCCTTTGCCACCGAGCGTGCGGATATAAAAGTAGCCACGCAGCAGGATCCCAACGTTGCCGAAAAATGTGCGCACCTGACCGATGGATTTCGCTGGCGTGGAAAGGGAGTACCAGTCTTTTCCAGCGTCGTAATGAACTATTGGAGCGGGCAGGAACGGTGCCAGAAAATCACGAACTGCAATCGGACCGGCTCCTGGGCCGCCCGCACCGTGTGGTCCGGTAAACGTTTTGTGAACGTTGTAGTGCATCATGTCGCCGCCAAAGTCGCCGGGCCGCGTTTTTCCCAGGATGGCGTTCATGTTTGCACCGTCGATGTAGACGAGTCCACCGACGCTGTGCAGCATGTCGGCAACTTTGGCGATTTCACGTTCAAACAGTCCGAGCGTGTTGGGATTCGTCACCATAAACACGGCGGTGCGATCATCGAGTTGTGATTTCAGTTGTTCGAGATCGACGAATCCATTCTTGCTGGCCGCAAGCTGCACGCATTCGAAACCAGCTAACGCGGCACTGGCCGGGTTGGTGCCATGAGCACTGGCAGGGAAGAGGACTCGTGTGCGGTTTTCCCCACGATCTTTGAAGTATGCAGCGGCAGTGAGCAGTGCCGTGAACTCGCCCTGCGCGCCCGCAGCGGGATGGAGCGAGACGCCCGGCAATCCAGAGATTTCCGCCAGCATGGTCTGCATTTCAAACAGGATGCTGAGTAGTCCCTGAACCTGGTTTTCGGGTTGATACGGATGGCTGGTCGCGGCCTGTGGAAGCCGAGCCAGTCGTTCGTGGCGCTTGGGGTTGTACTTCATCGTGCAACTGCCGAGCGGATAGAAGTGCGAATCGACGCTCATGTTCAGAGTCGAAAGATTCACAAAATGCCGGACAACATCAGGCTCAGCGATCTCCGGCAACGGCAGCATCTCTGTCGCCAGATGCGCAGCGCTGATGGTTGGCAGGGATGTCACATCAGGCACATCGCTTTCCGGGAAGACGATGGTCCCGCGCCCGGCTTTTGACATTTCGAAGAGTAACTGTGTGGCGATTTGATTACGCATAATTGGACAGGCCTACATCATTTAGCAAGTTACAACTTCTTTCAACGCCTCCGCAAGCGTCTCAATTTCTGCGCGAGTCCGTTTTTCTGTCAGCGCAACAAGGAAACAGTTCTGCCATCCATCCACATTTGTCATTTTGAATCGCACCAGATCCGGGCCGACGTTGATGCCTTTGTCGCCAAGTGCGGCAATGACTTCGGTGGCAGGTTTCGGAGTCTGCAACAGGAACTCACGAAAGAACGGCTGAGGGAACTTTAACCTGACGCCAGGGATCTTTGTCAGCAGATCAGCGGCATAACGGGCTTTCTGGTGACTGAGCGTTGCCATCTGCTTCAGACCGCGAGGACCTATCGTAGCAAGAAAGACTGTTGTACGAAGTGCCAGCAAGCCCTGGTTCGTGCAAATGTTGCTTGTGGCTTTGTCGCGGCGAATATGCTGTTCGCGAGCCTGCAGGTTTAGGGCAAAACAATCCTTGCCTTTTCGATCGGTCGTCTTACCGATCAGGCGACCGGGCATCTTGCGAACGTATTCATTGCGGCAGGTAAAAATGCCCAGCAACGGACCACCATATTGCAGCGGTGTTCCGAGCGGCTGTCCTTCGGCGACCGCAATATCAACATCATAGTCAGCGGGCTTCTTCAGCAATCCAGGGCTTACAGCGTCAAAGGCCAGAATTGACAACGCTCCGGCTTCGTGAGCGATCGTCGTTAAGGCCGCAACGTCTTCAAGGCATCCAAAGAAATTTGGCTGCTGAATGACGAGTGCCGTGGTTTCCGCATCCAATGTTGCGCGGCAGATTTCCGGATCAATGATACCGTTCGAATGAGGCAGCTCGACCAATTGTGTACCAAGTCGGGCGAAGTAGGTTTCCAGGACTCGTTTGTATTCCGGATGCAGAGTTCCTGCGAACGCAACTTTCTGGTGGCGTCCGTTGATTCGCATCGCCATAAAGACGGCTTCGCTGACAGCGGTGCCGCCTTCGTAAAGACTGGCATTGGATACGTCCATACCGGTGAGCTGTGAAATCAGCGTCTGATATTCGTAAAATGCCTGCAGAGTTCCCTGGCTGGCTTCCGCCTGATACGGCGTGTAGGCCGTGTAAAATTCACCTCGGGAAGTGATTTCATCAACGACAGCGGGAATAAAATGATCGTAAACGCCACCGCCAAGGAAGCACGTCTTTTGAGACGTCCCACCTTGCCCCAGGCGTCGTTCCATTTCCTGCTGCAACTCCAGTTCCGAGACGGCTGGCGGCAGGTTCAGTTCGCGTTTTAGCTGCAGTTCCGTCGGAATCTGAGTGAACAGATCATCAACGTGCTGAATCCCGATCGCGTCCAGCATCTGCTGACGCTGTTCGGGAGTGTCGAATAGGTAGGCCATGTGTCACCAAACTAGTGCGTTGCGCTTTCGCAGTGCTTCTGATATTCCGCATAACGCAGCAGACCGTCCACCTGCGAGGAATCCGTCATGCGCAACTTCAGAATCCAGGCTTTGTCGTATGGGCTGTCGTTGAGCAGCGTAAGACTGTCTGGAAGCTGTTCATTGATCGCAATCACTTCGCCCTGAACAGGGGCGTAAATTTCGCTGACGGCTTTGACGCTTTCGATTTCTCCCATCGATTCGCCGGGCGAGAATCGCTTGCCGACTGCAGGCAGCGACAGGTACACGATATCCGTCAGCAGCTTGACGGCGAATTCAGAGACTCCAATGGTCGCAATATCGCCATCAACAGCGACCCATTCGTGAGTCTTCGCAAAACGCAGATTGTCAGGCTTCATCGGCTTATACTTTCGATCTGATGCAAACAGTGTGGCCGGGGTTGGAGGGCGCTAGCCCGAAAACCCCGGGGCTTCCTTCACTTCGTTTAGTCCAGCCCCGGCCACCCAAACCAAGTTCTTTGCGTCGACGAATCTCTAATGTTTTACATCGCCTGACGCGAGGCTTTTCTCATGCTGGCAGAACTGAGTCCCAACCTCGCGCTCCAGGTCCGCGATCTTCTGCAGTCGCCGAGCGTGGCGGCCTTCTTCAAACGGCGTCTTCAGCCAGATTCGAATTACCTGATCAGCAAGCTGATCGCTTAACTGATCGGCTGACAGACAGATAATGTTTGCATCGTTATGCATGCGGCTGTATTCCGCCGTCACGCTGTCGTGGCAGGGAGCTGCACGCACACCGGAAAACTTATTCGCGGCGATACACATTCCGATCCCCGTGCCGCAGATCAGAATACCGCGTTGAATGTGTCCGTTTGAGACTTCACGGGCCACCTGAGCAGCAAAATCGGGATAATCAACGCTCTGCGATTCAAACGGACCAAAGTCCTGCACGTCATATTCCAGGCTTTGCAGAAGCTGGGCGAGCCGAGTTTTTAACTCCACGCCGCGATGATCACTTGCGATGCCGATTTTCATGAGAGTCTATTTATCTTTCCTGAACAGTTCATCAATCCAGACCTGAAGGTTTTCACTGATCTGCTGCGCACAATAACGGTAATCGTCGCGAGTACCACCGATCGGGTCCGCAATATCATCTCCCGTCCGATTCAGTAAATGGATTTTGTCTGATAAATCCGGACACAGGTCAGTAAGGACGAGCCGATGTCGTTCGGTCATTGTGAACACAATTGTCGATTCATCAAGCATCAGAGGCGTAATCTGCTGGCTTAAATGCTGCGACAGATTCAAGCCAACCTCCTGCATAATTTGTACCGCTTCACGAGCTGCCGGGTCACTTTCCCCAGCGGCGATTCCCGCAGAAAAGACATCAATCCCGCGTTCGCGCAACTCCCAATCATTGCAATCCAGTTTCCTGGTGACAAGTTGCCGGAAGAGTGTCTCTGCCATTGGGCTGCGACAAGTATTCCCTGTACACACGAACAAGACACGCAGGACAGCGTCTGTCGCTTGACCGCTGCTTGTCACGATGGCTGTCCTTTTGTTAAAGAAATTGTTTCAGGAGATGTGACAAGCGGGCACCGCAGACACGAACGTCTGGATCTTAATATTTTCACGCGAATCATGGCGAAAAAACACGCTAATCTCAAGGTTACAGGTCGAATAACTCCTGAAAATGAACGTATCACAGGGACTAAAAACGGGAATCGCGAAAACGGAAATATAAATCGCCCCTGAACTGACTACCATTCGAGTCGAACTCCAGATGTATCATGCTACAGAAAGCGGACAAAGGTGAAGGAAAAAGTTCGAAAATTAAGCCTGAAAACTCGGCAGCAATTGCGAAGATTGGGAGAATTCCGCGGGATTCGGCGGCAGCCGTTTGGGATCTATCAGAAATCGGTGCGGCGACTTTATGACGGCCGACGCGGTTCTGTGCTGAAATTCAGCAGCATTATCTCGCTGCACGAACCTCTGATGGGCAAACTGTTCCGTTCCCGGCGATTTGATGCGGCCCGTTTCGGTCGCATTCTGGATGTCGGTTCCGGGGCCGGGCAAATCATCCGCCACCTGCTGGCGACCTGCCGCCCTGATACCGAAGTCGTCGGATTTGACCTGTCGTGGGAAATGTTGAAACGAGCGCGGGAGAGACTGCAATCCAATCGGCCGGTGTTTGTGGCAGCAGACATGCGTGCTCTGCCGTTTCGCGACGAATCGTTTGATTGCGTCACATGCGGTTATGTCCTGGAGTATCTGCCTGACCCCAAAGACGGCCTGAGAGAATTCGCCCGCGTCCTTCGACCGGGCGGGACCATCCTGCTGCTGGCCACGGAAGATTCTTTTTCCGGACTTCTGACAAGTCACACATGGAAATGCCGTACGTTCAATCGCGAAGAATTAAAAGCCGCAGCCGAAGATGTTGGGCTGCACTGGGGCCGCGTTCACTGGTTCACGCGTTTTCACGAGGTTCTGAAAATGGGTGGTATCCTTGTAGAACTGGAAAAGCGGTAGGATAGTTCACGAAATCTGCGCTGCGGTCCTCCGATCACTTGCGTCGTCGAATCCATCGAATTGGCAACGTGATGGCCATCACAATAGCGACGACAATTCCAGTCACACCCACGATGCGAAGAATTCTTGAACCTTCGATTCCGCGTTCTGCCAGGATCAAAACCGACGACCCAACCAGCAAACCAGCGATGACCAGACCAACGGCAATCGTGCCACTGGCATGTTCCAGTGTGTCATCATTCAGTCGTTCCAGTCCCTGATGGCGAAGATTGACACTGAATTCGCGGCGGCGCAATTGATCGAGGACGTCGCGGAGTTCGTCCGGAAGATCTTCCATCAACGACATGTATCGCTGAGCACTCGTCAAGAATCTGTCACGCGCAGCGGTGAAGCCATAGCGATCTTTAATCAGGCGTTCCAGTTGTGGTCGTGCATGAGCGACAATATCGAATGTTGGTTCAATCTCCCGTGCTGCTCCCTGAATCGTAGAAAGCGCCTTGATCAGAAACACGAGATCGGCCGGGCAGCGAATTCGATACCGTCGCATCAGCGCAAAGAATTCATTCAGCAGGCCAGCCATGTCAAGCGCTTCGATGGTGCCCCGTTCGAATCTTGCGATGAAGGTCCAGGCATCCCGACGAAACGATCGATCAAACTTCAAAGTTTTGTCAGCGTCACACAATGCCATTGTCGCTTCGAGAACTCGATCAAGATCGGAATTCACAACCGACATGACCAAAGTCGCCAGCGACTGCATGGTCTGCCTGTCGATACGCCCGGTCATCCCGCAATCGATAAAACAGATTCCTCCATCGGCAGTGGCGAATATGTTGCCGGGATGCGGATCGGCATGAAAAAATCCGTGCTCCAGACATTGCCGAAACACAGCTTCGGAGCCCTTTTCGACGATCTTTCGTCGCTGTTCCGCTGGCATTGTTGAGAAATCTGTCTCAGACAACAGCGTGCCCTGCACATGTTCCAGCGTGAGGACTCGACGCGTCGTCGACGGCCAATACACCCTCGGAAAATTGATCTTCGGATCGTCTTCGAAGTTCTTCCTGAACCGATCAGTCGATCGACCTTCATACAGCAGATCCACTTCGCGCGAAAGTTCCTGCTGAAACTCGCGAACCGTTTCTTTCGGACTGTACCCGAGTTCGCTGATGCGATTCTCTGTCAACCGCGCCAGTTCGGTCAAAATGTCGATGTCCGATTCGATCACTTCTTCGATTCCCGGACGCACAATTTTCAACACAACATTGGTGCCGTCTTTCAGAACTGCTCGATGCACTTGCGCAATCGAAGCGGCCGCAAGCGGCACTTCATCAATTGACTGAAAATGTTCGTCGAGCTCGTCGCCGAATTCTTCTTCCAGACGCTTGCGGATTTCCGCATACGGCACGGTTGGACAATTGGAACGCAGACTTCGCAATTCGTCAGCGAGTTCCTGCGGCACGAGATCCGGACGTGTGCTGAGTACCTGACCGAGTTTAATAAACGTGCCACCCAGTTCTTCCAGTGCTTCGCGGACACGCACGGAAAATGGTTTGGCAGGTGTTGCCGGTTCCGGTTTCGAACGCAACAGGATTTCCTGACCGCGTTCAATCATGCGCTCAATTCCGGTATCCGACAGGAACTGCCGAAATCCGTGCTTAGCGAGGACCGTGATCACTTCGGCAGCGCGCTTTGTATTTCGGATTCCGCGTCGGATGCCGATGGGATCACTCACGATTTCGCTTCCGAGGAAACGTCCGCAGCATGCCTGTCGGTGCCTGCGGTTTCTGCTGATTTCGGGCGACGAGCCGGATCAATCAGTTCCGCTGCACCAGCCAGGGCTCCGCTCACAAAACTCAACAGCGCACCCGCGGTCAGTTGACTGCCACGCACTGCCGTCCCTGCGGCTTCTCCGGCTGACTGAATCGGATGCTTCCTGAGAGCCTCCAGAGACGACGAAACAACTGGCCTCGCAGCTTCCAGTGTGCGTTCGGCGTGCGTCTTCAATTCCTTGATCGCAGAGCCTGTCTCATTGCTCACACGGTCACTGAAATACTTGACCGTATCGACCAGAATGTCCTTGATGCTACTCAGGTCTGACTTCGCGCGTTCAACATCTTCGTTCGCAAATCGCTGGCCTCGATCAGCCGCCTCCTGAACCGCATACTGCGTTGTCTGAGCTACCGACTTTAATCCAGTTCCGATTCCATCAATCACATTTCGCAACGCACTTTCTGCCTTATCGGGAGCCGCGCGATTTGCGACTTCCGTGGCCGTTTCAACCATGCCCTGAATCGCTTTGCGAGCAGTCGCAGTCGCCCCCTCGTTGCCACGGAAGAGATCGACGACGAGTTTTCGGACTTCACCCGCAATATCCTGACCGGATTCCACCGCTTCACGCACCGCGTCATTGAGAGACTGAGTGGTGTTGGAAGTTTGAGTTTCGGGGGTCTCGTCAGTCATGGTATTGAGCTTTCCTTGTTCGTTTGTCGGGTTTCAGGTCGCAACACGTTGCGAATGGCGATCACGTTAACCTGCGGAATGTGTCGGGAGACCGCTGCAGACGGCTGAAAAATCAGTGATTGCGTCGATTTCGGTGTCTACCTGCGACGACTGCACGATGCATATTGTGCGTTGTTTTGTATCGCATTGCAACGAATCCAGTATCGGATTCTGTACCCACAGAACACGGACGAATGTCGCCGTCCGCGTGCCATTGAAACATATGACATGTGTCAGAAATGGTTTTGCCTGCAGGTTGGACATTCCTGTCCGACACGCTCGGAATTTCGATGGACAGGAATGTCCATCCTACTGCTCGCCATGTGCAATTCGACACTCGGTCATAGCCGTACTGGATTTGCGCGAGCGTCGTCGTACTCTGCTGCCACAGATAGTCGTTGATGGGGCCGAAGTGTGAAGTGGACCGAAACATTGCGCTGTTGTTTTGTGTCAAAGGCAAATTGTCCTGAGCCTTACTCAGGCAATGCAAAACTCAGATGCATTTCTGAATGGCGGAGATGAACGGTATTCCATTCGTCGTTCGTCATTTTTCCAAATGCCGGATGATTGGCGGTCATACTTTCGGTCCTGGTGCGTTCCACAGCGCGACGCAGATCGCGGAGTGCTTCCTGCACAGAGGCCGCTTCGGGAAACGCAGCCCTCTCATTCGATTTCGGCAATATGATGCCAGGTTTCATTTTCGATGCTTTCAGAAATCGTCCCTTGAACAGCGGCATCACAAGTCTGATCACTAGTGGCGCTTTCATCGTGAAGCCGTCGATGGACCCATCAATTGTCTGCGTCAGATGGGTGATCAACTTCACCAGCGGCCAATTCCCAATTGTGCGTGTGGCCGGAGATGCAACCAATGTCTCAACGTCTGTGACAACATCGTCCAGCGAATGAAATGTCAAGTTACGTCGGCCCTGGATCGTTTTTGAATTGACAGGCATCGTTGAACTCCGGAGTGAAATGTCAGAATTCTCTGCATTCTATTGTCCACGTCACGAGTCAATACTGCAATGCTGCGGTTTGTTCACGTGAAAGATCGACTTGCCGCAATTTAAGAAACAATGCGAATGATCAGCCAGCAGACGGATCCGCAGGAACTCGTTCGAAGTTACGGCGAACGAATTCAAAAAACTGACGTCGATCGACCGCAGGTTGTCGCTGAGTCGGCGAGATCTTTGTCATCCGGAGTTTCGCATTACCCGCAGTACAACGTGGGACAACAGTGTGAATCCCTGGACGGAAAAAGACCGACTGCCGTTGTTTCGAGAGGGTGTGCTTGCGGACGTTTGCGATGGCAATGAAACAACGCTGCTCGATGATTTTCAGGTTTCGGAGTCGGATCCGGCATTCGAATACCTGCCGGGCAATGGGGCTTCTTTATCGGAGACGTTAGCGGTCATGGAACGCCCGCCGCAGTCATGATGGCCGTAACGCACTGTATCGCTCATCTGCATCCGGGCTCCGCCTGTCCACCCGGCGCGGTCCTCAAATATTTCAACCATCACCTCACGACTCGTTACACAAATCGTATTGAATCCTTTGTGACGGCGTTTTACGGAGTTTACGATCCGCAGTCGCGAAAGCTGGTCTATGCCAGTGCGGGACACAATCCGCCGCGCGTCAAACGATGTGAAGCAGGCGTCGTGATTTCGCTTGACAAAGTTGGTGGACTGCCGTTGGGTGTGATGGAAGATGCCGATTTCAAGGAGGCATCGATTTATCTTCAATACGGCGACCAGATCGTGCTTTACACAGATGGCATTACCGAAACTCACAATGCGGCCGGCGAGCAATTCGGGGAATCGCGCGTCGATGAGGTCCTGTCAAAATGCGGACTGGACTCTGCGGAATTGATGCAGAATCTGCTGACCGCTGTCGATGAATTCGCCCACGGCGTCCCGCCCCACGACGACCGCACGCTGATCGTGTTGCGTGCGACGTAGGCGCGTATCCAGTCACCTTGTTGGATAAGAATCTATCGAACTTTGACTGTCGTATCTCTCAACCCCACCCGCCGAAGGCAGGGAGGGGTCGGGCCGAGCGAAGCGATGGTCTGGGGGAGAGCTTTGGTGAGTTGTGAATTCTGGATTCTGAATTCGCGTTCGATACGGTGTCGGGAGTGCGTGATCGAACGTTGAGCTGCAGGCCCCCTCCCGGACGTTGCTTCGCTCGTCCGACCTTGTATGTTGAATTTGGTTATCCACACAGGCCGTCAATCATGGGAGAATGGCGGTGTGTGTTGTCGCGAGAAATTTTATCACCGACCTGTGGCATCGACCACTTGGCGGAGAATGTTACCTCCGACCTTTGGTAAGAGCGATTGGTACATCTTGCGGCTCGACCGCTGATCACAAGGATTCGCCTGATCGAAGGGATACGGAGGAAACTCGTGGCACCTACGTTCCATCAGCAACGGACGCTGTTTTCAAAGTTTCTATTTTGAGGACTCAGCAAACTATGACTACCGCCGTAAAACCAGACGCCGTAAAACCAGACGCCGTAAAACCAAACACCGTAACTCCCAAAAGAAGAAAACGCAATTCGATTGCGTCCACTCAACCGACGGATTCTCAACCCGTCAGACACATTGGTGTCGGCATTGACACCGCGAGGTACGGACACCGAGTCAACTTTCTGCGAGAAGACAAGCAACTCGCAGCGAAGGCAGTCACGATCACCGAGAACCGCGAAGGATACGATCTCCTTCGCACAGAATTCGAAACCCTCCATCAACGGCATTCGGAAGCCATGTTCCACGTCCACAAGGATTATCACTCCGCCGTCTCGCCAAAAAAGAAGAGCGACAATACCGAAAGTCTGGCGATGGCACGCTTCGGCGTAGTGGAAAAACCGGTCCCCACACGTCCGATTCCTCCGGCATTCATCATCCTCAGAGAAATTGCGTCGCGACTTCAGG
>Ga0105047_10007545_pt1 | contig 18308 bp, 14 predicted proteins | sample MAT04_FD_78384 | JGI IMG/M metagenome (GOLD analysis project Ga0105047, IMG submission 78384) | Freshwater microbial communities from Lake Fryxell liftoff mats and glacier meltwater in Antarctica - MAT-04 (megahit assembly) | ecosystem: Environmental > Aquatic > Freshwater > Ice > Liftoff... | reverse complement strand
CGCTTCTTCTTCGGCAGCACCGCCGATTTCGCCGATCATGATGATCGACTTGGTTTCGTCGTCGGCGAGGAACATTTCGAGCATGTCGATGAACTCGGTGCCCTTGACCGGATCGCCGCCGATGCCGACGGCCGTGGTCTGGCCGAGGCCCGCATTGGTGGTCTGGAACACTGCCTCATAGGTAAGCGTGCCGGAGCGCGAAACAATGCCCACCGAGCCCTTCGAGAAGATGTTACCCGGCATGATGCCGATCTTGCACTCACCCGACGTGACGACGCCCGGGCAGTTCGGCCCGATCAGCCGCGACTTCGACTTTTCGAGCGCCGCCTTCACCTTCACCATGTCGAGCACCGGCACGCCCTCGGTGATGCAGCAGATGAGCTCGATGCCCGCATCGATCGCCTCGAGGATGGCGCCGGCCGCACCCGGAGGCGGCACATAGATCACCGACGCGGTGGCGCCGGTCTTGGCCTTGCCTTCGGCGACCGAGGCGAAGATCGGCAGTTCGACATCGCCGACGCCCGGCACCTTGCCCTGCCACATCGTCCCGCCCTTCTTGGGGTGGGTGCCGCCGACCATCTTGGTGCCGAAATAGGCGAGCGCATACTGCGTATGCAGCGTCCCGGACTCGCCCGTGAGCCCCTGCACCAGGATCTTGGTGTCGTTATTGACAAGAATGGACATGGGAGGCTCCGGTTTGAAACTAGGACTGCCGCGCAAGGCGGCTGGAGGGATTGGAAAAGGTGGGACGATGCGCCGCCATAACTCAGCCTCCCGTGCCTTCGGCGCCGGGGAGCGGCGTGGGCACGTCGGTGGCGGAGTTGAGCAGCAGCACGGTGCCCGAAAAGCCGTACTGGGTCTGGTACTGGCTGCCTTCGGGCACGTAGTTGAGGTAGACGTCGAGCGTGCCGGGCAGCGCCACGGGGGCGTTCCACTGCCAGCTCGAAACATCGGCATCGACCTGCTGGGCCGTCGGCTCGACGCCGAGCAGGGTGTTCACCGCGACAGGGTCGGGCGACACGGTGGCGTCGAAATCGTAGAGATAGCAGCCGACGATGTTCTGCCGCGACTGGCCGGGAGTGGTCAGCGCGTCGGACACCAGCAGGTAGCGCGTCGCGCCGTCGACGGTCTTGCCGTAGATGGCAAAATCGAACTCGCCATTGTTCATCTTGATGTCGTTGGCGGCCGCGTTCGAAAATCCGATCAGCGCCGCGAGCTCGGGGTTGGCGTCGGCGGTGGCGACCGTCCAGCCGACCGCCTCGGCAGCCGCCTTGGCACCGGCAAAATCCGTCCGGTCCTTGAGGCAGGCATCGGCAAACTGCGCCACGAACGCCGTGTCGGCAGCCGACGGCGCCGCCAGCGCAGGCGTCGCGAGCAGTCCGATGAGGGCGAAGGCGCTAGATGCTCGCATCGGCTACCACATCGAGGAGGAACAGCAGACCATCCGGATTGCTGCGCGGAATGACGGTGACGATCAGCTTGTTGTCGGTGCTGAACCACACCGACTGCACATCGCCGCCGCCCGTCGCCACGAGCCCGTCGGCCTTACCGAAATCGGCCACCGGCAGCGGCCGCTGCGGATCGATGACAGATATCGAGCAATGCGAAACCTGGCTGCCGTCCGACACCTCCGAAGTCAGCCGCAGGAACAGCTGGCCGACGCCGTCGAGCGCCGTCTGGGCATAGAGCGTGTTCGGCGGGTCCCCGAGCGTATCGGCGCCGGACGGCTGGCTAATCTGCCAGCCGCCGGTAGCTGGAACGGCCGTACTGGCCACCGCATCGCTGCAGGCGCTGACGATCGCGCGCACCGCCGGGTCGGCGTCGGCCGAAAGCTCGAGCGCCATCGCGGGCGCTGCGAGCAAGCCAAGCGCCGTCAGCCCTGCCAGCAATGCGGCGCGCGAGGCCATCAGCCGCGACCATTGACCGCCGAGACGATCTTCTGTGCGGCGTCGTCGAGGTCGTCGGCCGAGATCACATCGAGGCCGGACTGGTTGAGGATGGCCTTGCCTTCCTTCACGTTGGTGCCTTCGAGGCGCACCACCAGCGGCACCTGCAGCCCGACTTCCTTCACCGCGGCGATCACGCCTTCGGCGATGATGTCGCAGCGCATGATGCCGCCGAAGATGTTGACGAGGATGCCCTTCACGTTCGGATCGGCGGTGATGATCTTGAACGCCGCCGTCACCTTCTCCTTGGAAGCGCCGCCGCCGACGTCGAGGAAGTTGGCGGGCTCGGCGCCGTAGAGCTTGATGATGTCCATCGTCGCCATGGCAAGGCCGGCGCCGTTGACCATGCAGCCGATATTGCCCTCGAGCGCCACATAGGCGAGGTCGAACTTCGATGCCTCGATCTCCTTGGCGTCTTCCTCGCTGAGGTCGCGCAGCTCCTTGAGGTCGGCGTGGCGGAACGCGGCGTTGTTGTCGAAGCTGACCTTGGCGTCGAGCACGCGCAAGTGACCGTTGGTCATGACGATCAGCGGGTTCACTTCGAGCAAGCTCATGTCGGTCTCGGTGAAGGCCTTGTAGAGGGCCGGGAACACCGACTTGCCGTCCTCGGCCGCTGCGCCGTCGAGCTGCAGCGCCGCAACGATCTTCGCCACGTCCGCCGCCGTCACCCCGGCCGTCGGATCGATGTCGACCGCGATGATCTTTTCGGGCGTGTCATGCGCCACCGCTTCGATGTCCATGCCGCCTTCGGTCGAGACTACGAAGCTCACATGGCCGGTCGAGCGATCGACCAGCAGCGAGCAGTAGAGCTCGCGGGCGATATCGGCGCCGTCCTCGATGTAGAGCCGGTTCACCTGCTTGCCGGCCGGGCCGGTCTGCTTGGTGACGAGGGTGTTGCCGAGCATGTCCTTCGCGTTCTGAGCGACTTCCGCCGCCGATTTCGCGAGGCGCACGCCGCCCTTGGCATCGGGCGGCAGTTCCTTGAACTTGCCCTTGCCGCGCCCGCCGGCATGGATCTGGCTCTTCACCACATAGAGCGGACCAGGCAGCTTGGCCACTGCCGCTTCCGCCTCGGAGGGCGTGAAGATCGCCACGCCGTCCGCCACCGGCAGCCCATACGTCTTGAGCAGCGCCTTGGCCTGGTGCTCGTGAATGTTCATGCGGGGCTCCTGTGCCTCAGTCCGAGGTCGGTTGGTTCGCGCCGGAAAATCCCCGCACCAGTTCACTGGCGCCAGGGGCGATCACGACGGGGTCGATGGAACAGTCGAAGGTTGGCGCCATGGCGCCGATGCCGCGAGCCATGCCGTTGGCCTGCTCGAGCTTGGCGTCGACGACGCCGATGACGCAGCCATCCTGCGCCGGGGTATTGATGCGAGAGATGACCAGCGCCTGCGCCTCGCGGCCGTCGACGCTGATCAGAAAGCGGATGATCGCGGCCTGCGGCACGCCTTTGGCGTTGCTCAGCCACTCGATCGTGTCGCCGATGTTGTTGAAGGCCGAGAAGGTTTCGAAATTCTCGCCCTTCACGCCATAGTCGACATCGAGCCGCGCATCGCCCTCGGAGACGAACACGTCGAGCCCGTCGAGGCCGGGGCAGCGCAGGTCGACGCCCCCGTCCTCGTAGGTCTCAAGCGTCTCGCAAGCGCTGTCATCGATCTTCGTATAGGTGCTGGCCGCCTGTGCACCGCCGCCCCATAGGGCGACGGCGGCGGCGAAAAGCGACAAAGCAACGACGCGCATGGCGGCCTCCTTGCGGGGCAGTGGCATCAGGCGAGCTTCGGCGCGATCTTCTTGCACGCATCGGTGAGGCCCGTGACCGAAGCCACCGACTTGTCGAACGCCTTCTGCTCGGACGACGACAGCGAGATCTCGACGATGCGCTCGACGCCACCGGCGCCGATGATCACCGGCACACCCACATAGGTGTCCTTCACGCCGTATTCGCCCTTGAGATAAGCGGCGGCGGGAAGCACGCGCTTCTTGTCCTTGAGGTAGCTCTCGGCCATCTCGATCGCCGACATGGCGGGGGCATAAAAGGCCGAACCGGTCTTCAAGAGGCCGACGATTTCGGCGCCACCATCGCGGGTGCGCTGGATGATCTGCTCCAGCTTTTCCTTGTCCATCCAGCCCATCTTGACGATATCGGGCAGCGGAATGCCACCGACCGTCGAGTAGCGCGGCAGCGGCACCATCGAGTCGCCATGACCGCCCAGCACGAACGCCGTGACATCCTCGACCGAAACCTTCAGTTCTTCGGCGAGGAAGAAGCGGAAGCGCGCCGAATCGAGCACGCCGGCCATGCCGACGACGCGGTTGGCGGGCAGGCCCGAGAACTTCTGCAGCGCCCACACCATCGCATCGAGCGGGTTGGTGATGCAGATGACGAAGGCGTTCGGCGCGTACTTGGCGAGGCCAGCGCCGACCTGCTCCATCACCTTGAGGTTGATTTCAAGCAGGTCGTCGCGGCTCATGCCGGGCTTGCGCGGCACGCCGGCGGTGACGATCACCACGTCGGCGCCGTCGATGTCCTTGTATTCGGTCGTGCCCTTGAGGGTCGAGTTGAAGCCTTCGACCGGGCCAGACTGGCTGAGGTCGAGCGCCTTGCCGGCCGCTACACCATCCATGATGTCGAACAGCACGACGTCGCCAAGCTCCTTGGTCGCCGCGAGCAGCGCCAAAGTGCCACCAATCTGCCCCGCACCGATCAGAGCGATCTTCTTGCGCGCCATCCGAGAACCCCGTTTGCTTATGCTGGAAATTGCGCGCCCCTATTAACCTTGAAGGGGGCGGGGAGCAAGTCAGCCGTTGGACGGTAAACAGGCTGTGCGTGGGGCGCATGACGGAAACTTGGGCTGAAATGCTCTACGCCATTCGCCGGCGGCGCTCTTCCATCTGCTGCACCAGCAGTTGGGCGCGGCTGAGCGGCTGGTGGCGTTCGGTGCGCGCGGGCTTGGACGACTCGAAAGCACCGGGGTCGCGCGGGTCCGGTCCATACTGATCGGACGCTTCGTCCGGCCCCTTGATGCCGGTCAGGTAGATCAGCCACAACGCCCCGATGATCGGGATCAGCGCAATCCAGTACCACCAGCCCGACCTGCCAGCGTCGTGCAGCCGCCGCACCGTCAGCGTAATGCTCGGCACGATATGCACGAACGACGCGAACAGCAGCACCGGGCCGAACACCCGGGCGGGCCGCCAATAGCCCAGCACGAAGTAGTCGACGCAGAACGCCCCGATGAAGACGGGCAACAGCGCCAGCGAATACCACCAGTACTCCCGACGCGACGAGCGCCCGCCGAACTCGAAATAACGCAGCATCGAGCCGAAATAGTTGTTCACGCGCCCGCCCCAGTCTTACTCCGTCGACAGCATGCGGCATGGCCGTTAAGACTCCAGGCAGCCCGATGCGTCAAACTTTAATCAAGCCCTTGCGGGTTCGTTTGCCGTGCCGCGATGCGTCTCAGCCAGGTACTCGGCCGACTGCATCTCGATCAGCCGCGATACGCAGCGGGCGAACTCGGCCTTCGTCTTGTCGTCGCGGCCGAGCTCGTCGAGCGGCACGGCAAAGCTCGCCGCGAGCTTCACCCCGCGATCGTAGAGCGTATCGACCAGCAGGATGAAGCGCTTGCTGGAATCGGTGCGCACCCGGTCGAACTGCGGCACGCGCTCGATCATCAGCGCGTCGAAGGCGTGGGAAATTCTGAGGTAGTCGCGGGCGCCGAGCGGCTTTTCGCACAGCTCGGCGAACGAAAACCGCGCGGCCCCCATGGCCTGCAACGGCACAGGAATGCTCCGACCGAGCGATCGCAACGCCCCGGGCTCGCCCGCAACGCCGCCGGTAAGCCGCAGCCACAAGCGGTCCATCGCCTCGTCGACCTGCGGTCCGGTGCCGAAGCGGTAGACCTCTTCGCCCTCGAACTTCAGCCGCCGATAGTCGGTCGGCCCATCGAGCTCCACCAGTTCGCAGCGCGTCTTCAGTTCGGCGATGAAGGGCAGCACCAGCTGGCGGTTGAGCCCGTTCTCATACAGGTTGTCGGGCCTCGTGTTCGATGTCGCCACCACCGTCACGGCGGCCGCCCAGAGCTGGTCGAACAGCCGGCCCAGCAGCATCGCATTGGTGATGTCCTGCACCTGGAACTCGTCGAGGCACAGCAGCCGCACCTCGTCGATCAGCGGCCTGGTCACCGCGGCGATCGGGTCGGCATTGCCGCGCCCATGCTCGGATTTGCGGAACTCGGTGATCGCGGCATGCATCTCGTCCATGAACTCATGGAAATGCACCCGGCGTTTCTTCGGCGTGGGCGCATGCTCGAAGAACAGGTCCATCAGCATGGTCTTGCCACGCCCCACCTGCCCGACGAGGTAAGCCCCGCGCACCGGCTCCGGCGCGCCCGAAAACAGGCCGAGCAGCCCGCTCTTCGGCTCGCGTGACAACTCGACGGCGACGCGGTCGAGCTCCTGCGCGGCGTTGAACTGCAGGGGATCGCGCTGCAGCACGCCGTTCTGAACCAGCGTCTCCAGTGCATCGGTAATGGGTTTGCCTGCGAGCCCCCGCCGCTGGCTGGTCACCACGGAGCGCGCCCAACCGAAGCGGACACGGTTCGGCGGTTCGGGCGCGCGACCATGCGGACGTCTTACACCATCGAGATACTGGTGCCGCCCGCAAGCGTCCCGATGAACCGGCCGCCCGAGAGCAGCAGGTTGGCGACAATGTCGCCGTTCTCGTCATACAGCTGCACCTGGGTGCCGGCGAGCGCCCAACTGGCGACGACGTTGAGACCGGTGAGGCCACAGCCCGGCGACGACGCCCGGTACCGGCTGGTACCGGTCTTGGCCGTATAGGTGAGGTTGAGGCGGCACTGGTCGGCGCCCGCGACGACGGTCCAGCCGCCAAGCAGCTTCTCGTAGCTGAGCCCGCCAGTGAGGTCGCGACCCTGGGTCTGCGGCACGGAGCCGACGGCATCGGTCGACACGAACGTGGTGTCGACCGGCGCAACGCTGGCGATGAGCGGATTGCCGAACTGGTCGGTTACGCCCGGCTGCGGCGTCTGCACGCCCATGCCCGGTGTGGCCGAGGCCTGCAGCGAGGGGTTCAGCCCCGCCGGCGCATTGAGATCGGTCGGCCCCCCCGGCGCGACCAGCGTTGTGCCGTTCGCCATCTGCCCATTGGCACCGAGCGCCGGCAGGTTGGAACTGGCAACCGGCGTGTTCTGGATGGGGGTGATGTTTTCGGCATAGGCGGTGCTGCTCGACATCGAGCTCGAGGCGCAACCGGAGAGCGTCAGCGCCATCCCGGCTAAAAGTGCAACGGAAAGACCCGCGCGTCGCGACATCATCATAACCGAAAAAGCTCCGTACCGGCCCAGACAGAGAAGTTAAGAAAGGATTGCCGCGGCATATAGCCGAACGGCCCGTCCGCACACAACCGCGAACCCTGTTTTTCCCTTTGATCGCCTAATGTGGCCACGATGGGGCGAAAGCCCCCTGCTTGGCGCATAGCGCCCCCCGCGGCACGCTGATTCATTTTGGGACAGTCAGTTTGCCGCCGGCGCCCCCAAGTCCAGCCGGCAGCGCTGGCCGCCGGGGATCGCACCGCCCGGATTGGGCAGTTCCACCCGCACGCCAAAGGTCGCCGAAGCCGTGTCGAACACGGAATCGACCACCACGATGACCCCTTCGAGCCGCGTGGTTCTCGGCCGGTCGAGCTCCACCGCCACCTTTGCCCCGACCTGAGTAGCCTCCCAAAGTTCCGTCGGCAGGTAGGCGTCGACCAGCAGCGGGTCGGTGGCAACGATGGTCGCCACCACCGTGTCCTGCCGCACGAACTCACCCACACGCGTATCGACCGAGGTGACGACGCCGCTGATCGGCGCGTGGATGGTAAGTTTCTCCAGCATCGCCTGCTGCCGCGCCAGTTCCTGCGCCGCCACCTTGGCCTTCCGCCGCTCGGCCGCGAGGTCGAGCTTGGTGATCTCCACCGCGGCCTCGAGTTCATCGATGCGCGAGCGCGTCACCGAACCGGATTTGACCAAAGCCCGCGAGCGCTCGAGCGTCGCCAGCGCCACGTCGAGCCGCTGCTGCTGCGACGCGATCGCCTCGCCGGCATCCGCCTCGGTGGCGGCAAGGCGGACATTGGCCTCTTCCACCGAGGACTCGAGCCGCGCCACCTCCTGCCCCGCCGTCACCCGGTCGCCGCGACTGATGGCGAGCTTGGCCAGCAGCCCGGTCTCGGCACTGCCCAACTTGACCGTCTGCGAGGGCGTCGCGACGCAATCGTAGAGCCGGTTCGGCGTGGCGTCCTGCGCCAGTATTGGCGTTGATAGCGCCATCCCGATGAGCAGCCAGAGCGCGATCGGTCGCAAGATCATTCTCCACGTCCTGAAAAGGCCAGTGTCTTGGCTTGCTGCGCGTCGGTACGCAACAGCGAACGGCGCATGCCCGCATGGGTGCGCTCCAGCCGCGCTTGCGCAAGGTCGATGCACAGAGCCGCAGCACGGGACCCACCGAGCGCCAGCAGAGCCCGCGCGAGCCCCGCGAGCCACTTGCCACCGCCATCGACGAGGATCGGATCGTTGACGCTGAGGATCGGCTCGAAGCGGCCGGGCTGCCCCTGCCGTCCGCTGCGGCCGGCGAGCTGGCGGTCGATACGCTTTGCCTCGTGCCGCTCGATCATCACCACGTGCAGCCCGCCCAGTTCCTCGACGCCTGGCCCCAGCTTGATGTCGGTGCCGCGCCCCGCCATGCTCGTCGCGATGGTGATGGCGCCGCGCTGCCCGGCGCCCGCGACGATCTCCGCCTCAGCCTCGTCCTGACGGGCGTTCAACACCTGATGGGGGAGCCCGGCGGCAGCGAGCCGTTCGCCCGTCTCGATCGACGAGGCGACCGAGCGTGTCCCGATCAGCACCGGGGCGCCCTTGTCATGCAGTTGCCGCACCCGATCGATGACGGCACGCCAGTGCCGCTCCTCCGAGCCGTAGACGCGGGCCCCGGCCATCACGCGCCTGATCTTGCGGTGGGTGGGGATGGTGACGACGTCGAGCCCGTAGACCAGCTTCATCTCGCCAGCCACTTGCTTGGCCGTACCGGTGAGGCCGCCCAGGTACTGGTAGCGGCGGAAGAAGCGCTGGTAGGTCATGCGCGCCAACGTCCGGCGGGCCGCCGAAGGTTCCAGCCCTTCCTTGATCTCGACCAGCTGGTGCTGGCCGTCGCTCCAGCTGCGGTCCGGCATGGCCCGGCCGGTATGTTCGTCGATGATCACCACCTTGCCCTCGCGCACCATGTAGTGGTGGTCGCGGTGGAACAGGCGGACGGCCGAGATCGCCTGGCGGATCAGCTCCTCGCGCCGGATCACCCCGCGCCACTGGTCGCCTCGCCCCTGTGCGAACTCGGCGATCTGGTCGCGGCCGGCGGCCGTGAGCCCGACCCGGTGCTCGAGCGCCACCACTTCATAGTCGCGACCCTCCTCGAGCGACGCGGCAAGCTCCAGCGCCTCGACGGCGGCCTCCATGTCGAAGGGCAGCGGCGCCGATTCCGAAATGATCAGCGGCGTGCGGGCCTCATCGACCAGCACGCTGTCGGCCTCATCGACGATCGCCGCCACGAGCCCGCGCATCCGTAGCTGCTTGCTGCGGGTGTCGCCACCGCGCAAGGCCTCGAAGCGCAGCCGCGTGTCGCCGTCCTCGTCGCCGAGCACCAGGCGGTCGCGCAGCGCGTCGAAGGTGATCTCCTTGTTGGTGCAATAAACGATGTCGCACGCATAGGCCGCCTGCCGCTCGGCCAGTTGCTGGCCCGAAACCACGATGCCGAGGGTAAAGCCCAGCCGGGTGAACAGCGGTTCGCCCAGTTCGGCGTCGCGCTCGGCGAGGTAGTCGTTGACGGTCACGACATGCACATGCCGTCCGGCCAGCGCCGTGAGCGCCGCGGCCATGGCTGCGGTCATGGTCTTGCCCTCGCCGGTGGCCATTTCGGCGATGTGGCCGGCCATCAGCACGGCCGCGCCGAGCAATTGCACGTCATAGGCGCGGTTGCCGAGGGTGCGGCGGGTGACCTCGCGGATCAGCGCCAGCGCTTCCGCGCGCAGCGGCATCTTCTCGATGCCGTAGCGCTTCAACCGCATCGAGATATCGCGCGCCGCCGCGTCGAGCTCAGGATCGGCGAGCCCGGCATAGCGCGGCTCGAGCCGCCCGGCGACTTTGACCGCATGCCGCAGTGCCAGCCGGTGCCGACCGGCGAAGGGAACGCTCAACCGCGACAGCACCGCGTGGCCGAACTTGTCCAGCCCCTTCAACTCGTGCGGCAGCACCACCGGATAGGGCTTCAGCTCCGGCAGCGCGAAGCTCTGCCCCACCCTAGGCACCGAACACTCTGAGCAGCGTCTGCCGGATGGCGCGCTGCACCCTCAGATAGAGTGGTTCGGACCCATGGTCGAAACGCACATAGGCGCGCGCGCCGTAGGGCAGCACGCCCTCGGGCCGGCTCGTCGTCACGTCGATGACGAACAGCCGCTCGAGCGCTATCGGCGTCCCGTCGGCCGCGTGGGTGATCGGGATGTCGCCGCCGGCGCGCGCTGCGAGCGCAAGGCTCGGCAGGTCGTTCTGCCCGGTGGGCACCTCCCGGGTGATGGTTGCGGGCAGCGACTGGCCGGGTTCGAACGAATAGCGCACCTCGACTCCATCGGTGTTGGCCCGCACCAGGTCGACCTCGGACTGCGGGATCACCACCCGCACCACGGGGGCCGCGTCGTTCACCACGTAGCCCAGCAGTTCGCCCTGCCGGACGAAGCGGCCGATGAGGTCGGGCTGCGCGGCGATGAAGCGTCCGCCGGTCTGCGCCATCGACAGCAGCGCTGCCGCACGGTTGTCGAGGTCGCGCTGCTGGCCCACCACATGCTCGCGCTGCTGTGCCGTCTCGGCCGCCTGCACACGGTCGGAAAACAGCAGCGCCGAGTAGCGCAGGTCGAGTTCCGCCAGGCGGGCGGTGATGACGGCGCGGCGGGCGCCGATCCCGGCATCCTCGAGCCGGACCAGCGGCGCCCCGGCCACCACCATGTCGCCATCCGCCGCCATGAATTGCGTCACGATGCCGGCCGTGCCGGCCCGGACCTCGTCCTCGCCCGGCAGCCAGACGATACCCTGGGCTACCGTCGCATAGGGCAGCGGCAGGACGCCGACCGCGAGCACCGCCAGCACCAGCGCGCCACCACTGACCAGTAGCGCCCGGCGGCGGTGATGGTTGAGTGCCGGAGCGCTGAACAGGTAGCCCAGCATCTTGAACACCGGCAGGATGAAGGTGGTGAACAACGTCAGGATGGCCAAGAGCGCCCCGACGAAGAAGAACTGCGTGGCGATCAGCAGCGCGATGCCGAGGCTCAGCACGATGCGATAGAGGAAGGCCAGGATGGCGTAGACGAACAGCCATTTGCGCTCGGAACGCTCATGCGAGGGGTTCTCCGCCTGCCTGAGGCCGAAGCCATAGCGCTGCACCAGGTAGGTGACATAGCGGTTGGCGCGCGTCCCGAGGTTGGGAATTTCGAGCCAGTCCATGAACACGTAGTAGCCGTCAAAGCGCAGCAGCGGATTGCCGTTGAACAGCAGTGTGGACACCCCGCCGATCAGCATCACCGAGAAGGCGATCTCGCGCGCCACGCCCGGCTCGGCATTGACCCAGAAGATCGCCGCCAGCGCCGCAAGGCCGAACTCGACCATGATGCCGGCGCCGCTCACCACGATGCGCTGCCACTTGGATGTGAAGCCGGTGGCAGCAGTGGCATCCACATAAGGCGCTGGCACAAGAATCAGGAACATCAGGCCGAACTCGTGCACATGCCCGCCGAACACCTTGGTGGCATAGGCATGCCCGGCCTCGTGCAGGGCCTTGACCACCGGATAGACCATCGCGATGACGGCAAGGTTGGCGACGCTGCCGAGATGATTGCCGGCCGCCGCCTGCAGCGCGCCCCAGTTGAGCGCGGTGACGGCGAGCCCGGCGATCACCAGCACCAGCCAGGCGAGGAACCCCCACACGGTAAACAGCGGCTTCACCAGCCACGCCGTGCCCGAAAGGAACCGGTCCGGGTCCCATAGCGACAGGCGCAGCGCCAGTGGGTTCTTCAGCCGCGACATGATGTTGGAGCGCGCCGTCTTGGCCGAACGGTCGGCGAGTTCTGCGAAATCGGGCGGCAGTTCGGTCTGCAGCAGGTCGGCCGAGTGCAGTTGCGACAGCAGCAGGACCATCTCGTCCTGCGTCGGCGGATCATCGCCGGCCTTCTGGCCGACCATGTCCCAGATCTCTTCCATGCTGCGCCGCCCGTCCATCAGCGCCACCGCGAGGTTGGCGGCCGGCGAGAGGCGGTGGAACTTGCCGTTCTGCTGGTCCTCGAGCACATACCAGACCCGGGCCCGGAAGCGCTGCCGGTAGATGCGGGCCTGGCTCCGCAAGCGCGGCTTCAGGCCGCTGACCCGGTACCAGGAGGGGCTGAACAGCGATTGGCTCATGGCACGAGGCGCCACCAGAGCAGGCTCAACCAATCGAGAAACGGCCGGGTCCAGATGGCGATCACCGGCTGCTGGTCGATGGCGACCCGCGCCACCCCGGTCATGCCGGGCCGGAGCCGGGTGAGGTCACCGGTGACGGTCGCCTCGACCCGAAAGCCGCTGCGCTCGGCAAGCTGCAGCGCCACCGGGGTGATGCGGTCGATGGTGATCGGCATCGGCTCTTCGGGCAGCGAGGCGAACACCACCTCGCCCGGCTGCCCGACCTCGAGTTCGGCGATGTCGCGCTCGGACACGATGATGACGATCCGATAGCCCGAGAGCGGCGACAGCTCGAACAGCGTTTCGCCGCGCCCCACCGAGGCGCCGATGCGCTGGCTGAGATCGCCGCTGACCACCAGCCCGTCGAACGGCGCCACCAGCCGGGTGCGCCCGATCTGCTCGTCGATCAGCTTGATCTGCGCGTCGGCCTGGTCGATCTGGCTGCGCACGATGTTGATATTGGCCGGCTCGTTGCCGGCCAGCGCCCGGTCATATTCGTACTGGTGCTGCTGCCGTTCGGTGACCCAGCGCAGCCGCTCGAGGTTGAGCTCCCGATCCTCGAGGCTCGCCAGTTCCTGCCCCGACTTCACCACATCGCCGGCCCGGGCCGACGCCGTCTGCACGTAGCCGTCATAGGCCGAAACCACGGCGCGGCGTTCGGCCGGCTCGAGCTGGGCATCGGCGACGACATGGAAGGTGTCGGTCCACAGGGTCAGCCCCACCACGGCGGCGACCAGCGCCAGCGCCACGGCCTTGCGCGTCAGGTGTCCCGGCCCGAGCAGCTTGCCCAGCTGGCCAACGAAGCTGTCCCACATCTTGACGATGAGCCAGCGATCGTTGCGGCGCTTCTCGGTCAGCACCGGCCCGAGCGCCGCGGCGACGACGCTGAGCAGTCGCACCGTCTCTTCGTCGAACGGCTGTTCGGCCGGCCGCTCGAACGTGATCGCGCCCACGAAACTGTCGACCACCAGCAGCGGCACGGTGAGGATGTTGCCGCTGCGATGGGTCGCCGACAACGTCGCATGTGCGGTGGTGAACACCACGTCCTCAACTGCCGGCGGATAGCGGAGGATCGCGCGCTGGTCGATCGCCTCGTCCATCGCCGCGCCGATTTCCTGCACCAGCTGTATGCGCCCCGAAAAGCTTGAGCTGTGCGAAATCGCCGCGACCTTCGCCTTGCCCCAGCGCGTGAATCCCAGGCTCACCCGCGAGCAGTCGAAGCGCAGCGCCATCTCGGTCGCGGCGGCAAGCCCCGCAGTGCGGAAATCCTCGCGGTCGACCACCGTCGCCAACAGTTCGAGCGTGGCGCGCGAGCGGTCGCGCTCGGCCCGGATCGCCGCGTCGCCGCCGCGCTGCAGGTGTTCGCGCAGCCAGGCGGTGCTCCATTGCAGCGCCCTGAGTTGCCGGGCCGGAGCCTCGGCATCATCGGCCGCCCCGCTATCGAGCACCACCACGGCGATACTGGTGACCTTGCCGTCGCTCTCGACCGGGTAGCCGATGAGCCGCACCAACCGCGCGCCCCGCCCGGCCTGCCGTAGCACCGGCCGCCCCTCGGCCAGCGCCAGACCGGCGAGATTTTCGAGATCGGCAGTCGGCGCGCCCGGCGGATATATGCCGAGCGGCACCAGCCCCTTGCCCTCGACCGCAAACACCGCGCTCGACCGGGTGCCCGGCAGTTGCCGCGCCTGCAGCGCCAGGAACGCCGTCACGAACGCCCCGGGCTCGCTGCCGGACAGCAGTTGCTGCCAGAGCGCGGCATCCGAAGCCGGTGCTGACTCGGCCTTGGCCTCTGTTTCCACCGCGCTCGGCGATATCTGGCGATCCTCGAGCCCCTGGCGTCGGTCACTCATGGGCTGGACCGCCTGCCACCGGTCTTACTCGACCTCGAGCGCCCCATAGCGACGCTCGTGTTCGTGCAGCACCGCGGCAAGGATTGTGGAAAGCCGCTTGGCGGCAAGTGGCGACACCATGATACGGTTGGTGAGTTCCACCGTCATCTGGCCACCGGTCTCGGGGCTCCAGGTCAAGTTGGTGCCGAAGAACAGGTCGACCTGTTCGCGGGTCGACTGCACATTCACCACATTGGCGTACTGCGTCTTCATCTTGTCTTCGCGCCAAACCACACTGGATTTCGGCGCTTCATCAGCGGCATTCGCCGCCAGTACGTCGGTCTTAGGCTTCCTGGCCATTTAGTCGATCCCATCCCCGGCACTGCCGATGCTCTAGCATGCGCGGGGCAGGCCGTCTCGCCCGTGCAGGATCAATGGTTTACGGCGCCGATTATTTCAGAAGTGGTACTTCAGCGTCGCCTTTGCGGCGAGGATCGACGGCGTCAGTTCGATCTGCTGGAGCTGGGTGTTTTCGGTGACTAGCGCCTCGGTCGCGGTGGTGTAGGTCCCCTCGACGCCAATGGTCACGCTATCGCTGACAGCGGTCTCGAGGCCGAAACCGATCTGCACACCGCCCAGCCACTCGTCGCCGCCCCCGCCAAGGGCGAAGAAGTCTTCATTGGCTGTGGTGTGGATGGCAGCGTACGCAACTTTGCCGTAGAGCAGCGTCTGCCAGTTGATCTTGGCACCCAGCCGACCGCCGATCGCGACGACGGTATCGAGGTAGGCGAATTCAGTCGTGCCGTCCACGTCGGGCGAATCCGCCGACGCGTCGTAGAAGGTCATCGGATTGTAGTCGATGCTGGCGGTGGCACCCAGCACCCAGTTGCCGCCGATGTCGAAGTCATAGCCGATCGAACCGCCAATGCCGGCACCCTCGGCGAAGAACGGCCCGGTCTCGGCGCCCGGTGTGCTGACGGCGCGAGTCATGCTGGCCGCCGCCGCCGACAGCGAGAGCCCGATGCTGGGGCCGGTAAAATCGAAGTCGATCCGATCGGCAGCGGTGGCACGAGCTTTCGAGCCGTCGTCGAACCGGTACTTCACGCCGGCGGTCACCGCCACGTAGTGCGCCAGGAAATCGACATCGTCCTCGGTCGCGAACGCCTCGAAAGCGCGGAAATAGCGCGCATCGATCGTGGCGCTGACGAAATCGGAAATGCGCGTCTCGGCCCCGATGCCGCCGACCCAGCCGTTGGCCCGGCCATTGACGAAATCATCGAACCCCTCGGGTGCCTCGACGCCAGTCGAACCGAAGCCCGCGACCGCATAGACTTGCGTGCCCGGCACCACTTCGTAGCCGATCTTGCCGGTCGCCGAGATCGAGTCATGGAGGATGAACAGCGGGCCGCCGATGGCATCTTCATAAGGTGTGAAGTCGGCGTTGAAGTAATCGTAGCGCAACTCGACGCCGCCAACCAGGTTGGAGCCGAGCATCGTGTCCCAGCCCACGGCAAAACCTGCCGTCAAAGCCGGCTTTGCCCAGTCCTGGGTTTCCACCGGGTCGAAATCGTAATCGGTGTACTCGGTCCCCAGCATCGCCCCGCCAAGGTGACCTTCGACGTAGAGCCCTGTCGACGGCCCCTCGGCCGGCTGCAAGACGACCGGATCGGTCGGCGCCGCGATCGTCATATCGGCAGAAAGAGCCGGGAGCGCCGTGCCCAAGAGCAGCGCGCTCGCCAGAAGTCCAAGCCCGATCCGCATTGATGTTCGCCCCTGCCCGCGATTCTACCGATAGTCGCAGCATCCGGGCATATTCTGCAAGCCCGGATGCCCGTTCTGTTAACCGCCGGCACCACCTGCGTGGCCCCGGAGCAACACTTAGTCGAGCGGCACGAAGCCACCGCTCTCCTCATCGAACACCATCGCACCCGACTGCCGGCCGAACGACGGCGGAGCCACGACGAACTTGCTCAGGATGTTGTCGTAGATCCAGTGGTCGAGATCGTCGCGCGCGTCGAGGTCGTCTTCGTCGTTGGCGGTGACCGTTATCTGGCTGGTCTTGAGCAGCGTGATCAGGTCGGCCGGCAGCGGCTGTGCCGAGTGGTACGACGCGACCACATCGGGTACCGGCGGCAGCACCGGAGGCGTGAAGGTCGGCGGGGGCACCGTGGCAACGAAGGTGAACGGCGTCTTGAGCGCCGGCCGCGTCGCCGCCTCGATGGTCTTCTGGACCACACCCTGCACCACCGGCGTGATCACCGCCGAGGCATTCTTGCCGAACAGCAGGCCGGTGGCCGCGGCGCGGTTCACGTCCTTGCCCAGAGCCTCGAACATCGGCGACAGCCAGCCACGACCGAGGATCTTGCTGTCGGCGCTGGCATCGACCGTCTGCTTCACCGAGTCCTTGGCGCCCTTGGTCTGCTCCGCCTTGTCGCGCGGCCGGTCGAACGCCACCACGTTCTTGCCCGCGCCACCGCCGACGATGTCGTAACCATTGCCGCCCGACACGGTGTCGTCGCCGTCGCCGCCGCGCACTTCGTCGTCGCCCTGGAGGCCGAACAGCACGTCGTTGCCGGCGTCGCCCCAGATCTTGTCGGTGTCGATATTGTAGATCGACTTGAGGTTGACGTCGGCGGTCGCCGTGCGGTGCAGCTTGCCGTAGAGGCCCCAGTCATAGCTGTAGCGCAGCACCGAGGCCTGCGTGGCGCCCGGCTCGCCGATCGGCAGGATACGGACATTGCTGCCCACGCCCGCCGTTCCGGCGCCCGAGACGATCGGCATCACATGGGCATTGTCGCCCACCACGATATCGCTGCCCTCGTTGCCGTTGATGGTGTCGGCATTGAGCCGGATGTAGTCCATCGCCGGCTTCTTGGATTGCCGCGGGTCGGACAGGTTGGTGAGCCAGGTGCTGACCGAACCGTTCGAAGACCAGTCGGTCTGCTTCGCCTTGGTCAGTTGGGTCTGGACGCCGAAGGCATTGGCCAGCGCCGCCGTGCTGCCGATATTGCCCATGTAGAGCGCATCGACGGTCCTGAGCAGCGCGTCCTGTACCTTGTCGGCCACCGATTTCGCCTGCGACGCGGTGTAGCTGGTGAGGTAGACCGGCACTTCCATCAGCGCCGTGTCGCCGATGATCACGTCGTCGTCGACGCCACCGCTGATCGTGTCGCTGCCGATCGCCAACCTGTAACCGAGTTGGTTGCCGAACAGCCAGTTAGCGCCGGCATTGGACGAAGTATCGATCCTGTGATCGCGGGCGATGTGGGCGTTGAGCGCGGCGGTGAAGTCCTTGTCCTGTGTTGCGAGCAACGCATCGAGAGAGGATTTTTGCGCCGTGGTCAGCGTCTTGGTCGGCGTTGCGCGGGTGACCATGATCGAGGGCAGGATGGCAATGCCGTGGTCGCCCACCAGCATATCGGCCCCGGTCCCGCCATTGATGATGTCGTTGCCGATATCGAGCGTGATGGTCGGCTGGATCAGCACCGCCTTCTTGGGGTCGTAGGTCCCGGTGATGTGCTTGGTGGTCACGTAGTCGGCGATCACCTTCGTGCCGGCGGCGTGGACGATGTAGGACAGGTCCGAAAATACCGTCTGCAGCCTGAAGATCTGCGCACCCATGCCGAGCGTCGCCGCCTGGTCGTTGGCGCCGTCGAGCACCAGCAGGCGGGACGGGACGATCAGCGTGCCGGTATCGCCGAACACCGTGTCGTTGCCGGCATCGCCGTTGATGGTGTCCTTGCCGATCACCACCGTGGCCGTCGTCCCCAGGCGCGCGTTCTGCGCGAAGGCGAGCGAGGAGAAGTTGGTGAGCAGGTTCTGCATCGTCACCGACAGGCCGGCCAGGTTGTCGTCCATCGTCTGGAAGCCGGTGCCCATGTCGGCGGCAATCTTGCCGTTGTCGCCGAAAATGGTGTCGTTGCCGTCGCCGCCGCTGATCTGGTCATCGCCGTACAGGTCGCCGGCCTTGGCGACGTTGCCGGTGATCGAGGCGAGGATCG
>Ga0105047_10007541_pt1 | contig 18313 bp, 13 predicted proteins | sample MAT04_FD_78384 | JGI IMG/M metagenome (GOLD analysis project Ga0105047, IMG submission 78384) | Freshwater microbial communities from Lake Fryxell liftoff mats and glacier meltwater in Antarctica - MAT-04 (megahit assembly) | ecosystem: Environmental > Aquatic > Freshwater > Ice > Liftoff... | reverse complement strand
GGAGGGGTCAGGGGTGGGTTCCGGCCGTGCGGTTCATGGGGAGCGTCAGGGTGAGGGGCAATCCGTCTGCATCGTTCCGGCTGAGAGCGTGTTTGGAAAATCCGATTGGAGATACCGCGAGCAGACTCGCGGCTACAAGAACGCTGCCCCGTGGACTTTTCAAACATGCGCCGACGATTTTCGAGGAGAAAGCAGATTATCCGATGATTTATTGCGTGCCGAGTTTGGCGAGCAATCCTTTGTTGCGGGCGATGGCGTACATCCAGCGGAAGAATAATCCGCCGCCGATCAAGTAGAGGATGTTCAAGCCGAAAGCTGCGGTGAGGTAGTGCAGCGCGAGACCTTCGCCGCGCAACACGGCGCGCATTCCTTCAAACACATGCGTGGCCGGGATCAGGCGGGCGATGGGTTGCAGCCAAGGGGGGAGCACGTCCAGCGGATAGAAGACCGCCGCGAACGGCTGAATCAGAAACGGGATGCCCCACGCGAGCGCTTCCGCGGATTGTCCCCAGCGCAGGATTAAGCCGGTGGTCATCATGCCGACCGCCCAGCCCATGAGCAGGAGATTGGCGAAGAGCGGCACCAGCGCCAGTCCCATTTGAAAGAGGTTCCACGCGTAGAGCCAGTAAGCCAGCGAGGCCAGCACGGTCACGGTGATGATGATTTTCGCGAAACCGACGAGGTAGGTAGCGACGATAAACTCGCTGATGCGAATGGGCGCGACAAAGATGTTCAAGACGTTGCGCGCCCAGATGTCTTCGAGGAACGAGATGGTCACCGCTTGCTGCGCCCGGTACAGGATGTCCCAGAAGATCATCGCGCCCAGCAGAAACGTGATCATCCCCGGCACGTTGTTGCCCATCCGCAGCAGGTAAACGGAGATGAACCCCCAGACCAACAAATCCATCACCGGCCAAAAAAACATTTCCGCCACGCGGGGCACACTGCGCGTGTAGAGGAAGGTGTACCGCAGCACGAGCGCGCCAACGCGACGGAAGTTCATGAGGCCTCCGACTTGGGCGTCAGCACATCCCCCCCGCGCGCGACGCTGATGAAGACGTCTTCGAGGGAGGTTTGGTTGAATTGATCCATGACCTGTTGCGGGGTCCCTTGGGCAATGATCCGGCCTTTGTGCATGAACAAGACCCGGTCGCAGACTTCCTGCACGTCGCGCATGTTGTGCGAGGTGTACACCATCGTGATGTTCCGTTCCCGCTGAATCCGGCGCAGCAGTTTGCGGACTTTATCAGCCATGTCGGGATCGAGGCTGGCGGTCGGCTCGTCGAGCAGGAGCAGCTCGGGATCGTTGAGCAGCGATTTGCAAATGTTGACGCGCGTGGATTCGCCCGACGACAGATGGCCGGTGATGGCTTTGCGGAGATGCGAGATTTCCAGCAAAGCCAGCAGCTCCGCGATTTTTCGCCGGTGATCTTTGACGCCGTAAATCAACGAAAAGATGAGCAGATTTTCCCACACTTTCAGGTTGGTGGGCAGGCCGGTGTAGGCGGAGCAGAAATTGGCGCGCTGGAGGATGGCGACGCGGTGACGTTCGATGTCCATGCCGAACACGGCGACTTTGCCGCCGGTGGGCTTGATCAAGCCGAGCAACGTTTGAATCGCGGTGGTTTTGCCGGCTCCGTTGGCGCCAAGCAGTCCGACAATCTCGCCCCGCTGCACAGTAAACGACAAATCCGCCACGGCGACGGTGCCGTTGAATTCCTTGCGGAGATGTTCGACTTGGACGACGGGTTCGGTCATGACCGCGCGGAGCGTACCATAGAGGTGTCTTTCCGCCAACTCGCGGGGACGCTCGCACCACCGGGGAAACGACGGACCGGTGCCGGGGCGGGCAGTTTCGGTGTTGCGCGCTTGGTGGGCCGAGCGTCCCCGCGAGGCTGGGCTTGTGCTTCCGCTCGCGGGGACGCTCGCACCACCGGGGAAACGACGGACCGGTGCCGGGGCGGGCAGTTTCGGTGTTGCGCGCTTGGTGGGCCGAGCGTCCCCGCGAGGCTGGGCCTGCGCTTCCGCTCGCGGGGACGCTCGCACCACCGGCGCAACGTGGTTTACCACGCGCAGAGCGATTCGACGTGGGCGGCGGAGCCGTCGCGGAGCCAGCCATCAAGTTGCGCGATGTCTTTGAGTTGCTGGCCGCGGGCACGCGGGACGACGATGAACCGGCAGCCGCATTCGGGTAACGCGGTCATGTCGCTCCACAATTTCTCGAACTGCGCCACGGGAAAAACATCTTCCTGTCCGTGACCCCACCGCTTCTTCACGTCTTTGAGCGTGATGTACGTCGGGATCTTGGCGCCGATGTGGCGAATCGCCGCGTTGACCTTTTCGGTGTTGGTCAGATCGGCCCGGCTCAGTCCGAAGATGGTGAGCAGTTGATCAATATCAATCCACGTGGTCATCGTGTTGTAGTAGGAAAGTCCAAACTCGTCGGCTTCGCGCGGCATGGCCAGTCCTTCCACGAGCCGGACTTGACTGTTGACGCGCGCCAGTCCGCCGCCCCGATCCTCGAGTCGCCGGGTGATGACTTCAAATGAGAGCGCGGCGCCACTGGCGATGTGGTGGCCGAGCAACGCCGGGTCGAGATCCGCGCCGACGGTGTCCACGTTGTGCAACAGGAGATGACGCAGCGCCGGGCGTTCCGCCAGCAACTTCGCCAGCACGCCGTTCCGCAGCAGGTTGGGAATTTCATACCAGTGCCCGACGGGATGCAGACATTGCAACGGCAAGTTCGCCGTGTAATCGCTGGCTTCGCCGGTGGACTGCGCCCAGTTGATCAGCGCGGCGTGCAAGCTGTCCCGCATCTTTTGCTTTTGTTCATCAAGCAACTGATGCGGCATTTCTTCCCACGCGAAACGCAGATCGCGCACCGTGGGCACCAACCGTAAACCGACAGCGCGGCCGGGCGAGAGAATCACCGGTTGGCGCGCTTGTTCGATTTGGCGGTGCGTGAGGTGACTGGTGGTGACGATATGCGGCACGTCCCGGCCGCAACGTTGCGCGATGCGCCGGGCTTTGGCCGCGTGCACTTCCAGAAAACTGCGATGCGCTCCCCCCAGCCGGCAAAACGGATGCAACGCCTTCACCACGCCGGCACCCTGCGTCCAGCGACTGCCCACGCCGGCCGCCAGCGTGACGACGGCGGCAGACCCGGCGGCGAGCGCGGCGAGGCCACGCTGCTCAAATTCAGCGGGCAGCCCGCGCGTGGCATCCGTCACATCCTCGGGGCGGACGTCTTCGATGATGGTCGTCGTGGGGAGCCGGTTTTGCGCGAGACCGATGCGGCCATTACGGAGATCGGCGCGAATCTGTTCGTGTTGCACCCGGTCGAAACCGAGTTCCGCCAGTAACGCGGTCAGGTCGGTTGCGCCGCCCGTTTCTTTCGGACGCGGAAACAGCCGGTCGAACAAGGTGGTGACCATGCCGCTGAGTTCGGGATTGGTGCGACAGGCGGCACCGAACGTATCCAGCTCCGCGCGCCGCGCGGGTGGGAGGGTGCGCCGGTCGGTGCGCAACAAGTCGGGAACCAAGTGCGCGTAGTAGCCGGCTGGCAGCAAAGCCTGTTCGTCGGTGAGTAGGTCGCACCACGAACCGCGCTCGTTGATGGCAAAGTCATACACGACCGGCTCCATCGCGAAAGGCAGCGCATCTTGCAATTCGTGTTTGGTGGCGCTCATGATTTCTTGCAGCGCCTGTTGCGCGGCCGGCTTGCGGTGCGGCGCGAAGATGAAACCCATTCCCCCGCCCGACATCCCGCCGAGCATCCAGAAGCCCCAGAAATCTTCGCCAAATTGTTCGCGGACCCGGCGAATGATGGTTTCCGTATAGAGGTTGGTGGCCCACGGGATGATGTTCTGGATGGGACCGAAAAAGTTGTGGGTCGTCGCGGCGGCGATGCGGCGCACATCGCCGGCGGCGAGTGCGGCGATGATTTCGTCCAGTACGGCCATGGCTTCCCGGCGCGCCTGCCATTCCGCTTCGGAACGCAGCAGATATTTCTCCGTCACCATTTCCAAAATCGGCCCGACATTCTGCGCCATCCCGCCGTGCACGAGCACGAGCGAATCTTGCAGGCGCGCCCGGACTTCGACGGGAGTGTGGTTGGGCAAGAGCCGGCCGCGGCTCACGCCAAATTCCGGATCGCCGGCTTGGGCGGGCACGCCTTGGATGAGTTTTGCGCCGGGCCAAACGCCGCCGGAGTCCTGCCAGCCGCCGCCGGAACCGCCGAGCCATTCGCCGAGAATCGCGCGCGCGGCGACGAGGCGACGTTCGTCTTCGTGGAGCGCGCCGGTCAGTGAACGGGTTTGGCCGGTGGCGCGCATGCCGGCGGCGATGAGGGCGGCGAGTAGATTGGTGGAGACCGCCAGCCGGGAACCTTTGGGAATGCCGTTGACGTTGCTGACAATCTCAAGTCCCAAGCCGGGACCGACGACGCGGGCGAGGAGATCGGGGAGATGTTCGCCCGAGCCTTCGATGCCGGGAGGGACGATGCCGGTGGCGATCAGTGCGGCTTTGAGGAGGCCGAGATAATCTTTGGCAAAATCGAAAACCTCGGCGAGATCGGTGATTTCCGCCGTGGCACCCAAATCCACGCTGGTGAGCCGCAGGACCGGTTCGTCAATCACGCGCAAGTAGGCTTCCACGGGCGGGCGGGGCGTTTCGTTGCGGGCGCGCACGGCGAGGTCAATCGAGACGTTGAGCACGCGCGCGCCTTCGGGGAAATCCATGCCGAGAAAAAAGATGTCGCTCCAGCCGGAGTGGGAGAGATCCATGCGGACCGGGGTGGTTTCGCGGAGGACGGGGAATGTGCCCGTGGCGCTGTGGCGGAGGAGTTCGGGCCGGATGCGGAGCGGATGATCGGAGGGGTGGCCGGTGCGGAACATCCATTGGTTGCCGCGGACAGAGCGGACGCTGCGGCGGACCTGATTGGCGAGTGTTTGGAAACCGAGATCGTGATAGGCGGCGGCGAGAGCGCTGGCGAGGCCGTCGCTGGGACCGTGGGTTTGTTGGGTGGCGAGAAAAACATCCAGCGCCTCCTCGAACCGGCGTTGGAGGAGGTGGGTGTAACCGTCAAAAGGGATGAGACCCTTGGTGCTGAGGCCGGCTTTTTGCGGGAGGTGAAATCGGTAGATCGCAAAGAGGAAAAAGAGCGCGCGCACGCGTTCGTAGAGGTTGTCGCTGTGCCGGCGGAAGGTGTCGAGTTCGCCGGCCTCGGCGAGGAGTTCAGGCAGCGTGGCGTGGCGGCAAAACGCGTCGAGCGATTGATCGCGTTCGGCGGGGTTGGTAGCGGTGATGATCGCGACGAGTTTACCGGCCATGAGAGGTGAGGGGGTGTCAGCGACGGTTGTGGGCGAGGAGTTCGAGGAGTTGCACGAGCACATCGTCGCGGTCGGTGCCGTGGAGCGTCAGGGCGAGTTGGGCGGTGAGCAGGCCATATTTTTCGCCGATGTTGTAGCGTTGGCCTTCGACGGCGAGCGCGAGGTAACGTTCACGGGTGGCGAGTTGGGCGAGTGCGGGGGAGAGTTGGACACCGCCGCGGTCGCCGGCAGCGGCGACGTGTTCGGCGAGGATTTCCATCACCAGCGGAGTGAGCACGTGCATTCCAAAAAAACAGAGGTAGTGGCCGGCGCGCAGACCGGGAATGATGAGACGTTGCTCGGCAGCCGTGGGCGTGGGCTTTTCGAGGACGTCCTCAATTTCATACAGGTGCGGGCGTTGCGGGACGCGTTGGCCGCCGATGGTGCCGTAGTACGGCAGCATGCTTTCGCGAGTGGCTTGAACGGCGGAGACGGCGGCGGATTCGGCCGTGGCGGTTTCGACGAGTTGTTGGGCGCAGCGTTGATCCGTGTCGCTGACGTAGAGGTGATCGCTGACGAGATGGAGAAACGGCGCGGTGCCGACGAACTGGCGGGCACAGTACAGCGCGTGGCCGTAACCGAGCGGCGCGGGTTGCTCAATGAATTGCAGCCGCCCCGCGAGCGCGCCGGCTGCCGTGCGGAACGAATCCGCCGCGCCGGGGCTGATGATCAAGCCGATTTCTTCCGCGCCGGCGCTGACGGCTTCTTCGAGGATGATTTGGAGCGCGGCTTTCGGTTCTCCATCGCGATCCACCAGTCGTTGGAGTGGGAGCGCGTGCGGTTCTTTGCCGGCAGCGGTGATAACGGCTTTTTTGATGTTCACGATTGCTGTGCGAGTTGACGGTTAAATTGGCGGAGGGGGTGGGATTCGAACCCACGAATGCCTTGCGACATTACTGGTTTTCGAGACCAGCCCGTTCAACCACTCTGGCACCCCTCCGCGGGGCAATTGCGCGGTGAAAGTAGTCGCGAGGCGGCGGAAAGTCGAGTCTCAAACCGCGGCCGGGACTAGACGAAGCCGGCTTCGTCGAGCTTGATGGAGGTGGTGCTCGACGAGGTGGCGATGCGGTGGAGGTGGTGGAATTGACCGCCTTTCTGGAGCAACTCGTCGAACCGGCCTTCTTCCACGCAGCGCCCGCCGTCGAGGACGAGGATGCGGTCGGCTTGGCGGATGGTGCTGAGGCGGTGGGCGATGATGAAGACGGTGCGGCCTTCGAACAGCGCTTCGCAGGCGCGTTGGACGGCGAGTTCGGAGGCGACGTCGAGCGCGGCGGTGGGTTCATCGAGGATGACAAAGCGCGAGTTCAGCAACATGCAGCGGGCGATGGCGAGGCGTTGACGTTGGCCGCCGGAGAGTTGGGCGCCGCCTTCGCCGACGCGGTGGCGGAGACCGTCGGGCAGGGTGCGGACGAATTCGGCGGCACAGGCTTTTTCGAGGACAGCCCAGAGTTCGGCATCGGTGACGTCGGCACGGGCGCAGCGGAGGTTGCCGGCGATGGTGTCGTTGAAGATGTAGGGTTCCTGGAGGACGACACCGAAGAGCGCCCGGTAGGGGCGGAGCGGGAGGTCGCGGATGTCGGCACCGTCGAGGAGGACGGCGCCGGCGTTGGGATCGTAGAAGCGGAGGAGGAGATTGGCGATGGTGGTTTTACCGCTGCCGCTGCGGCCGACGAGGGCGACGTTCTGGCCGGGTGGGACGGTGAAGCTGAGGTCGCGCACGACCGGCAGCGTGGTGTAGGCGAAGGAGACGTTGCGGAATTCGATGGCGCCGGTAACGGCGGCAGGGAGGGTGGCGTCAGGTTTTTCGGTGACGGTGCTGGGCGTGTCGAGGACGGTGAAGAGTTGGTCGAAGCTGACGCGGGCGGTAATGAATTGGGAATAGACGCCGATGAGGCCGTTCATCATGCCGGTGAGGGAGGCTTGGTAGCCCATGAAGGCGACCAGCGTGCCGATCGGCATCTGCCAGTGGAAAATCATGTACGCCCCGCCAACCACCACGGCACTCGTGAGCAGATAACCGAGTCCCTCCGTGACGAATCCGAGCCGCAGCATTTCCAACTCGGCGTGGATGGATTTGGTGTGGACGGGCCAGGTGCGTTGCTCGAAATCATCGGCCACCCGTTCCTCCATCGCGAAAGCCTGGATGGTTTTCGTGCCGCGCAGCTTGTCGAGGATGTATTCGCTGACGCGGTTGGATTCATCGAGAAACTCCACCATCCGCGACCGGATGCGCGGCGCGAGCCACCGGCTGATGACGCAATAACTGATCGCACCGAGCAGGACGATGCCGGTCATCGGCAGATTCAGCCGCACACAGAAGAACAGGCCGAACACCAAGCCCACGATGTTGACCACCAACGTGCGGAAGATCGTGTTGACGAAATCCCGCGCCGCGCCGATCGAGCGGTTGAACACCCGGTCATGCAACAACCCGGACGGGTATTTCAGATGGAACCGCAGGCACAACCGTTGGACGTGCTGGAAACTTTGCAGCCGCAGGTGAAACACGAGGTCTTCGCGAAACCCCAGCGACACCTGCATCGCCACGTACCACACCAGCATCCGCGTAAACTGCACCGCGACGAACACGCCCATCGCCGCGAACGCGAGCCGCAGACTGTGTTGCGGAATTGCCGTATCGATCACGTACTTCGGAAACAACGGCATCACCGCCACCGCCACGCCGACCAGTCCCACCAACCCCGCCGTCAACGCCATGCGCCACCGATGCCGGCGCACCAACGGCCACACCCGCCGCAAAATCTCGCCCCACGAATAATGTCGGGTCTCAAACGGATCCGTGTCCGCCCCGCGCGCCACCGGCTGGTCCCATTTCATCCCGCCGCTCTTACCGCACGCCGGGGCGCTTGCGCAAGCCGTCACTGATCAGGTGGAACGCGAGCACCGTCGGCGCGGGGGTGGAAAGGGAAAGAGGAACGTGGTGAACGGCGGTGGGATGCAAGCGACGAGACTGGATGAGGGCGGATCCAGATGGTGGAGCGAGTGGTGAAGAATCCCGCCCGCCCGCGGGCTTCACTGGCAACATCAGATTTCACAAAGCCAGTGAAACCCGCAACACCCGGTGGGCTACTTCTTCTTAGCCTTCTTTACGACCTTCTTCTTTGCGACCTTTTTTGCTGCTGCCATGTGACACTCACCCCCATTTCCGCTCCGTCGGAGCTCCTTAGTGATTGCATTGTGAACTTGTCGCGGAGGTTTAGCCAGCCCAAACGAATCGAAATCGCAAAAACTTTTCCGCTGATGTTGCATGCGATGATGGCTCACACCGCTGCGAGCGCATCGAAAAATGTGACACACACCGCTTCAGCGGATGGTGCGCAGCGCGGTGGCTTCGGTGGTGACTTCGCGGACGCCTTGATGGCGGATTGTGACTTACCAATTTCTCCAGACGGTTGAAAACACTTGAGCTGCGCGAGAATGTTCTCGCGGGTGTTGTAGATGGAAATCACCACAACATTATGGAAACCCGCCCGCTCATACCGCGCACACTTGGTCGTAGATGTTCAGCAGTAATTCGTAATTCCGTTTGGCGGTGTAGTGCTGCTCGAATTCCGCCCGCGCCGCCCGGCGCAGCGCCGCCACCGCGGCCGGCTGTTCGATAAACCAATTCACCTGCGCAGCCAGATCGGCGGGATCGCCGGGGGTAAAATGTCGGCCGGTGCGACCGTGTTCAATGAGGCTTTCCATGGCGCCCAATCGCGCCGCCACGACCGGCAGACCGCACGCCAGTGATTCCGCGATCGTGAGCGGAAACCCTTCATACCATTGGGAGGGAAAAACCAGCACCGTGGCCGCTTGCATCAGCGCCAAAACCTGCGCCGGAGTTTGTTGGCCGAGATATTCCACGCCGGTGATGGCGGCGGCTTGGCGGCGGACTTCGTCGGTCAGGGGGCCGGTGCCCGCAATCCGCAAGGGCAGTCGCGCGCCAATCGATCGCCAAGCCTGCAACAACGTGAGGATACCTTTTTCGGGAGTGAGCCGGCCCACAAACAATGCGAATCCACCCGCGCCGGTGCCCGGGGTCGGCGCGATCTGGACAAAGTTGGGTTTCACTTTTACACGCGACGATGGCAGGCCGGCTTGAATCAATTTGCTGCGGGCAAACTCGGTCAGGCAGATGTAGGCGGCGACGCGGTTTTGCCACGTGCCGAGCAAGCGATGGACGGTTTGAATCGCGGCGACGCCGGCTGTTTGGACGCGGGAATTGTGGTAGCAGGCGTGGCGGATGCCGGGCCAGGCAACCGACCGTCCCAAACAATCTTCACACGCGCGGTCGTCGCGGTAGCAAATCGCCGCCGGACAAAACAGGCGGTAATTATGCAGGGTCTGCACGACGGGGATGCGCGCGTCCCGGCAGGCGTAATAAACTGCCGGCGACATGGAGGGAAACCAATTGTGGATATGAACCACATCGGGCCGCTCGGCACGGAGGGTCGCGGCGAGCCGGCGACGCCAGTCGCGAGACCAGATCGCTTGGAGCGCCAATTGCACGCGCTCTCGCTGGTTGCTGGCGGTGGTCGGTTCCGCGACCACGGGGACGACGCGGTGACCGTGTTGTTCCAAGAGCGCGGTTTCGGCCGCAAACACGCCATCTTCACCGCCCGCTTGCCGGTAACGGTTGAAGACGCTGACGATGGTGAGCGGGGGGATCATGCGGTAATCAGCGGTTGGATTTCCTGGTGCAAGGCGGTTGCCACGGCGGGAGGGCGTAAAATCTCCAAACCACGGACCCGGTAAAATAGTGACGCAGCACCGTGTTAGTGGATTGAGCGCAGGGCCTGTTCATACATTTGACTCATGAATTTTCCACGATCTTCCCAGAGGTACAAATCCCGCACCCGCTGCTGACCGGCTTGCCCTAATTTTTTCTGCAGTGAGTCTTCATTTGCCAGTCTGATCATCGCAGCTGCCAAGCCATTGATCGTCTCGGTGAGGGAAGTTGGGGGCACGCGCAGCGCGGTGGCTTCCGTGGTGACTTCGCGGACGCCTTGATGGCAGACTGTGATTAAGGGCAAGCCGGCTGCCATTGCCTCTAGCACCACACTTCCTGTCGTATCCCGTAAACTGGTGAACAGTAGCGCCCGATGTGACTGTAGGATTGCGCCCACATCCGCATGCGGCACGCCGCCTCGCCAATCAACGTGGGCAGAGACGCCGACGGCTTGGGCCAACGCCTTCAACCGAGGCATTTCCGGGCCGTTACCCAAGACGGTTAATCGCAGTGTCGGCACTTCGTGGATGGCCACGGCCAACGCACGCAAACCCAGTTCGAGTCCTTTGGTGCGCACCAACCGGCCGATCCAGACAAGATGCGGCTCCGTTGTATGCGGTGGGACACGGAGCTGCTCGGCGGCAACTCCGATCTCGGGCATGGGGTGAGTTTTGTGGCGAAATCGTTTCGGCACTTTGCGAGCCGTGTCCGAGTTCGCGACTAAAATTGCTTGGGCCATCGCGCAATTAATGTAAAACGCCGGGTTCAGACCTTGCAGGCGTACATGGAGTGAACGCATCAGCTCTGGTAGTGCTTGCCAACCCAGAACTCGCAAGAATCGGCTTGGAAATGTTTGCCCGCCCCCCAATGGACCTAAAATCAAACAGCGTTTGGTCCACCACCAAAACCCCGGGAAGATAAACGTGTTGTAGGTGACGTGATGGATGATGTCGAACTTCGGTAACTCCGCGCGTAAATGCCACCGGGCGCCCAGTTGCCACAAAACGTAGTGGAAACGCATGAACTGACTATTCCGGGTGAGGCGGCGCAAGAAAGGCGGGATGTCGTAGTACAACCAAGCGGGACCGTTGCCGGCACTCGCGGACGTTGCCTTTGTGATGGCCTCTCGAGTGGACGGGACTGTCAGCACGGTGACGTCATAATGCCGGCTCATTTCCTGCGACCATCTCCACCCCACACCGGGTTCAGAGCCTCGCCCCGGCTCGCAAGCGTAGGCGGATACCAGCACACGAATTCTGGGTGGTTGGTTCGGTTTGTCTGGCATGCTAGTCCGCGAGTCCCAATTCTCTCAAGAGCCCCTGTCGAGGAAACACCGGCGGCAACTGCCCCAAGCACACCTTCGCCAACCATCTTGACCCCAGCAACCAGCGCGCGCCGACTCCCAGTCCGATGCTGCCGAGCAAGCTGACCAGCCCGGCGGGAAAAGCCAAGAGCGCTTGCCAACCCCGGTACAACCAGATGCGATGCCACGCGTAACGCCATTGATAGAACGATCGGTTTGAAAACAAATAGTATTTCATCCAACCGCCCCGTGGCGCCGCACTCAACGCGCTGCGCCAGAATACGGTCAGGCAGCGGACTAATTCATGGTCTTGGGCGACTCGCGCGCGGGCATCCACGAGGACGCGCAATCCCGCGCGCCGCAACCGCAGCGTGTAAGGGCCATCGCCATAGTGGGGAAAGCGCTGGGCATCGGGCAATCCCACCCGGCGAATTGCCTCAACACGAAAACCAACGCAGTTGCCATTCACGCCATCGGCTTCGAGGAGGCCGGCGGTTGGCGGAATCGCCAGCGCGCGAAAATTTCTAAATCCCGGCGACTGGATATACTCCGGATACTTTTGCAAATAACAAACCGCCGAGGCGCATCCCACGGACGGATCCCGCAAATGAGCCAGCAACTTCGTGAAGGTTCCAGGATCAGGGCGGCAATCATGATTCAGCCAGAATAAAAACTCCGGATTGCGCCGCAAGGCGAACTCCATTCCCAATCGGATCCCGCCGGTCCACCACAACTGGCCGGTTCCCACCAGCACGGGGACGTGCGGGAAGGCGGCCGCAATTGCCGCCGCCGAGCCATCGGTTGATTGATCATCCACCACGATGATGTCGGCGAGGTTAATTTCTCCAAGCGATTGGAGGTGCTGGAGCTGCGCGAGAATTGTCTCGCGGGTGTTGTAGATGGGAATCACCACAGCCATCGCGGAAGTTGGTGAATGCGGGGTCACGCTGGATCCTCAACGCTGGCAACTGCCGGGGAATTGTCAATGGCCGCCTGCAAGATGATATCGAAGTTTGCCAGCCAATCATCAATAGCGGTGTTTTCCAACAGCCATTCCCTTCCGTTACGATCCAATTGCAGCCGTTTGGTAGTCGCCATTTTTTCGGAGCGTACCACATTCCGAGCGATTGCCAAGGCTTGACGCGGCTCTTGCAGAAATCCCGCGCGACCAGAAATAACCGTTTCGGTCAAACCACCGTCGGCCGCTGCCAACACCGGCTTGTGATAGTCATTCGTCTTTGGTCGTACCCGCCACGCTGCCGAGGGATTTGATGAAATGATTTTCTTTCGCGGCTTGCGTGACGAAAGGCGCCAACGCTCCATCCGATAACGCGAGGAGAGATGCCGCAAGATTCGATCCACGGACTTTTCCTCCCCACCCGGCTGGAGATAGCGATTGAAAACCTGCAATAGACAAGTATCAGTTTTGGCGATTGTCATACTTTTCAATCCACCAGCGCAATCAGGCGCACGCTGGCGTGTGGCGGTTGAATATCCTCCTCAAGCAAGCATATAACGCATATTGTCGGCCAGACCCTGTATTGAAGGCAAAACCGCGCCCTCTGGCGCATGCACGGTATGAAGACAGTTCAAACTTTTGAGATGCGGTTGAACATTTATCAGCAGGTTCGCACTCCATGAGTGGGCGCGTTTCCATTGTCACACCTTCGTTCAACCAAGCGCGGTTCCTGCCGGCGACGCTGGCCAGCCTGCGCGCGCAAGACTACCCGGCCATCGAACATCTCGTGATGGACGGCGGTTCGACGGACGGTTCGGTGGACATCTTGCGGCAAACCACCGGCTTGCAGTGGGTTTCCGAACCGGATGCGGGCCAGGTCGCGGCGCTGAACAAGGGGTTTGAACGCGCGACCGGCGACGTGTTGGCGTGGTTGAATGCGGACGATCTTTTCTTCCCCAACACCGTTGCCACGGCGATGCGGGCGTTGACGGAGACCGGGGCAGATTTGGTTTACGGCGACCTCGACATCATGGATGAATCGGGGCGCGTGCTGCGACAATCGCATGGCATCCCGTTTGATTACCGCGTGCTCTTGTACGGAATTAATTACATCGGCCAACAAACCGTTTTCTTTCGCCGCAGTTTGTGGGAACGCGCCGGGCCGTTGCGGGCGGACTTGGATAATGCGTTCGATCACGAGCTATGGCTGCGGATGGCGGCGCACGGACGCCTCGTGTACGTCCCCGGCTTGCGCGCCCAGATCCGGTATCATGCCGCCGCCAAATCCGTGGCCCGCGCCGGCGTGACCGCGGAGAACACGCAACGCATTCGCCGCGAGTATTGGGCGCGGGGCGGTTGGCCGGCGTGCTTTCAAAAGTTGCCGTGGTTTTGGATTCCCCACTACGGTTATCGCCTGAAACGCCAACTGCAGATTCAACGGAGGCCGGGGTGAGAACGGCCGGTTCATTCCGATTTACAGAGCCGGCGGGCTTCACTACCATGCGCGCCCATGATGCCGGCACTTGATTCTCGCTCCATTCTCGGCAGCCGAGTGGACGCGACCAGCTACGCGGACGCGACCGCCCGCGTCTTGGCGTGGGGGCAGGCGAGTGAGTCGCGCTATGTGTGCGTTTGCAACGTCCACATGATCATGGAGGCGTACGACGCGCCCGACTATCAACAGGTGGTGAATCAGGCCGACCTCGTGACGCCGGACGGGGTGCCGCTCGTTTGGACATTGCAGCGGCTGGGCGTGCCGGGACAGACGCGCGTGTACGGTCCCGATCTGATGCTGCACGTTTGCGCGGCGGCGGCGGCGGCGAAAATTCCGATTGGCTGTTACGGGGGGACGCCGGAACGATTGCAAGAGTTGGTCGCGACGTTGCAGCAGCGGTATCCCGGGTTGCTCATCCCTTATACATTCGCGCCGCCATTCCGGCCGTTGACCGCGGAGGAGGACGCGACCGTGACGCGCGAAATAGCCGCGGCCGGTGTGCGAATACTGTTTGTCGGGTTGGGTTGCCCCAAACAGGAACGATGGATGGCCGAGCACCGCGGCCGGGTTCCCGCCGTGATGTTGGGGGTGGGGGCCGCGTTTAATTTCATCACCGGGCACGTCCACCAAGCGCCGGCGTGGATGCAGCGGCTGGGCTTGGAATGGTTGTTCCGGCTCCTCATGGAACCAAAGCGGTTGTGGCGACGCTACTATAAACACAACAGCCGGTTCGTCGTCTTGATCCTGTGGCAATTATTCCGCCGGCGCGGCTAATTGCTTTCCCATTCTGGACGTGCGTGATATTCATGGCGCCCATGAGCGAAGAAGCGTCACCGTCGAAGTTGGGTCGGGTTGACTCGTTGACGGCGGAACAACCTGCTGTTGACTTGACCGGGCTGGCCGCCCGCCCAGCGGCCCCGCGTCTGTACCGCATGCTGATGCCGCTTTTGTTGATCGCTTCGGATTTCGTCTGCTTGGCCGCCGCATGGGGTTTGGGAATGGTGTTGCGGTATGCCGTGAAGGGACCGTTCAACTACCTTGATTATCTGCGTTTGTGGCCCTACTTGGGAATCTGGTTCGTCAGTTTCTTGATCATGGGCTTGTACCGGGGTCTCGGTGGTGGCGCGCGCATCTTCATCACCCCAGTCGAGGAATTGCGGCGCACCACGGTGGGGTCGACGTGGGCGTTCCTCACGTTGGTCACCGTCATGTTTGTGTTGCAAGGCGGACTGCTGTATTCCCGGCTGATTTTGCCGTGTGCGTGGTTGGGGGCGTTGGTGCTCGTGCCGTTTGGCCGCGCGATGGTGCGCGAGGCGTGCGCCCGCCAGCCCTGGTGGGGCGCGTCCGCGGTGGTGTTTGGGGACGGTAAACGGGCCCAGCAAGTCATTCGCGTTTTGCTGGAGCAACCGGAATTGGGCCTTAACCCCGTCGCGGTCCTGGCGGATTCCTTGCCACCCGGCTCCACCGTGGCGGGTGTGCCGGTAGTGGGCGAATTTGCCAAAGCCTCCGAGCTGGGCCGGTATCGGACGATCCCGTATTGCATCGTCGCGCTGGAGGAACACTCCAGCCAACGCCTGTATGAAATTCACAAACAATACGGCGGATTTTTCCCGCACATGATGATCGTGCCGGATCTGGGCGGGCTGGCGAGTTTGTGGATTGTGGCGCGCGACGTGGGCGGCATCTTGGGATTGGAAATCCGCCACAACCTCCTGATCACCACCAATCGCTGGATGAAACGCGGTCTCGATCTGGCAGTGGCCATCCCGCTGGGACTGATCACCGCGCCGTTTTTGTTACTGGCCATGGCGGCGATCCGGCTCGTGAGTCCCGGCTCCGCGTTCTACACGCAGGAACGTTCCGGCCGCGGCGGCCGCGTCATCCGCATCCTCAAACTACGCACCATGTATCAGGACGCCGAAGCACGCCTGCAACGCCTCCTCGCCAGCGACCCGGCGGCGCAGGCCGAGTGGCAACAGTTTTTCAAACTCAAACGTGATCCGCGCATCCTCCCCGGCATTGGGCACCTCCTCCGCAAGTTCAGCTTGGACGAACTGCCCCAGGTCTGGAACGTCATCATCGGTGAAATGAGCATGGTCGGACCGCGCCCCCTGCCCGGCTACCACCTTGATTCGTTCGACGCCGAGTTTCGCGCGTTGCGCGGCCGAGTCATGCCCGGCATCACGGGACTGTGGCAGGTCTCGGCGCGCAGCGATGGCGACATCGAAGTGCAGGAACGGCTCGACACCTATTACATTCGCAATTGGTCCCTCTGGATGGATCTCTACCTCATGGCAAAAACCATCTGGGTGGTCATCCGCAGCCGGGGCGCCTATTGACGGAGGCCATGCTTGCAGACCCGTCTCCGTGTCTTGCTGCTGGGCTACCGGCCACCGCCGTGGTTTGGACCGAGCGTCACCTACCAAGCCCTGTTGCGCTCTGATTTTGCGCGGCAGCACCACATCACCTTTGTGGATCTCACCGTCGCCCGAAACTTCCGTGATCTGGAACGCTTCCAAGTTCGCAAATTGTTCCGCTTCGCCGGCACGGCTCTCCAGGAAGGGTGGTTCCTGCTCACCCGGCGGTTTGATTTCTGTTGCGCGCCCGTCTCCCTGAATCGCAACGCGTTTCTGCGCGACGCCTTGCTGCTCGCGTTCGCGCGGTGGCGTGGCGTGCCCACCGTTGTGTACGCCCACGGCAACCATCTCCCGGCCTTTCACGACCGCTCACCGCCGTGGCTCCAGCGCGTCATCCGACGCACCTTTGAAAAAGCCGCTGCCGGCATCGTGCTGGGCGAATCGCTCCGCTTCAATCTGGAACGCTGGTTGCCGCCGGACCGGATCTTCGCCGTGCCAACCGGAATCGAGCCGGTGGACCTGCCGGCGCGTCAACTGCCGCCCACCGATCGCCTCACGATTCTCTATCTGGGCAATCTGATTCGCGAAAAAGGCTACCGCGTCTTGTTGGAAGCGGCGGCTCAAATGCGCCAGTCCGGCTCGTCACACCGCTTCATCTTCGCTGGCCAATGGCACGACGAACGCGACGCCCCAGTCGTCGCCCAATGGGTGCGCGACGCCGGCTTGGAAGACCAAGTCGAGTTCGTCGGCCCGGTCAGCGGCCGCGCAAAATGGCAGTTGCTCGTGGACGCCGACATCCTGGCCTTTCCCACCTTTTATCCCAACGAGACGATGGGATTGGTTTTGCTGGAAGCCATGCAAGCCGGCCTACCGGTCGTCACCACCCGCCGCGCTTCCATCCCCGAAATCATTCAAGATGGTGTCAACGGCTTGCTCGTCGCCGAACAAGACCCCGCCGACTTGGCCGAGAAACTCACGCGCTTGGCAGCCGACCCGGCATTGCGCCGGCGCATCAGCGCCGCCAACCGCCAACGCTTCGCCGACCACTACACCCACGAACAATACGGCGCCCGCATGACCGGCGTATTCACCGCCCTTCGCTACCCGGCGCGAGTATCTTTGTTTGGCGTGCCGATTGATAACCTCACGCTGACCGAAACGCTCGACCGCATCGAAGAATTGATCCGGCAGGGGCCGACGCATCAACACGTCGTCGTCAACGTGGACAAGCTCGTCAAAATGCAGCGCGACCCGGCGCTACGAGCCGCCGTGTTGCAGTGCGACTTAATCAATGTGGACGGCATGCCCGTTGTCTGGGCGTCCCGGCTCTTGGGCGCGCCGCTAAAGGAACGAGTCGCCGGGATTGATCTATTTATCGCGCTGACCCAGCGCTGCGCCGAGCGCGGTTTGCGGGTCTATCTGCTCGGCGCGGAAGAAACCATCGTCGCGCGCGCCGTCGAACGCCTCAAAGAGTTGGCCCCGAATTTAACGGTGGCCGGCTGGCGGAATGGTTACTGGAATGAAGCCGAGGAACCGGCCGTGGCGCAAGCCATCCGCGCGGCCCGGCCGGACGTGCTCTTCGTGGCGATTAGTTCCCCGAAGAAAGAATTGTTCGTGCAACGTTGGAAAACGGAGATGCAAGTACCGTTTGTCATGGGCGTGGGCGGGAGTTTTGACGTGGTTGCCGGCAAGGTCAACCGCGCGCCTCGCTGGATGCAACAGAGCGGCTTGGAATGGCTCTACCGGCTGGCGCAGGAACCGCGGCGGATGTGGCGCCGGTATTTGGTGGATGACTTGGCGTTTGTGCCGCTGGTCTGGCGCGAATGGCGGGCACGCCGCCGGTGAGCTATTTGGTTTTGACGGTCGCCGGCTGGCGTTGGTAGGGGCTGTGCAGGTTGAAATAGATTCCGCAGTGCGGCCGGTGTCCCTCGCGTTCGCTCAGGATGATCGTGATGTGCCGGTCGAGCGCAATGCCGTGACGCAAGCCGGGCGCGCGCGTCTCGAACGCATCAATCGCCTTGGCGAGGAGTGACTCCAAACTTTTGACGCACTCGTCCGGCGTTTTTTCCAGACAGACGACAAACTTGTCGTACGTCCGC
>Ga0105047_10007540_pt1 | contig 18315 bp, 15 predicted proteins | sample MAT04_FD_78384 | JGI IMG/M metagenome (GOLD analysis project Ga0105047, IMG submission 78384) | Freshwater microbial communities from Lake Fryxell liftoff mats and glacier meltwater in Antarctica - MAT-04 (megahit assembly) | ecosystem: Environmental > Aquatic > Freshwater > Ice > Liftoff... | reverse complement strand
CAGGTCGATCCTGAACCTCAATTGACTACCGATGACGCAGCATGGGCCGACGAACTCCTCAAAAACGCAAAGAAGCGATGACCATAATGGTCACCGCTTCTTCGAGTGTCAACGCATTGTCAATCATTACTTCGTGGGAAGAATCTTGGGCAGGTCGGCAATCACTTTCTCGGCCGCGGCTTCGGTCAATTCGCCAGCCTTGAACGTAACGTTGACCTGCACTTTGCGGTTGGTGTAAAGCAGGATCGTCACGTCCGCTTCCTTCGTCAACTTGTAATCTTCTTCGATATCGGCAGGTTTGATGCAGGCGAGGATCGTTTCCTTGATCTTGCCATCTTCGGCAATTTTCTTCGCCGAGGATTTGATGCCATCCGCGGTATCGAGGTAAATCACCGCGGAGCCGAGCGAAGCCGCTTTGTTCGCCACGACAGCTTTCTCAATCTTGCCGATGAGCTTCGTCAGCCCTTCCGATTGCGAGCGGGCGAAGACCATCACAGTTGGGTCTTTGCCGAAGCGGCAATAAAGGCACGATTCTTCGCCGGCCGCGGGGCCGGTGATGTTGAACGGCTCGAACGCGCCGGGAAGGGCTTCGCCCGTTTGGGGGCCGGACTTCACATCCGCGGCATTCGCCGAATAACCGATAACCGTAGCCAACAGAGCCGCGAACAGGATCTTCTTCATTTCAACGCACTCCAGGTGAAAAGGGTCATCATTTCGTCGCGAGCAACTTCGTCAACACTGCTTCGATTTCGTCGTTCGGAGCATCTTCCGGAACCGGGATACGCTCTCCGGTGCGATCGAAAAGGATCACACCGGGGGTAAACTCGGCACCGTTTTTCTTCTGCCATTCTATTACTTTGCGCTTGTCGTCGGTGAGAATGTAATTGGGAAACTGCGCCTCGTGTTTCATGAGAAAGTTGACGACCTTTTCCTTCTTTTTCAGTTCCTTGTCGTTGATGTCCACAGACATGACCACAAGGCCATCGGCCGCGTGCTTACGGTGTAATTCCACAACGTGCGGGAAGTTTTCGACGCATGGGGGGCACCCGAGGAACCACACATCGACGTAGACAACTTTCCCTTTCTGCTCGGCAATCACCTGCTCGAACCCGGCGATAGTGATTTCCGTGAGTTCAACCCCGGGCACCTGTTTCGGTGTCTCGCTTGCGGAGTCCCCGCAACCAACGAGTGCGCCGAACAGCACAATGGCCACGATCCAGAATCCACGGCGAGCGAGACGCATGAGCAAATACTCCGGGTCGATCTGAGATCGTAAGCCAATTCGGCGAGCGAGGTCAATCCATTGTATTGGAGCTATCTATCCGACGTCGGGCAGCCTCGCTCTATTCAGCCCGGCAGGGGAGTGCTAGACTAACCGAGTGAAGCACCCGCGGGGTTCGACACCCCAGTCCGCCGAGCGCCGAATTCCATGCCGACGCCGACGCAGAATATCCGAAACTTCTGCATTATTGCCCACATCGACCACGGGAAAAGCACCCTGGCCGATCAATTTCTCTTGAAAACGGGCACCATCTCCGAGCGGGATATCCGCGCGCAGACGCTCGATAGTATGGACCTCGAACGGGAACGCGGCATCACCATTCGGATGCACCCGGTCACCACGTATTACACCAAAAATGACGTCAAATACGAACTCAACTTGATCGACACGCCGGGGCACGTGGATTTCAATTACGAGGTTTCTCGTTCACTGGCCGCGTGCGAAGGGGCGATTCTGCTCGTCGACGCGTTCCAGGGCGTGCAGGCCCAGACCGTGGCGAACGGGTTCCTGGCGATGGAAGCCAATCTCAAATTGATTCCGACGCTCAACAAGATCGATCTGCCGCACGCGCGGCCGGATTTCGTGATCGGCGAAATGGAAACCGCCCTGTTCACGGACCCCGAAGAAGTCATGAAGGTGAGCGCCAAAGCCGGGCTCGGGATCGAAGAATTACTCGAAGTGATTATCGACCGCGTGCCGTGTCCTGCGGGGTCCACCCAAGCGCCGCTCAAGGCCCTGATTTATAACAGCCACTTCGACACTTACAAGGGTGTGGTGGTCTACGTCCGCATGATGGACGGCTCGTTCAAGGTTGGCCAGCGCGTCAAATTTATGCGGTCCGGCCGCGAGGTCGTCATCACGGACCTTGGACAGTTTCGCCCCGGGATGGAAAAGTGCGACGAACTCGCCGCGGGCCAGGTCGGTTACTTCACGGCGAACATCAAGAACCTCGAAAGCGTGAACATCGGCGACACGGTCACCGATCCGTTCAACCCAACGGCCGAGCCGCTTGCGGGGTATAAAGAACCGAAACCGATGGTTTATTCCGGGCTCTACCCGGTGAATAACAACGAGTTCGAAGACCTTCGCGAAGCACTTCAGAAGCTCAAACTCAACGACGGTTCCTTCACGTTCACGCCCGAAGTGTCCGATGGCCTCGGTTTCGGTTTCCGCTGCGGCTTCCTCGGGATGTTGCACCGCGAAATCATTCAGCAACGCCTCGAACGGGATAGTGAACTGAACCTGGTCCAAACCGCCCCGAACGTCACCTTCGAGATTCTCAAAACGAACGACGAACTCGTCACCGTGCACGGTCCGCAAGACGTGCCGGATGGCGGCGTCATCAAGGAGTTCCGCGAGCCGATTGTGAAAATCAGCTTCCTCATTCCCGCGACGAACATCGGCGATTTGATGTCGATGTGTACCGACCGTCGTGGGATGTTCGTTCGCACCGAATACCTGAGTACTCAGAGAGTCATCCTCGTTTATGAAATGCCCCTCGCGGAAGTTATTTATGACCTTTACGACAAGATCAAGAGCGTGACCCACGGCTACGGCACGATGGATTACGAAGTCCTCGGCTACCGCGAAGCGGACCTCATCCGCCTCGACATTCTCGTTCACGGCAATAAGGTCGATGCGCTGTCGATTATCGTTCACCGCTCCCTGGCCGAGCGACGTGGTCGACATGTCCTGAAGAAACTCCGCGAAGAGATCGACCGGCACATGTTTGAAGTGTCTTTGCAGGCCGCGATTGGAGGGCGGATCATCGCCCGGGAAAATATCGCGGCGATGCGGAAGAACGTCACCGCGAAGTGTTACGGCGGGGACATTACCCGTAAGCGCAAGCTCTGGGCCAAGCAGGCCGAGGGCAAGAAGCGCATGAAGCAGATTGGCCAAGTGGAAGTGCCGCAGGAGGCGTTCATGGCGGTGTTGGAATCGGGGGATGATAAGTAAGCCGCTCGCGGCTTCGCGCTTTTCGCTCGCGAAGCCGCAAGCGGCTCGCTCCGAGGTTCGTTGTTGTGGATCGCCCCGCCATTACCCCGGTGCTTCCCTCGGCCGATTGGCTGGATGTTTCGGCACCGACCCCTCTTCCCGTTCCCGAGATACCTCAACCTCCGTCACATACCAATCCATTCCGCGTCATCTTGCACGTGATGGTCGCGATTTTCTCGCTGTTTCTCATCGTTTTCAAAGTCGCTCTCGAACCCTTCGGCGTACCGACGGGGAGCATGGCCACTGCCATCCTGGGCGATCACCGCGAAGCCGAGTGCTCGCGTTGCGGTTACCGTGTCGTCGCGGGGGAACCCGGGCCGGATTCCAAGCCCGTACATTTCGACGCTTGCAAGTGCCCGAACTGCGGAGCGACGGTCGATCTCTCGAAAGCGCGAGAAGTACCCGGCGATCGGCTGATGGTCGATAAAACCGCGTTCGTTTCGCGCCCCCCGCGGCGCTGGGAAGTGGCCGTGTTCCACTGCCCGGTGGATGACAGCAAGCCATTTGTGAAACGAGTCGTTGGCCTGGCCGGTGAACAGATGCAAGTCATCGACGGCGACGTTTACGCGAACCGGGAATTGCAACGCAAAACATTGGCCCAAGTCCGCGAAACCCGGATTCCAGTTTTCGAGATGAACTATGCACCGCCCGAAGGATGGGGCTCACGGTTTCGCGAAGAACCGATTGGCGACCCCAAGGGGCCCAGCAAAACGAACGAAAAAGCCCTTAACGAGTCTGTGCTGAAGGGCGATTCGCTGGTGATATCGACGAAGGCGGGTCCATCGGAAGGCATCGGAATCACCTATCGGCACTGGAACCTCGATACGAAACAGGAAGATCCTATCGGCGATTGGCTCGCCTATAACGGCGGCCCGGCCGCTCGACGGGACAAATTCGCCAACAAAAAGCCAGACACAGCGTTCGACCCCGCTCACGATTTTATCCTCGAATTTGATCTCGAAGTTCAAACCAGCGGTGGTATGGTTGCCCTTCGCCTCGGCGATGGTGTCGACACGGTCCGGGCCGAATTACCCGTGGGACCAAATCAGACGCTGGCATTAGCTCAGGACAAAGGCACGTTAACCCAGCGCGTGGCTGGGTATCATCTCCGACCGAATCAATCGTACCGCGTCGAGTTTGCATTTGTCGATCGCCGGGCAAGCCTTGCGATTGATGGCGTCGAAGTGATTCCACCGCTCGATTTGCCCGCACCGCCGGCAATTCGTTCCAACAAAGAGGTGGCCCGGCCCTTTCAACTCGGTTTCCGCGGTTGTGATGTGGTCATTCGAAATTTGAAATTGGCTCGCGATATCCATTATTCGACCGCACCGAAAAGGCCCACGAGCTGGCAACTCCAAGCGGATGAATACTTCTTACTCGGGGATAACACGAACAATTCCCACGATAGCCGGGCGTGGGCTGTCGATCACGTACCGACTCCGGGCGTGCCAGAACGGGACTTCATCGGTAAACCATTCCTTATTCACCAGCCGTTGAAGCTGTCGCGAACCACGGTGAATGGCAACCCGCGCGAGATTCAGACGTTGGACTGGTCCCGCGTACGGTGGTTGCGGTAGCGTCTGAGCCGCTTGCGGCTTCGCGTCTGAGAACCGTGAACCGCGGACCGCGGACCGCGGACCGCGAAGCCGCAAGCGGCAAGAAGCCTTGACTTCTTCGAGCGAATGCTTCGATATCCCTGGTCACCACCGCTTACCCGAGGCCCGCATGGCCCAGCCCAATACGCCGAGTCCGCCGCCCAAAAAAGACGCGGTTCGCGAAGTCTTCGAGACGATCGTCTTCGTCGTCGTTTTGGTGCTGATGCTGAAGTTGTTCGTGGTCGAAGCGTTCGTTATTCCCACGGGGTCGATGGCAGAAACGCTGTACGGTTACAACAAAATCGTGACTTGCCCGCAGTGTGGGCACGAGTTTCCGGTCAACTCGAGTAATGAAGTCGACCCCAGCGATGGACGAGCTCCGCGGGCCGTGACCGGAGCGTGCTGCCCGAACTGTCGCTATCGAATCGATGATTTCGTCACCAAGCCGGATAGTCGCAGTGGCGACCGCGTGTTGGTGCTCAAGCCGCTTTACAACTTTCAGGACCCCCAGCCGGGCGACGTGGTGGTGTTTAAGTTCCCCGTTGATCCGCAGATCAATCAGACGGCGCAAAATTACATCAAACGCCTCTGGGGTCGTGGCGATGAGACGATTGCCATCCACAATGGCGACCTCTACGTGGCTCATGGGTTCCACTATCCGGTTGAAGTCTTGGATCAGTATGGTTTGCCGCTCTATCCGCGCCCGGATGATCCGAAGCGGGCGTGGGAAGGCCCGGATATCGACATTCCGATTTCCAAAACGAAACCGCCTTACCGATCAGTCGGCCACGAATTCGAGCAGAAACACTCGGAAATTCGCGGCAAGAAGTGGGACTTCACCTATCACAACACGAAGATCGCACTGGACGAGTTCGAAGCCTCACGCAAGGCATCGTTCCCAGGCGGGCCGGGTCGCTTCGAGATGATCCGCAAGTCCGATGCACTGGCCATATCGATGCGGCGGATCGTTTACGATAACGACCACCAATCGAAGACGCTCAACAAAAAGGGCGTGCCACCACGGTGGAGTAAGGGCGAATCCGGTTGGAAATCCGAACCTCGCGATGCTCCCACGAACTTCACGCACTCCGGCAACGATCTCGATTGGCTCCGTTACAGTCATCGCGTATCCAACCCACCCTCGATGAAACTACTGGGCCTCGATCAAAAACTGCACGATCTGCCAGCGAACGATCAAGAAATGCCGCCGGGACGGAAACCCGTGATGGTCGATGACTGGAGCTATCTGTCCCTGCCCGATGGAGCCTGGAGCGAAGGACTCTTCCCGCCGAGCCGCATCCGGAACTTCCTCGGCTATAACACCGGAGTCGAACAGGGCGAGCGACCGCGGCAAGGGTACGAATTCTGGGTCGGCGACCTGATGCTCGAATGCACCGCGAAGATCAGCAACCCCGCGGAAGAACTAGTCCTCGAACTTTCTCGCAGTGTCAACCGCTTCCAGGCGAAGTTCGCCAATGGCAAAGTGACTCTCGTACGAACGGGACCCAAAGGCGGGGAGATGGCCTCGGCCACCACGTCGATCACCAAGGCCGGGACCTACGAACTCCGATTCGCCAATTTCGACGGCCAGCTAAGAGTCTGGGTCAACGACAATCGCATCGACTTTGGGACCTCCGCCGATTACACCGCCTGCCCCAACAGTGAAGCAGAATCTCAGGGAACCCTTCTTGGGGCGCTCGCCGGGTCGCTCGCCCACGGAGTTTTCGCCCCGCTACCCAACCAGAGTACGCTGCAAAATGATGTGGTTGCCCCGGCCAGCATTGGTTCGACCGGTGCCGTCGAAGTGAGCAAAATCAAGATCTGGCAAGATACCTTCTTCACTCCTTACGACAACGACTTCAACCAGGACATTGACACGGTCGCAACGGTGGACACTTTCTACGTTCAACCGAAGCACTTCCTCTGCCTGGGGGATAACAGCGGTCAAAGCTCGGACAGCCGCAAGTGGGGCCTGGTGCCCGAACGGCTAATGCTCGGCAAAGCCGTCTTCATCTTCTGGCCCCGACAGCGGTTCGGGTTCATACGTTAATGTTTGAAAGCCCACCCGTAGCAACGGGTGGGCTTTGCTTTTGGGTTTTTGGGGTCCGTTTCATATGCTTTCCAACGAGACACAAATCCGCGTTCGGTACGCGGAGACCGACCGGATGGGTTTGCTGCACCATGCGAACTATCTCGTGTACTTCGAGCAGGCTCGTACGGATTTCTTGCGAGCCCACGGCAAGAACTACAAAGACATCGAAGACGCGGGGTTTTATCTGGTCGTTAGCAAGCTCGAAGTGAAATACAAGAGTCCTGCGTATTATGACGATTTGCTGACGATTCGCACGACCGTGACGCGGACCTCGCCCGTGCGGCTGGAACACAAGTACGAGGTGTTCCGACCCGACGGCACACTTGTGGCGGAGGGAATGACGACCCTCGCCTGCGTGGACACCACGGGGAAAATCCAGCCGATGCCGGACTGGTTGAGCGAGATGAAGTAGCGGCTCGTTGACATCCGAAGTCCGGTTTCGACTTCGGAAGTCCGATTCACCGAGCATCCGGGCCGACTTCCGAAGTCGAAACCGGATTGCGGACGTGATGTGGTCGCGATTCTCCCTACGATCACGTTGCCAGAGCAAGAAGGTGCTGCTTGTGCAATACAGATTGGTGCGGTGCAAAACGGATCAAAAAGTGTCACAATAGGAGTACGAACGGATCACTTTCGGATGAGAAAGGCGCACTTTCGGATCACTTAAACACGAATTTCGAGTGATTCGGAGTGCAAAAATAAGTCCATCGTGCTGTGCTCAACAGATTGACGACTGTGCAAGACAGAGATTGGTCCAAGTTTGGTGCGAATGATGAGTGGTTTGAGCTCAGCGAAGGTGCCAAGGTGCCAAGGTGCCGTGGCACCTTGAATCGGTAGATGGTGGCACCGTGGCACCGTGGCATCTGTGTGGCGATGGCCATCCCGGTTTCGGCATCGGTTTACTCGACGAGACGTTCCTGTCGAGCTTAGAATCGCGACTACAACCCTTCGGAAGTCCAGGAGAATACCCCACCGTGCAGCGGTTCTGGATTCACACCGTATTACCCTTTGTGTTCTGTGCGATCCCCGTGGCCGGTGCCGGGTTGATCTTCGCAGCAATTCCCAACATCGCACGTAACGATTACCTCGAACGCGTCCGCTCACCGGGCATGGACTGGGTGATTCTGTCCCTGGGCACTGTGCTGTTCACGACCCAAATCATTCTTTCGCTGCGGGCCCTGCGATGGAAAGATACCGGGTTCGACGAACGCCCCGATAAGTGGATCGAGAACCTTTCCCAGGCGGCCGAGTGGTTCCCGCTCCTCGGCCTCATTGGCACTGTGGCAGCGATCTTGCAAACCTTCAGCACCATCTCCCCGGGAAACCCGCAGGAGATCATTCGCACCTACGCCCCGGCCATGACGGCAACCGGGAGTGGGCTGTTCATGGCCCTGATGAACATCCTGCCGCAGTGGATCGTCCGCGTCGGGCGAGATTTGATTCGCAGCCTGGCGGGGGAGCAATCGATCGTGCCATTAACCACTGCTCAAGATCGGGAGACCGCGCTATGATTCGGCCGCCGAAACGGGCCGTCACGCGGTTCTTCGTGCCGCTCATCGACGTGCTGATTCTGCTCTTTTGCATCTTCTTGCTCATGCCGTTCGTCTCGCAACCGGCGACCACCGCGGACGCCACGGATCCCATGGCTTCCCCGGAAGCGAAATCGCCAGAAGAATTGCAGAAACAGGTCAAACAACTGCAAAAAGAAGTGACGGATTTGCAACTGAAACTCGAACAAGCCAATCAGAAAAACGAGATGCTGAAGGCGGCCCAGGAGAACCCCTCGAACCGGATGAGCGTGCAAGTTCTCGACATCAAGTCCGAGACGGGCAAGCTCTTTTACTTCGATCCGGACGAGCCGAAGCCCGAGCAGGAAGTGAGCGGCCCCGATGTCGCTCGTCGGCTCGTGAATCGGCTGAAGTCGCAATCGCCGCAGAAGGATATTCTGTTCATCCTTCGCTACCCCGCGGTCGATCTCGGTCTGGGGTTCCCGACCCAAACGCAACTGGATAACTACCGCAACTGGTTCCCCAAGGGTACAATCGTAGTCGATAATCTCTGGTTGCGCGGCAGTCGTTAAAGGGACGAGAACAACATATGTTGGCAATCATTGGTGTCGATTCCGAACGTGTCACCGCCATGCTTGTGAACGGCCTGGCGGTGCTTGGGGGCTTCCTGGCGGGGTTCGTCGTCTTTGGTGTGCTTGCTTGGTTCCTGGATCGCTGGCTCACGGGCGGCAAGGCACCCGTCCAACTCAAGAAGGGTTGTCGAGTTGTCGGTGGAATCATCGTGGCCGTTATCGTGGCATACATCCTCTTCAACTCCGGAGGCACCGGAAACGGTGGCGACAAAAACGGCGGCGGGCCGACGACACAAAGCGGCAACGGCGATCAGCCGGGAACCGGATCGAATCAACAAACTGCTCCTGTCGAGAAGCCCCCGGTCGAAGACCCCGCCACGATCAAAGATGCGAATGCGAAGATCGAAACAATTATCGTGACCGTCGTGACAGGTGAAGACGAACCTGTATCGGGCAAGAAATACTATCGCATTGAACTCGATGGCAAGACCGACATCTATACCCTGGACGATCTCTTCGGCAAACTGTTAGACCGGCACAAACCGCCCGAGAAAATCATCCGTATCACGCCGAGGTACTTGGCCCATGGGGGTGAAGACACGCCGTCCGCGATCCAATTGATCACCCGCGGAAGGCTCGAAAATATCTTCGTGGCGACGGGCAAGGACAAGAAATAGCAGAACGTATGACAGTTACTGCACAATCTAGTCTCGCGAAGCCGCAAGCGGCTGAGTTTGCGCCGCGGGTCGTGTTTTTCGGCCCGCCGTACTCCGGGAAAACTGCCCTTTTGCGCTCGTTCATCCGGCTTGCTCTTGGCCCCGATTCGGAAGTGGAACCCGTTGAAAATCAAACCGGCGAGCCGCGGATTCAGCGGGAAATTGTGCCGTATCAAGTCCGCGTCGATCATCCCCAGATCGACCCGGGTGGCGTCTATGAACTGATCGACTGCGACGGTCAGGCCGCGGGGGACCTGCTGGACCACGCGAATCCTTTCGTTCGTGGGGCCGCTCGCGGAGCCCTGGCCGACACGGTGCGAAACGCGGATGCCCTCGTGCTAGTGATCGACGCCACGGCATCCTCGGAAGTCATCGAACGGACCCTTGCAGATTTCAAACGTTTCCTGGAGAACCTGCAAGAGGGCCGCACCTTCGGCCGTGAAGTTGGGGGATTGCCGATCTTCCTGACATTGGCGAAGTGCGATCTTCTCCACACGCCTGGCGATACTCCCATCAACTGGTTTGGCCGGATTGAAGAGCGAAAACAAAACTACCGAGAACGGTTCGAACTGGTCTTCGGCGAGAGCGAACCCGTCGAGGATCCATCGCCCTTTCTGCCGTTTGGAAGCATTGCACTCGAGGTGAAAGCGACCAGTATTGCGGGACCGAGCGGTACGTCGTTCAAATTCAATGTCGACCCCGATGGCACGTTTGGAATCGTTAATCTGGTCTCGTCAGTGCTTCCTGCGGCGAAGGCCTACCGCCAACGAGTCCGCTCGGCACAAAAGCGTTTGCGTTGGATGCTCACCGGTTCGGGGACCGTACTCGGTGCCATGCTCATCACAGGACTGATTCTCCTTGCCTCCGGTGGGTTCAACCAAACCGATCCGCTGACGACTCGCGTCTTGGCCTACGAAGCCAACGAAGGCCCTCCCGCGACGCGACTGGCCGATAAGAACTTTGCCCACAATCAAAACGAATTGATCGCGATCCGCACCACCAGCGGCTTCGACCGACTTCCCGAGCGGTTGAAGATGCTCGTGGAAGAGCGGCTCACCGAGTTCGAAGTCTACAAAGAGTACCGCGGCAAATTCCGCCCCCCGCGACTCGGCCCGGCCGAGATGCAATCGCGCGAACAACTCGAAAAACTCGAATCGGACCTGCGAACGACGGTGCAACCGCCCGAGGCCTACGCACGTGCCTGGACGGATACCGAGGCCGTTCGGCTGCACGATAAATGGGTGAAGGATTGTGGCCTTGTTCGCGAGACGGTCGAAAAGCTGTACGTCTGGTACATCAACACCGCTGCTGGGAATCCCGGGATCATTCAACAAGGCAACCGGTTACTTTCGACCAAAACGGCACCCGACGTCGCGTGGAGAAAGTCCGTTACAGACCTGTTCGAATCTGCAAAAAAGCCACCGATACATCCTGCGGAGGCGATCCCGAAGTCCCAGGATGTCCCCGGACTTCGCGGCAACAAGCTCACTTATGCCGTGGCTTTCGGATTCGACCGCAACCTGCGGGCCAGCCAGGAGTGGACCGACCTCGCTCGGCAGTTGCGATACCTCGTTGATTTGACCGATGCCCTGGGCATGACAAGCCCCTCAGGCGTTCTCGTGATCCCCGAAACTCCGACGGATCGTAAGGACCCGCTCGATTTGGCGGCCGCGATTCGCAACAAACTCCGAGAGAGCTATAAGTCGCCGCCGTATTCCGAGAACTACTCGGAATGGGCGATTAGTGGTTTGTCGGACGATTTGCGGACTCACCTTCAAAACCGGATTTCTACCATACAAAGCATCGGCGAACGCCACATCCAGAAGTCTCTAAGGGATCGTCTCGGCCCTCCTGGCGACACGGCCACGGGCTGGAAGAATGTTGCCGAGGCAATTGCTGGTGACCACCGCTTTGCGGAGTGGGGCCGACTACTGCAACTTTATACCCGCCTGACAAACCCGACAGCCGTTGACCCGATGCAACAGTTGCAGGCGTTTTTAGCAATGGATACTTTCAAACTCGATTTGAAGACTCTGACAGTGACAATCCCGGACGACGTGGCCACGCCGTCGATTGCCAGCGTTGGCGAACTCGTCGTGAAGTTCACGCCGGGATCGGGTCAAACGCAGGAATTGAAGTATCACCAGGAGGGAAAACCCTCGCGAAACATGCAGACCTGGACCTATACGTTCATCCCAGTCGGGCACGCCGGGGTGATCAATTATCACCCCGGAGACAAACTCACCGCGGAGTTAGCAGCACGTTCGATTCAGAAGGATTACCGGCTCGTCTGGTCAGCCGGGCGGTCGAACTGGTATCAACAGGACAATCTCGGTCAGCCACCGCGGCTCGATACGGATCCCGCGGTCGGCGTTCAACTCCTCACATCGAACGGGGCGTTAACGGGGCCGAGCCTACTCCCGAACCTCCGCTAAACCACGGAAGGCACTCATGCACATTCAGGACATCTTTCGCAAACACCCGACCACTTTCAGCTTCGAGTTCTTCCCCCCGAAGACCGACGAGGCTTCCGAGGAGCTATTCGGCACCATCGCCCGGTTGCAGGAACTGAAGCCGTCGTTCGTTTCCGTCACGTACGGTGCTGGTGGATCGACCCGCGACCGGACCCACGACCTCATCATCCGCATTCAACGGGAAACGAACCTGACCGCGGTTTCGCACCTGACGTGCGTTTGCCACGATCTTGCGGAGATGACCCATATTTTGGATCGATACGCCGCGTCCGGCGTGGAGAACGTACTCGCCCTGGGGGGCGATCCACCGCGGAATCTCGGCAACTACGACCGCTCGAAAGATGCGTTCCGCTACGCCGATGAACTCGTCACATTCGTGCGGTCACGGTCGAATCTCGCGGACAAACGCGGCTTCGGTGTCGGTGTCGCCGGGTTCCCCGAGGGCCATCCGGGCTCGCCGAACCGGTTGAAAGAGATGGACTATCTCAAGGCGAAAGTCGACGCGGGGACGGACTACATTTGTACGCAACTGTTCTTCGAAAACCGCGACTTTTACGACTTCCGCGAACGCTGCGAGATTGCCGGAATCAAGGTCCCGATCGTCGCGGGAGTGATGCCGATAACGACCCGGGCAGGCATGGTCCGCATGGCGGAACTTGCTCTTGGGGCTCGCGTGCCGGCGAAACTTCTACGAGCCGTCGGTCGATGTAGCGACGATGACGATGCGGTGCGCCGAGTCGGAACGCATTGGGCGTCGGAACAATGCCGGGACTTGCTCGATCACCAGGTTCGTGGAATTCACTTTTACACATTGAATAAGTCCGATGTCACTCGGCAGATATACGAGAACCTCGGCGTGAAAGACTCGGTGGCACTCGGGGCCGCGTAACGGTTTCAAGATTTGGAGTTCTCATGCGTCCGCTCGCAATCATCGCCAGTCTTTGCATCGCACTTCCTGCCGTTGCCCAGGACCGCAAGCCGGTCGAGGGCAAGAAAGGCATGGTCGTCTGCGTCTCACCGCCCGCGGCTGACGTTGGGCTAACAATCCTCAAACAGGGCGGCAACGCCGTTGATGCCGCGGTCGCGGTTGGTTTCGCTCAAGCGGTGACGTGGCCCGAAGCGGGCAACATCGGCGGCGGCGGATTTATGCTCATTCACCCGCGGCCGGGCAAGGAACCAATTGTCGTCGACTACCGCGAGACCGCCCCGGCCGCGGCCACAGCGGAGATGTTTGCCAAGGAGATTGATTTCTTTTCTCCCAAGGTTGCCGGGGTCCCGGGCACGGTGCGCGGGTTAGCACTCGCCCATCAGAAATTTGGCAAACTCCCCTGGAAAGACGTGGTGATGCCATCGGTGCGGCTCGCGGAAGACGGGTTCAAACTGAATGATGCACTCGCCCGCGGTTTGAATGCGATTCTGTCCGATGCCAAGACGAAGAACCCGGAGTTTCGACGCGTTTTCGTTTCACCCAACGCGACTGGGAAGTGGACAGCGGGAGATAAACTCGTTCAGCCGGACCTCGGCAAGACGCTGCGAGCGATCGCGGAAGTCGGACCAGATTCGTTTTACACCGGAGTCACTGCCGACCTCATCGTCAAGGAAATGGCCACGAACGGCGGCCTAATTACCAAGGCAGACCTCGCAAAATACGAAGCTAAGTTGCGAACGCCAACGCATGGCACTTATCGCGGCTACGATGTTTACGCTTCGTCCCCACCAAGTTCGGGCGGGATTGCACTCGTCGAAATGCTCAACATTCTGGAAAACTTCGACGTCAAAAAGAACCCGCGATACAGCCCCGAAACAGTTCACCTTTTGGCCGAGGCGATGCGGCGAGCGTACGTCGATCGTGCTCGGTATGTCGGCGATCCGGATTTTGTGAAGATCCCAGAACACCTCACATCGAAAGAGTATGGGAAACGATTGGCCGCCACGATTGATCTCTCGAAGGCAACCAAGAGCGCTGAACTTGCTCCGGAAATCCCGATCGCCGACGGCGGCAACGAAACCACGCATTACTCCATCGCGGATAAAGACGGCATGGCCGTCTCGAATACTTACACCATCGAAAGTAGTTATGGTTGCCGGGTTGTGGCACCCGGCACGGGGTTCATTCTCAGCAATGAAATGACGGACTTCAACCATCGCCCCGGCGTCACCGACCGCACGGGCCGCATCGGAACGCTTCCCAATCAGGTCGCCCCCGGTAAGCGGATGCTCAGTTCGCAATGTCCGACGATCCTCGTCAAAGACGGCAAACCCGTGCTCATCACCGGCAGCCCCGGCGGGCGAACGATTATCAACACGGTTTTGTGCATCGTGGTGAACTCCGTCGATTACGAAATGAATATCCAGACTGCCGTGGACTCGCCGCGGATGCACCACCAGTGGTTCCCGGACCGCATTTCGCACGAGGAAACGCAGGAGTTTGCCGCGTTGTCGAAACAACTGACGGCAACGGGCCACACTGTCGTAAAACAACGCCAGGGCGACGCTCATAGCATCGCCATCGACCCCAAGACCGGATTCATGACCGGCGCTGCAGACTCGCGCCGCGATGGCAAAGCGGCGGGATACTGAGGCCGCTTCGCAGGCTCAACTCTCCTTCACCTTCTCCGCCTCGGTTTTCACGAACTCTTTGAACGCGTTCATGTTATAGCTAATGAACATGAACGCCGTGTGCAGGGCCTGGTAGGTCTCGTCCTCCGGGTCGTCGGCATAGTCTTTTCGCAGGGCGTAGAGCTTGGCGAGTAACTGGTCGGAATTCATGTCGTCGTCCTTGTAATAAGCCGTGTTTAAGTTGCCCAAGCTGTGGAAATCGTGTAAACTTCCCCGGTGAATGGACACGCCTTATTCGTCATTTTAGCTGGATTGACAGAATTCGCCTGCGGGTGGTAAAACGCCGCGTTGTACGGCCAGACCCGTGGGCGGGTAAGCGATATGGTCAAACGTAGTAGTCAACCGTTGCTGGTGTGGTTTTTGTTCTGGGATGTGGTGGTCACCATCATTTCCTGGATCGGGGCGTATTTGCTGCGCTTCGAGACGGGTCTTCCGTTGGTGAACAACCACCAGCCGGACTTCGAACTTTGCCTGGAAAATTTGCCCCTCGTCACGTTCATGGCCCTCGTTTCGTTCCGCGTGGCCGGGCAATATCAGATCCACCGACTGCGGCGATTCCGCGAAGAAATGGTTGCCGTTGCCAAGGGGACGGTGTTACTCGTCTTACTGGTCATGTCCACCAACTTCGCTCGACAGTATCACTACGAATCCCGCATGGCGATGATCATTTTTGCGGTGATGACGTTCTTGAGCGTGCTCATCGTTCGCCGGATTAGCTGGAGTGTCCTGGGTCGGTTGCGTTCGCGGGGTTACAACCAAAGTCACGCCCTGATCGTCGGAACCGGACGGCTAGCGCGCTTCACGGCTCGGTCGCTCGAAAGTGCCGGTTGGATGGGCATTCAAACCGTGGCTTACGTTGACGACGACCCCAATCAAGCCCACGCCGACCGGCCTGTGCTTGGGCCGATTGCGGACCTGCCTCGGTTGATCCGCGAGCACCACATCGAACATGTTTTCATTGCCTTGCCGATGAACCGCTATGCCGACGCCCGGCGAGTGTTCGATGCACTTTCGGAAACGACCGTCGATGTGCGACTGGTTGCCGATGTTCCGGCTTTGGCGGCACTATCGCTCACGACTTCGAGCTTGCACGGCATGACCTTTATCGGTCTCCGCGAGAGCCCCTATCATGGCCTGAACGTCGTCGTGAAGCGGGCAATGGACATGGTCCTCTCCACCATCGCCATCGTGATTCTTGCACCGCTCATGGCGGTGATTGCACTCGTCATCAAGATGACAAGCCCCGGCCCCGTGCTGTATCGTCAAGAGCGTTGCGGGTTGAACGGTTTGAGTTTTCCGATGCTCAAGTTCCGCACGATGAACGTGAACGCCGAGGCCAATGGGCCCGTGATGACGGCATTGAACGATCCCCGTCGCACCCGGCTCGGATCGTTCCTGCGAGCAACCAACCTCGATGAACTCCCGCAACTGTTCAACGTCTTCCGTGGTGACATGAGCCTGGTAGGCCCCCGGCCCGAGCGGCCCGTGTTCGTCGACAAGTTCAAGAAAACGATTCCCAATTATATGGCCCGCCACGCGGTGAAATGCGGCATGACCGGGTGGGCTCAAGTCAACGGCTGGCGCGGCAACTCATCGCTTCGCAAACGGGTGCAATACGATCTGTATTACATCACACACTGGAACCCGTTGTTCGATCTGCGCATTCTTGCACTAACGGTTTGGAGTATGCTGTTTCGGAAGCAGAAGCACGCGTATTAATTCAGCCTCTTGCGGCTTTGCGTGCGAACCGCGAACCGCGAGAACCGCGAAGCCGCAAGCGGCTGAATTTAAATAAAATGGAATACTGCGATGCCATTCTTCGGAGCCCATTTCTCGATCGCGGGCGGGCTCCACAAGGCAGTCGAAACCGCGGTCCGATTCGAATGCCCGACGTTGCAACTCTTCACCAAGAACGCAAGTCAATGGGCCGCGAAGCCGTTAACGGAAGACGACATTTCGATCTTCAAAACCGCTGTCAAGGGGGCCAAGCTCAAACATTTGACCGCACACGATTCGTACCTAATCAATCTCGCATCGCCGTCGGATGAACTCTTTCAAAAATCAGTAACTGCGTTTGTGGACGAACTCGAGCGGGCGGAGGCGCTCGGGCTGAATTACCTCGTGACCCATCCCGGGGCTCACGTCGGATCCGGTGAAGCGACCGGGCTTGCGCGGCTCGTCGGCGGGCTTGACGATGCCATGAAACGGACCAAGGGTTTCAAAGTTCAGGTGCTATTAGAGAACGTCGCAGGGCAGGGGACCACACTCGGGTACCGTTTCGAACACTTGTCGTTCATGCTCAAAAACGTGGCGGAGCCGAAGCGGTTTGGGATCTGTTTCGATACCTGCCATGCGTTTGCCGCGGGGTATGATTTAAGCACCGAAGCGGGGTTTGCGGAGACGTTTGCCGAGTTTGATCGTGTGGTGGGAATCAAGCAACTCAAGGTTTTTCATGTCAACGATAGTGTGAAAGGCCTCGGTAGCCGGGTGGATCGCCACGCGGGGCTAGGGCTCGGTAAAATTGGGCTCACGGCGTTTCGTTGCTTGGTGACCGATTCGCGATTCGCCAAGCTGCCGATGTTTTTGGAAACGCCCAAAGAAAGCGACGACGGTACCGTAATGGACCCGATCAATCTTGGGATTCTGCGAAAGTTTTTGAACGATTGATCGCTCGAACTTGGATGCACATCCAGCGCTCGACTTCGTCTCGCGGCTAACGAGTCCTGTTGTAACGATTGCGAAAGTGCCTGGGAATGCCGGGATTCTCCAAGCGATTCAAGCAACCGACCTTCGCGGCCGATATTCCCACTAGCAAACTTCACAATCGCGTCCAACGAACCCAACGGGGTTCGTCGCGGCCGCGGGAAGGGGTTGGCGAGTTTGGTCTTTGGGTGCCCTCCGGTGCTCGTCGATCGAACCCGCAGGCCGATATCGGTCGACCGAACGCAGGCCCCCGACTGCCGTTCGCGTCCCGATCCTTCCCGCGGCCGGTTCATTGCCTCTCTTGACCCTCGCCCCGTCGGCCATATCCCACACATCAAACGACACGAAGTTCTCTTTCGCGAGTTCGTCATGAGTGAAGCCTCGATTCTTGCCATTCAAGCCCGCGAGATTCTCGATAGCCGGGGGAACCCGACGATCGAAGTCGACGTGATTACCGACGATGGCGTCATTGGCCGGGCTGCGGTCCCGAGCGGGGCGAGCACGGGGGCTCATGAGGCCGTGGAACTCCGCGATGGCGACAAGAAGCGGTACGGCGGCAAAGGGACGATGAAGGCCGTTGATAACGTCAATGGTCCGATTGCCGACACGCTCGCGGGGTTGAGCATTTTCGATCAACCGGCCCTCGACCAGGCGATGCTTGAACTGGATGGCACGCCAAACAAAGCAAATCTCGGGGCGAATGCGATCCTGGGCGTTTCCTTGGCGACGGCTCACGCGGCGGCGATGACGACCGGTTTG
>Ga0105047_10007538_pt1 | contig 18317 bp, 20 predicted proteins | sample MAT04_FD_78384 | JGI IMG/M metagenome (GOLD analysis project Ga0105047, IMG submission 78384) | Freshwater microbial communities from Lake Fryxell liftoff mats and glacier meltwater in Antarctica - MAT-04 (megahit assembly) | ecosystem: Environmental > Aquatic > Freshwater > Ice > Liftoff... | reverse complement strand
CTATTCCTTCGTCGCTTCTTCGAGCGTTGATGCCTCAGCCGCTTCGGGCTGGACGGTGTCGGCGTCGATCTCGTTGTCGATCTCGATCTCGTTGTCGATCTCGGCCTCGATACCGCTCTCGATGAGCAGATCGGAGTTGAGGGTGACCTCGGGTTCGACCCCTTCTGGTGTACCGCCAGCCGCTTCGGCTTCCGCCTCCGCTGCTGCGGTCTGTGCCTTCTTGATGGCTGCGGCCTGAGCCTTCTTGTCCGGCCCGAGCACCATGGTCATGTTGCGACCATCCTGCTTGGGAAAGATCTCGACGCGTCCGACGTCGGCGACCATCTCGGCAACCCGATCGAGGATCTTGCGACCCAGCTCGGGATGCTGCATCTCACGGCCACGGAACATGATCGTGATCTTGACTTTGTGACCTTCGCCCAGGAATTGCTCCACCTTGCGGGTCTTGGTGTCGAAGTCGCCGCCGCCGATCTTGGGGCGGTACTTCATCTCCTTGACCACGATGTTGGTGGCTTTCTTCCGGGACTCCTTGGCCCGTTGCTGTGCTTCGAACTTGTATTTGCCGTAATCCATCACCTTGCAGACGGGCGGATTCGCCATGTCTGCTACCTCCACCAGGTCGAGCTCGGCGGCTCGGGCGATGGAGAGTGCGTCCGGCAGGGATTTGATCCCCAGTTGAGCGCCGTCCTGACCGATGAGCCGTACCTCGCGGGCACGGATCCGATCGTTGATGCGGGGCTCGTCAGTTTGCGGTTGCGGTGCTATGACCGTTCATCCCTCAATTGCACGTCCTTTCGACGTTGGTGTGGTGTGCGTGACAACTGTCCGTTGGATCTCGGTCCGAAAAACGAAACGAGCGGATGTCGCAAACGCCGACATCCGCCAAACGACCGACCACCGGCCTGGCCACTGCGTCTGCAGGGACTGGTGCCATCGATCGGGCTTAACTTCTCTCGACGCTGGCTCACGGTTGACCCGAAGGTGCGGTGGTGGCCAGGTGGGGTTCGGCTGTCGGTGGTGACCGGCGGTCGAGCCCTCTTTCCATTCAGTTGTCCGGGCTACGGTATCAGTACCGACCACCCGAAGGACAGTTCTTGTGAGCCTGTGGACCCCAGATGGGGAACGTCCAGTTTCCCGCACCTCGCCAACCTCCCCCGCTGCGTCATCGCCTGGCAGCGCCGGCGGACCGCTGGCCAGCCCCCCGCCCGAGCTGCGGGCTGCTCTGGCCGAGGCCGGAATCGACATCGACCAGCTGACCCCCGAGCAGATCACCGAAGCCACCGCCATGCTCGCCGAGATGGGTCGAGTACGCGAAGAGATGTTGTCGGTCCCCGCGGCCGAGGTCATCGCCAACCACCTCATGGGCATCTACGAGCTGGCGGCCATTCACCTGGGTGAGAACCCGCCCAACTTCGTCGAGGCCACCGTCGCCATCGAGGCGCTGCGCGCCGTGCTCGACCGGCTCGGCAACGAGTTCGGCGACAACGAGGCCGTGCTGCGCCAGGCCCTCGGCCAGCTGCAGATGACCTTCGTGCAACTCAAGGAGCAGGTCACCCTCGCCGGCGGCGACGTCGAGCCCGGCGTAGCGGCCAACGATTAGGCGAACCGAAGCCAGCCTCGGCCGGTGACCTCGAGTCAGCCGGTGGTGAGTCCGCTCACCACCGGCAGGGACAGCTCGATGCTGTCGAAGTTGATTGATCCGCCCAGGCGGGGCGGGGCGTAGGCCACGGTGGTTGCCGCCAGCTGCAACGTGACCGTCGAACCGGCGTGCGCGGCGAAGGCGATCACCTCGAGCGGGATCTCGGCGGTGTGGCCGGCCCCGTCGAGAGTGACCTCGATGGGGGTGATCTGGTTGCCGATGACGAACCCGGTGGTGTCATCGATCAGCTGGGCGAACACCCGGGTGGGACGGGTGCCGGCCGGCACCGTGCCGCGATAGCTCAGCTTCAGCGTCGGAGCACCGACGACCATCGCCTCGTCGTCGACCCTCAGCTGCACATCCACGGCGTTGGTGGCCTTGGCCGGGGTCAGGCCACCGGCGAGGCCACCCACGACACCGCCCGCCCCGAGCTGAACGACCACCGGCCCGGCGCCGCCCTCGGCAACGAGATCGAGCGTGCCGGAACCCTTGGCGGTGATCTGGCCCGTCGCAGCGGCCGGGTACTCATCGGCGGTGTGGCGCACGCCGTCCTGATCGATGATGTCGAAGCGGGGGCCGGTGTCGACCGACTCGTCGCGCTTCACGTACCGGTCGAGCCAGGCGACGGCGGCGACCGACACCCGTGCCGGGTCGCCCTCATCGGTCAGGCAGACGCCGTGGCCCCCACAGAACCACAGCATCGACACCGCCACGTCGTTGCCCTGCAGGATGTCGTAGTTGGTGAGGTTCTCGTCGAGCGTGAACAACGTGTCGACGGTGCCGCCGATGAGCAGCGTGGGCACGGTGATCTGGTCGACCAGATCACCGGGGCCCCGCGAGACGAACCAGGCCCGGTCCTCGTCATCGAGCAGACCGGTGGCGGCGCCGGTGGCCTGGGCGTGATCGACATGGGGGTCGACCTGGGCCGTAGCCGTCACACCGGCGAGGGTTCCCGACCACCCCGACTTGATGGTCTCGGCCTTGAACAGGCTGGTCTCGAGCGAATGCCAGGCCACGATGGGAACAATGGCGTCGACGCGGCAGTCGATGGCAGCGACGACCAGCTGGATGCCGCCGCCATAGGAGCCTCCGACCATGCCCATGGTGGGGTCGTGCGCGGCATCGAGCTGGGCCTCGGGTTGAGCGGCGACCCATTCGATGAGCTGCTGGACGTCGCGGCCCTCGAAGTCCTTGTCGTTCACCGTGGCGGTGCCGCCGGACTTGCCGAAGCCCCGGGGGTCCCACGTGAGCACGTTGTATCCGCCGGCGTTGAAGGTCGCGATGCTCACTCCGCCGAGCGGCCCGATGGCGTCGGGGTTCGAGTCTCCGGCGAGGCCCCAGCCCGGACCCATGAGCACGGTCGGCGCGGGCGTATCCATCGACGCACCGGGGGCCGGAAACCAGTGGGCGCGGATCTTGGTTCCGTCGAAGGAGTCGACGTCGAGATCGCTCTCTGACCCCGCCACCGCCGCGGCGGAGACCGTGGCGATCTCGGGGACCTCACACGTGGCGGCGGCGTCCTCGGGCACGGCGGTCTCGGCCGCCGTGGTCTCGGGCACGGTGGTCTCGGGCACGGCGGTCTCGGAGGTATCGGGACCCGCCTGGGAGACGTCGACCGGGTCGTTGGCGCAACCGGCCAGGCTCAACACGGCCAGCGCCGAGGCGACCGCGGCGCACCGGATCCATCGCTGCGCACCATTCGTTCCCACCGCTCTGTCACCCATCTGATCCCCTTCGTCGATCGTCGACACGATACCGGCCGCTACAACTCACGTCGCGACTCCTCAACGAACGTTCAATTGGGTATGGTGGCGGGATGGACAGCGTCTTCACCCCCTCACCGGCCCATCCCGCACCCCGTGCCGAGGTCAACCTCGGCGAGATCGACTTCACCGACCCGACCGCCTTCGACAACCCATGGGCCATGTACGCCGCGCTGCGAGACCTCGACACGCTGCACTACGACGCCCACAACGACTTCTACATTGCGCCCCGTCATGAGGACGTGTTCCACATCAGCCGCGACAACGAGCTCTATGTGTCGCGCTTCGGCGTTCGCCCCAAAATCGCCGGCGACATGTCGATCATCACCCTCGACGGCCCCGAGCACGTGGCCACCCGCCGCCTCATCAATGCCGGCTTCACGCCCCGACGGGTGCGCGATCTGATGCCCCACGTCCGTGAGCTGACCAACCAGCTGGTCGATGACATCATCGACAAGGGCGAGATCGACTTCGTCGAGCAGTTCGCCATCCACGTGCCGCTCATCATCATCTGCGAGCTCATGGGCCTCGACCCCGACCTCCGCATGAGTATGTACCGCTGGTCCGACGACATGATGGCGGGCGACGGGCACACCGAGGGCGACGACCCGGTGCTCTTGGCAGCCGCCGAAGCCTTCGGCGAGTTCGCCATGATGTGCCTCGACCTCATCGCGCAGCGCCGCGCCGAGCCCAAGGGTGACCTCATCTCGATCCTCACCCAGGCCTACGACGACGGCGATCTGGCCAAGGAACACAAGGCCTACCAGGGGGTCGACGACGAGACGATCGCGGCCATGAAGGCCAAGTCGTCACTCAACGACGACGAGCTGTTCGCCTTCCTTGCCGTGCTCATGGTCGCCGGCAACGAGACCACCCGCAACGCCATCTCGGGCGGCATGTTGGCGCTCAGCAGGTTCCCTGAGCAGAAGAAGCTGATGCTCGAAAACCTCGACGTCGACGACTTCATGGACCGCGCCGTCGACGAGCTCATCCGCTACGTGTCGCCGGTGATCGGCTTCACCCGCACCGTCACCTCGCCGCATACCTACCGCGGCACCGAGCTCAAGGAAGGCGACCGCCTCCTCATGCTCTACCCGTCGGCCAACCGCGACGAGCGCGCCCTCGACCATCCCGACGAACTCAACTTCGAGCGCGACGTCAACGCCCACCTGGCCTTCGGTATCGGCCCGCACTTCTGCCTCGGCGCCAATCTGGCCCGCATGGAGGTGAAGTTGGTGTTCCAGGAGCTACTCGGTCGCCTCCCCGACATCCAGATCGTCGACAATGCTCCCCTGCCCCGAGGCGCCTCGTCGCTGGTGCTCGCCCTGCAGCACATGCCGGCGACGTTCACGGCCGGCGGTTGCCCGGTGCCACATTGACCGCCACAGGGTCGCCGGTTGCAGCGGCCCGGCCGAACCAGCGCGAGCACATCCTCGACGCGGCGCTCGGGCTCATCGCCTCTCATGGCGCGGCCAAGATGTCGATGCGGATGCTGGCCAAGGAGTGCGGCCTGAACGTGGCCGCCATCTACCACTACTTCGAATCGAAGGACGCACTGGTGGCGGCCGTCGTCGACGAGCGTCGTTACGGCGCTCGGCTGGCCGAGGTACCCGAGATCGACCCCGCCCTGCCGGCGGCCGACCGGTTGGCGCTCATGTTCCAGACCATCTGGGAAGGCGCCCTGGCCGAGGAACCGATCTGGCGGGTGCTGCTCGGCGAAGGGTTGCGCGGCGAGCCCGCGGTCATGCCGGTGGGGCGCAACCTCCTCGACGTGATTGGGCCCGGCCTGGCCGATTGGCTTGTGGCGACGATCCCCGAGGTGAAAGCGCCCGAGGCGGTCGCTCAGATGCTGATCGGGCAGATGTTCACCGGGTTCCTGCGCCACATCTTCGAACCCGACCTCGACACCGAGATCATTCGCAGCGAGGCCAGCGCCTCGCTCTGCGCCGCCATCTTCGGCTGACGCTCGGATGACCCGCTTCACAGCGGAACCCACTCGTTCTATGAGAGAAATCTCGCCCTTTCGGGCGAGATTTCTCTCATAGAACGGTCAATCAGGCGCAGGGCGCCCCGTTGGCGAGGCGGTCGCGCAGCACCTTGATCAGCGTGGGCATGATCTCGGGAGTGCGCTGGTACGGCAAACCGTGCCCGACGCCCGGGAACTCGTGGTAGCCCAGCAGATGACCGGCTTTGGCCGCCCTCATGGCGCTGCCGCGGGCGTAGGCCGTGGGCACGATGAAGTCGTCGCCACCGTGGAACATGACGATGTCGGCGTCGTCGGCTTCGATCTCGCCCTCGACGGCGATTCCCGACAGCGAGACCGCCAGGCAGACCGCCGATGACGGGCCGGCGTTGCCGCTGTTGCCCGGATCCTCGGGGTGCTGGCCGACGCCGATGGCCGTAATGGCTCCGGCCGAGTAGCCGGCAGCGGCAATGCGGCCGGCGTCGATGCCGTAGAGGTCGGAGTTGGCCCGCAGGTAGCGAACCGCGGCCTGGGCGTCGTGGCGGGCATCGCGGGCGGCGTCGAGCGCGATCCCCGAGGGCGTGTTGAACCAGATCCAGGCACCTTCACGAACGCGGTAGGTGATGGTGGCCGTGACGTACCCGCGGGCCGCGAAGTCCGTGGCCATCGAATCCTGCTCGCTCTTCACGCCGCCGGTGAACGCCCCACTGTGAATGAACACGATGGCGGGGCGAGGCCCGTCCGCATTGATCGGGCGGAACAGGTCGAGGCGCAGCTGCTCGGGCTCGCCGTTCTCGTCGGTGGCAGTGCCGTACCCGAGGTCATTGCTGCGCTCGATGCCGTAGGACGGATCGGCGAACCGACCGGTCGGTGGCGGGGCCGCGCACGAGGCGGCGAGCGAGGCGAGGAGCCCGGCGGCGACGAGGCGCACACCGATGGCGAGGGAACGAGAAGTCTTCAGCACCCGTGTGGTATCGCCATTCGGGCCGGGTGCCTGAAGTAAATCTGCCTACACGAGGCGGGCCGCTCTCACCTGCCGGCTCAGCTGGGCACGCGACCGGCCGAAATGGCCGCTTGCTCGGTGTCCACGAGCAGTCGCTCGATGATGTCGAGGCCACCGTCCCAGAACTTCGGATCGCCCAGGTCGACGCCCACGATCTTGCCCAGGTCGGTCGGCGCCATGGAACCACCGGCCGACAGCAGCTCGAGGTAGCGGGGCACGAACGACGGGCCCTCGGCCTCGTACTTGGCGTACACCGACAGCGCCAGAAGCTGGCCGTAGGCATAGGCGTACACGTAGCCGGGCGTATGGATGAAGTGCGGGATGTAGGACCACCAGCTGCGGTAGCCCTCGCTCACCTCGACGCTGTCGCCCAGCATTGCGGTCTGCGAATCGGCCCAGAGCTCGCCAAAGCGGTCGACCGAGATCTCGCCGACTTCGCGGCGCTCGGTGTGCACCGAGTCCTCGAAGCGGTTCATCGCCACCTGGCGGAACACGGTGGCGATCTGATCCTCGAGGTGCTCGGCCAGCAGCGGCAGGCGCTCGGCCGGGTCATCGACGCCGTCGAGCAGGCGACCGAAGGTGACAGTCTCGCCGAAGACCGACGCCGTCTCGGCCAGCGTGAGCGGGGTGGTCTGGTGGAACACCCCCTGATGGCGGGCGAGGTAGGCGTGTACGCCGTGACCCAGCTCGTGGGCCAGCGTGAGCACGTCGCGGCGCTTCGAGGTCCAGTTGAGCATCAGGTACGGGTGGTGCGACGGCACGGTGTAGGCGCAGAAAGCCCCGCCCCGCTTGGCCGGCCGCATGGGGGCATCGATCCAGTCGTTGGCGAAGAACTCGGCAACCACATCGGCGATCTCGGGCGAGAACGAGCGGTAGGCGTCCTCGACGAGGGCCTTGGCGGCGTCCCACTCGAAACTGGCCTGGTCCTCGACGACGGGCGCCATGCGATCCCAGTCGTTGAGCTTGTCGACGCCGAGCATCTGAGCCTTCAGTCGGTACCAACGCTGGGGGATGTCGTAGCGGGCCACCACGGCCTCGACGAGGGCCTGCACCGATTCGTCGGACGCCTCGTTGGACAGGTTCCGCGACGAGATCCAGCTGGGGTACTTCCGCAGGCGGTCGTCGACCGACTTGTCCGACAGCAAGGTGTTGAAGATGAACGCCCGGGTGCGAATGCCGGGCTGGAGGCCCTCGGTGACGGCCGCCGCCACCTTGGCGCGCACCGCGGCGTCGGGATGCTGGATCTGCGACAGCGCCGATTCGAGCGAGATCTCCTCGCCGTCGATCTCGGCGGTGATCACGCTCGTCTGCTCGTCATAGAGCCGGGACCACGCCGAGGCACCGGCCACCGACTTCTCGCTGAGCACCACTTCTTCGGGCTCGCTGAGCAGGTGATCGCGGTAACGGCGGATTCCGTCGAGGTGATGGGCGACCGAGGCCAGCAGCGGATCGGCCTCGAGCTCGGCGGCGCGTTCGTCATCGAGCTCGGCGAGTTCGAGTTCCACGAAGATCATGCGGGATCCAATGGTGGTGGCCTGCTCCTGGGCCTTCTGCATCATGGCGCCGACCGCGGGATCGTCGGTGGCGACCGAGAAGCGCAACATGGCGTAGTTCGTGGCCCGGCCGATCTTGTCGATCACCGATGCCAGGATCTCGAAGAAGCCGGCGAGCTCGACGGCGCTCAGCGAGGCGAGCGTGCCGCGATAGGTCTCGAGCTCATTCACCTCGACCGACGCGGCATCGAGCAGTTCGGTGACGCCGGCGGAACCGGGGGTGGGCAGGAGGGGTTCGAGGTCCCAGGCGATGTCGTCGACGGAGGAAGCTGCAGTCATCGCCGTAGATTACGGCGATTCTGGCGCAATCGCGACCGCTGTCGCTTCCCAGTTCCCGAGCCTTCCCGCGGCCACCATGAAGGTGACCTGGGCGCCGACCTCAATGGTGCGGGTGCCGTCGAGGATGGCGGTGCAGTGGAAGGGGTACTCGTTGCCATCGCTGTCGACGACGACGCCGATGCCGCGGGGATCGTCGAAGCTCGCCACCCGGCCGGCCAACGCCCGATCGGTGGTGACCACCGTCAGTGCACGATCTTGGACAGTGGGATCTCCAGAATGTCGGTGGCTCCGGCGTCGCGGAGGTCGGGGATCAACACGTTGATCTCGCCCTTGTTGACCACAGTCTCCACCGCAAACCCGTGACGGCCGTACAGCTCGTTGACCGTCGGGGTTTTCATGGCGGGCAGCTTGGCGATGACGGCGTCGAGATCGTCGGCCGACACGTTGAGCTTGACCAACACCTTGCCGCGGGCTTCGAGCACGCCCTGCAGCAGGGTCATGATCTGCTCCATGGCGTGGCGCTTCTCGGGAATCTCGTAGGAGGCGGGGTTCGCCACCACCTCGGTGTAGCTGTAGAGCAGCGTGTCGATGACCCGCAGGCCGGCGGCGCGCAGGGCGTTGCCGGTCTCGGTGATCTCGACCACACAGTCGACGATGTCGGGCACCTTGGCCTCGGTGGCGCCGTAGCTGAGGCGCACATCGGCCTCGATGCCGTTGTCCGCGAAGTAGCGCTTGGTGAGCTCGGGATACTCGGTGCTCACCTTGACGCCGTTGGGCAGGTCCTTGGTCGACTCGTAGCCCGAGTCGCCGGCGACGGCCAGCACCATCTGAATGGGGTTGGAGGTGGCCTTGGAGTACTTCATCTCGCCGAGCGAAACGATGTTCGACGACGTCTCCTCCACCCAGTCTCGGCCGCAGACACCAATGTCGAAGAGGCCCTCGGCGACGTACACCGGGATCTCCTGGGGGCGCAGGATGCGCACGCTGGCGATGCGGGGATCGGCGATGGTGGCCTTGTAGGTCACCGCCGAGTTGCGATGGATGCCCAGGTCTGCGTCCGCGAAGAGTTGGAAGGTCGCCTTCTCGAGCGATCCCTTGGGCAGCACCAGATTCAACATGGGCGCCACGGTAGTGCGGCGCCCCCGCTGGGAGCACATGGGTAAGCGCCGCCGTAGCCTCGGGCCGTGACCGTCATCCGCATCACCGATCCCGCCGACCCCAGGGTGGCCGAGTTCCGCCGGCTCAACGATGGCGGGTATCGGCGCCAGGTGGAGGGTCCAGGCCCGTTCCACAAGGGCATTTTCGTGGCCGAGGGGTGGCTGGCCATCGATCGGCTGTTGACCTCGCGCTATGCGGTGCGGGCGGTGCTGATCGACTCGGCGCGCCTCGAGCGGGCGACCGAGCTGGTTGGGGAGCGCGCTCCCCTGCTGGTAGCCGACCGTGCCGTGCTCGACGAGATCGTGGGGTTTGCGTTGCACCGCGGCATCGTGGCCTCCGCCGAGCGGGGTCTCGCCGTCCACGCCGCGAACGTCATCGGTCGCGGGCGGCGGCTCGTGGTGCTGGAGGGCGTGAACGACGCCGAGAACCTGGGGTCGATCTGCCGCAACGCCGCAGCGTTCGGGGCCGACGGACTGCTGCTCGATCCGACGTCGTGTGATCCGCTGTCGCGCCGGGCGATCCGGGTGTCGGTCGGCCATGTGCTGGCGCTCCCGAGCGCACGGGTTTCATGGCCCGACGGGCTGACGACCCTGAGCGAGGCCGGCATTCGAACCGTCGCGCTCACGCCCCGGGTGGGGTCGGTCGACATCGACGACGTCCACCTCGACGAGGGCCAGCGGGTGGCAGTGGTGCTCGGGGCCGAGGGGCCGGGCCTCAGCGATGATGCCATCGACGCCTGCGACCTGGCGGTGCGCATCCCGATGGCTCGCGGCATCGACTCACTCAACGTCGCCTCGGCCGCGGCGGTCGCCTTCCACCGCCTCTTCGCTCCCCCCAGCTGATCGGTCACGATCCAGCACCAGCGCGTCGGCAATCTCAAGTGGTGAGCGCCCACATTCGGCTGGCGCAGCCGTCAGTTGTTCACCGATCGACCGCCCGCCGTCGTTTCGTGAACAACTTCCGCGCCAGCGTCAGAGCGAATCCGGCGGCACGACCCATTGGACGGGTTGCCCCGTCACCGCTGCGATGCGATCGAAGTCAGCGTCGAAGTGCAGGACAGTCACCTGATGACGCTCCGCGACCGCAGCGACCAGGAGGTCCGGCAACGGCACCGTTCTCGCCAGCCCGGTTCGCCACAGTTCGGCCTGGACATCGAGCACCCGCGCCCAGTCGCGATCCTCGATCGACAGCCATTCGTAGGCCGAGCTGCGATCTGCCCGTACCTGATCGAACTCGGCCGGCGAGCGGGTCGACCACAGGATCTCGAACTCGATCACGGCGCAGGTAGCGACCAGCCCGGCATCGATCAGTGGGGCGAGTTGCTCCGCCACCAGCGGCATGCCCAGTCGCGCCAGCGCGCTCGTGTCGGCGAGGTAGCGGGCTACCGCCGCCACGCAGCGTCCATCACCTCGGGGTCGAGCAGGTCGGGAAGTCCCCCACTCGTGAGTCGCTGAAGATCGCGACGACGCGCCGCCTGAGCCGCGACCACGGCCAATGCCTGGTTCACCGTGTCCTTCTTCGTCAGCGTCTTGAGCTCGCGCTGCGCTTCGACCAGCGCGGCTTCATCGATATCGATCAGTGTCTTCACCGTCTACTCCCGTATATCCGAAGGACAGGCAGCAGTATATCCACTCACCCATCAGAGTTGAGAACGTGGGCACGAACGTGCTCGGGCGCGGCGATCTGTGGCGGCATTCACCCTGGCGCTGCCGTCAGTTGTTCGCCGTTCGACCGTCCGCTGTCGATCCGTGAACAACTGGGCTGGGGTGAGGGCCGGGAGCGAACGAACGCCGCCGCGCTGGCTGGACAACTGCTACTCGTCGGGCGGGGCATACCGATCGGCGAGGAGCGCCATTTCAACGGCGGTGTGCGCGCCCTCTTCGCCGACGTTGTGGCCGCCGGCGTCCTCGCTGCGGTCGAGGGCCTGCTGGAGGTCCTCGGTGGTGAGCACGCCGAAGATGACGGGCACCCCGGTGGCGAGGCCCACGTCCTGAAGGCCGCGGGCGCATTCGCCGGCCACGAAGTCGTAGTGGCTGGTATCGCCGCGGATCACACAACCCAAGCCGATGATGGCGTCGAACTCACCGGAGTGGATCATCGACATTGCGGCAAACGGCACCTCGAACGCACCCGGGACCCATTCGATGACGACGTTGCTGTCGGCAACGCCGCAGGCGGCGAGGCCGCGCACCACGCCGTCGAGCAGGCGCACCGTGACCCTGTCGTTGAACCGACCGCAGACCACGCCGATGCGCAGATCGGACCCGTCGAGTTGGGGCACGTGGCGGCCCTCGAGCTTCTGATCGACGCCCATCAGTCGACGCCCTCGATCAGATGGCCCATCTGCTCTTTCTTGGTGCGCAGGTAGCCGATGTTCTCGGCATTGGGCACCGTCGGGATAGAGACCCGCCCGGTGATCTCGAGGCCGAAGCCCTCGAGCCCGCCGAACTTGGACGGGTTGTTGGTGATGAGCCGCATGGTGGTGATGCCGAGGTCGTTGAGGATCTGGGCGCCGATGCCGTATTCGCGCGAATCGACGGGCAAGCCGAGCGCCACGTTGGCCTCGATGGTGTCCATGCCCTGCTCTTGCAGGTTGTACGCCCGGATCTTGTGGCCGATGCCGATGCCGCGCCCCTCGTGGCCTCGCAGGTACACCAGCACCCCGAGGCCCTCCTCGGCGATGCGGGCCATCGCCCCGTCGAGCTGGGTGCCGCAGTCACACCGCATCGAGCCGAACACGTCGCCGGTGAGGCATTCGGAGTGCACCCGCACCATGACGTCGGTCTCGCCCGCCACCGCACCTTTGACCATGGCGATGTGCTGCTCCCCGTCGATGAGCGACTCGTACACGTAGCACGTGAAGTCGCCCCACAGCGTGGGAATGCGAGCCTCGGCCACCCGGCGAACGAGCTTTTCGTTCTGGCGGCGGTACTTCACCATCTGCGCGATGGAGATCATGAGCAGGTTGTGTTCCTTGCAGAACTCGACCAGGTCGGGGACCCGGGCCATGGTGCCGTCGTCGTTGACGATCTCGCACAGCACGCCAGCGGGATAGCAGCCGGCCATGCGGGCCAGGTCGACCGAGGCCTCGGTGTGGCCGGCCCGCTTGAGTACACCGCCCTCGGCGTAACGCAGCGGGAAGATGTGCCCCGGGCGGGCCAGATCGTTGGGCCGCGTCGCCGGATCGCACAGCGCCTGGATGGTGGCCGACCGGTCGGCGGCGGAGATGCCCGTGGACGTGCCGGCGATGAGGTCGACAGTGTGCATGAACGCCGTGCGCTGGGCCTCGGTGTTGTCGTGCACCATGAGCGGAATGTCGAGCTCTTCGAGCCGCTCGCCGGTGAGCGTGGCGCAGATCACTCCCGAGGTGTGGCGCACGAAGAACGCGATGGCCTCGGGCGTGGCGTGCTCGGCGGCCATGATGAGGTCGCCCTCGTTCTCGCGGTCCTCGTCGTCGACGACGACCACGATCTCGCCGCGCCCGATGGCGGCGACGGCTTCGGGGATGGTGGCGAAGATCCCGGGAGCGTTGCGATCCGACTTGTGCTGTTCTTTATTCGCTTGTGCTTCATTCACTGGGGGCACCTCCCGGGTGCTGTTGCAGGTGACCGGCCATCAGCCGCTCCACGTACTTGGCGGTCACGTCGACCTCCAGATTGACAGGGTCACCGACGCCACGAAAACCGAGAGTCGTGACAGCGGATGTGTGCGGGATGACCGCAACGGTGAATCCGTCGTCGAGGGCGTTGACCACGGTGAGGCTCACGCCGTCCACGGTGATCGAGCCCTTCTCGACCACGTAGCGGGTGAGGTCGGCGGGCATACGGATGGCCAGGTCGGGAACGGGGGCCACGACCTCGCCCACGGCATCGACGTGGCCCTGCACCAGGTGGCCGCCGAGACGGTCCATCAGGCGCACGGGGCGCTCGAGGTTGACCCGATCACCAGCGGCGAGGTTGCCGAGGCTGGTGCGCAGGTAGGTCTCGTCGGAGACGTCGGCCTCCCACCATCCGGGCCCGTCGGCCGATGGCGATTCCCAGGCCACGACGGTGAGACAGCAGCCGTTGACGGCGGTGGAATCGCCCAGCTTGACCTCGTCGAGCACGTCGATGGCCGAGATGCGCAGCTTGGCGCCGTCACGGCTGAGCACGGTGCCCAGCTCCTCGATGATTCCGGTGAACATCAGGCACTCTCCTGCGTGGGTGCGGGTCCGAGCTCGATGCGCAGGTCGTTGCCGACCCGCTCGACCGACTCGAAGCGGCCTCGCCAGACATCGTCGATGGTGTAGGCGCCGAAGCCGGTGAACAGGCCACGGGCGTCGCCACCGCCGAAGAGCGCGGGGGCCAGGTAGATGACGTAGCGGTCGACGAGGCCCATGCGGTGGAAATCACCGGCGACCTGCGCCCCGCCTTCGACGAGCACCTGCAGGACACCGTCGTCGCCCAACTCGTCGAGCACGGCGTCGAGGGGCCCCTTCATCTCGCGGCACGGTTGCACCTTGGCGTCGGGCGGAGCGAGGCCCAGCACGACCCGGGTCGGGTCGACCGATCCGCCGGCGGGCAGCACGGGCGGGTGGTAGTCGCGCACGGTGAGCGACGGGTCGTCGCGGCGCACGGTGCCGGCGCCGATGATGATGGCGTCGGACTCGGCGCGCAGGCGGTGGCCGTCGGCGCGGGCCGGGGCGCTGGTGATCCACTGGCTGGAGCCGTCGGGCGCGGCGGTGGCCCCGTCGGTGGAGGCCGCCAACTTGAGCACGACCCAAGGGCGGCCGGTGGTGCGGTGTTTGATGTAAGGCGCCAGCTGCTGGCGGACCCGGTCCTCGTAGAGGCCGAGGTCGACGGTGACGCCGGCGGCGCGCAGCTGTGCGATACCGCTGCCGTTGACCCGGCTGTCGGGGTCGGTGAGCGCCACGACCACCCGCTCGACGCCGGCGGCGATGATCGCCTCGGTGCACGGCCCGGTGCGCCCGGTGTGGGAGCAGGGCTCGAGAGTGACGTAGAGCGTGGAGCCCACCGAGGCATCGCCCGCTGCGGCCAGCGCGACTACCTCGGCATGGGCCCGACCCGGCTCTTGGGTGGCGCCGTCCCAGATGGTGCCGTCGGCGGTGCGCACCACGGCGCCAACCCACGGGTTCGGCGAGGTGGCGCAACGGACCTGGGACGCCGCGGCGATGGCTCGCGTCATGCATTCGCGGTCGACAGCGTTGAACATCTCGGTCATGGCCCGGCCACCGTATCAGGTTGCTGGTCGAAATTCCATCGGTCGTGCCAGATTCGACCAGTCGCCGGAACCGCTGACATTCAGGAGAACGGGTGTGGTTCGTGTTCGCCGGCCATGAGGCTCAGCGCGTGGGGGACGACGTCGAGCACGGCGTCGAGCATCTCGATCGCACCCGCCGTGGATCCAGGTACGTTCAAGATGAGGGCACGACCGCGGGTACCGGCGACACCGCGGGACAGGCGCCCCAGCGGGTTCACCGCCCGCATGGCCTCGGACAGGCCGTAGGCGCGGCGATCGAGGATGCGCACGGTGCCTTCGGGCGTCATGTCACGGGGACTGAAACCGGTTCCACCGGTGCTGACGATGAGACCGAGGAAGTTGTATGCCATGTGAGCCAGGGCGTGGGCGACCTCTTCGGATCCGTCGGCGGTGAGACGGTGCTCGACGATGCGAAAACCGTTGGCGCCGAGATGCTCGCAGAGGGCAACACCAGAGCGGTCCTCGCGGGTGCCGGCGACGACACCGTCGGAGACGGTGAGGACCTTGGCCTCGAACTGGACCTCGGGAGCGGAACTCTCACTGGAAGACATGGTTGCCATCCTAAAGAGCAGGCACCCGCCAGCGGAACATCGCCATACCATCGCTGTCATCGGCCTGGGGCAAGAGCAGCGACCCCGAGCCCCACTCGGTCCAGGGGTACTCCCGCACCGGATCGGCGATCAGCTGGGGGTGTTCGCTCCCGAAGGAGTCCGCCACGGCGGTGGTCTCGGCCACCGTCAGCGTGCAGACGCTGTAGACCAGCACTCCCCCGGGCCGCACCAGCGGCAGCGCCGCCTCGAGCAACTCGCGTTGCAGAACGGCCAGACGGCCGACATCGCCGGCGGTGATCCGCCAGCGGGCGTCGGGGCGGCGACGCAGGACGCCGAACCCCGAACATGGGGCATCGACAAGCACGCCATCGGCCAGGCCGGTGCGCAGCGGAGGATGGGCGGCATCGGCGATGAGCGGCCATACCGCGGCCTCGGCCGGGTGCGCCGATGCGGTGCGCCGGGCGTTGCCCGCAATGAGGCGCACCCGGTTGGGTCGCAGGTCGGCCGCAATTACCCGGGCCCCGGACTCGGCGAGAGCCGTGGCCTTGCCGCCGGGAGCGGCGCACACATCGATCAGGAGCTGGCCGGGCCCCGCACCCAGCGCCTCAGCGACCCGCTGGGAGGAGCGGTCCTGGATGTAGCCGTCATCGCGCACCGACACCTCGGGGGCGCGGTTCATGGTCTCGAGGGCTTCGAAGGTGTCGGCACCCCCGAGGTCGGCGGTCATGGTTTGCACGATCCAGTCGGGATAGCTGAGCCGGGTGGCGTCATCGGGCCAGGTGACCGGCGAGGTGGCGACCTTGCGCAGGATGGCGTTGACCATGCCGCGGAACCGCTTGGGAGTGACCTCGACGGTGGCCGAGACCGCGGCGTGATCGGGCACATCGGTGAAACGCAGCTGGTACGCACCCAGGCGCAAGGCCTCGCGAGCCACTGCCGGCGGATCGGACACCAAGAACCGGTCGACCAGGTAGTCGAGGGAACGGCGGCGGCGGATGGTGCCGTAGACCAGCTCGGTGACCAGGCGGCGGTCGCGTTCGTCGAGCTTGCTGGCCGCCAGGATGGGACCGAGGGCCAGGTTGGCGTAGGACCCGTCGGCCTCGATGGCGACGAGCGCGTCGAGAGCCACTTGACGACTGGCGGTGCCGTCGATCGTCTGGGGCTGGTCCCGCTTGCCGGACTGCTCGCGCTTGGGTTTGGGACCGGGTCGGCCCTGCTGGGGGCCACTCATCCGAAGATGGCCCGCTGTTCGGGCGGCACGCCGCGGGACCACTGGTCGAAGGCCATCGGGCGCTTCCCCTCGGGTTGGACCTCGAGCACCCGCAGGGCCCCCTGGTCGTCGATCTGTGCGTCGAGCACCTTGAGGCGCTTGGCGCCCACCTCGGTCCAGGCGTTGCCCAGCCGGATGACGGCGAGCTGCTGGTGGGCCGGCGCCGCCAAGTCGAGGCGGCGGTCCTGGGCGGTGAGCTTGGCGGCGTGAGTGACCTCGCCGTGCTGGGGTTCGGCAGTGGGCAGGTCGGCCCGACCCGTGAACGTGGTCAGCCAGTCGACGAGCAGTTCGGTACCGGTGACGCTCAGCTCGGACCACAGTTGCTGGAGGGTCTTGGTGCCGACCGCCGTGGTGGCCGAGGCGTACACACCGCCGGTATCGAGGCCCTCCTCGACCGCCATGACGCACACGCCGGTGAGTTCGTCGCCGGCAAGGATGGCCCGCTCGACCGGCGCCGCGCCCCGCCACCGGGGCAGCAGCGAGAAGTGCAGGTTCACGAACGGCATCACGTCGAGCACGTTGGGCCGAAGGATGTGGCCATAGGCCACGACGATGCCCAGCTCGGCGCCACTGTCGGCGACGTCGGCGACGTCGGCGGCGTCGGCGATGTCGGCGGCGTCGTGGGAGACGCGTAGACCCAGCTCGAGGGCGGCGGCTTTCACGGGCGACGGGCTGGCGTCCTTACCGCGGCCGCGGCGGGCATCGGCATTGGTGACCACCAGTTCGATGTCGTGACCGGCCGCAACGAGCCCCCGCAGCGGGGTGACAGCGATCTCAGGGGTGCCGAGGAAGCAGAGCTTCACCGCAGCCGCAGCCCGAGGCGCTTGCGCGGCGCAAGCTCGGCCTGGGCATCGTCGTATTGCTGCATCTGCAGCTCACGAACGAACTTCTTGGCGTCCTTGGCCTGATCGGCGTCGAGATGGTCGAGCAGCAGCACACCGTCGAGATGGTCGAGCTCGTGTTGCATGAGGCGAGCCAGCAGCTCGTCGGCCTCGAAGCTGACCTCGTTACCGTCGAGGTCGCGGCCCGTGATCTCGATCTGCTTGGGCCGGGTGATCTCGAAGTAGCGGCCGGGAACCGACAGGCAGCCCTCCTCGTAGGTCCACTCGCCATCGCTGCCGGTGATCTCGGGGTTGATCAGGACCTGCTGGCCACCCTCGTCGTCACCCATGTCGAACACGAAGAATCGCTTCTGCACCCCGACCTGCGGTGCCGCCAGCCCGATACCGGGAGCGGCGTACATGGTGGTGAACATGTCCTCGACCAGCTTGTGCATCTTCGCGTCGATGTCGACGACCGGCGCGGCCTTCTGGCGGAGCACGGGATCACCAACGATCCGAACGGCGTAGGGGGACATGGCGCCCATTGTACTGCGGTGGTCGTATCGCGTAACCCCAGCTACGGTGCCTCCGTGACGAACGACCAGTACTTCGCCGCGGTGCCACAGGCGGAGTCACAGCGGCGCGAGGTCCGTCTCGACCTCCCCGACCTGTCGCTGCAGCTCACGACCGACAGTGGGGTCTTCTCGGCCGATCGCGTCGACCCCGGAACCCGGGTGCTGCTCGCCGAGTCCCCGCCGCCCTCGACCGCCGCTGTCAACATCGCCGATGTCGGCTGCGGGTACGGGCCGATAGCCCTCACCCTCGCGAAACGGGCGCCGCACGCCACCGTGTGGGCGATCGATGTCAACGAACGGGCGCTCGAACTGTGCCGCCTCAATGCCGAACGCAACGCCGTCACCAACCTTCGGGTCGTGACACCCGACCAGGTGCCCGCCGATGTGGCCTTCGACGGCATCTGGTCGAATCCCCCCATTCGTATCGGCAAGGAGGCGCTGCACGATCTGCTCACCCAGTGGCTCGGCAACCTCGCTCCCACG
>Ga0105047_10007536_pt1 | contig 18322 bp, 19 predicted proteins | sample MAT04_FD_78384 | JGI IMG/M metagenome (GOLD analysis project Ga0105047, IMG submission 78384) | Freshwater microbial communities from Lake Fryxell liftoff mats and glacier meltwater in Antarctica - MAT-04 (megahit assembly) | ecosystem: Environmental > Aquatic > Freshwater > Ice > Liftoff... | reverse complement strand
TCGGTGTGGATCCTGGGGTCGGCGTGCTCGACGAGGCACAAGCGGCGTGGTTGCTTCGGGAATCGACACGCCACACAATCGAGCAACTTTCGGGTGACCCAGACGTGCACTGGCTGCGCGCGCGGATGGGAGATGAGCGCATCGAGGCGCTCCTGCACGGTATCCATCGATGCGCTGCGCAGGGAGACGGCACGGCCGAGCTCTCGCTGCCCGAGGATGTGCGACCTCCTGCGGATCCTTCGTCAGGCGAGCCGATCATTCCGCCCGCTGAGGTTCACCGGGCCATGGCGGCGATCCGGATCGTGTGGTCGTGCTTCTCCACCGAGGTCGAGGCGCGATCACATGCGCTCGGACGGATCTCCTTTGACGATCTGGAGCGCCTCGCCGTGGAGGCGGTCCGTATCCCCCAGGTCGCCACGGCACTACGCGCAACATGGAGCATGCTCCTCGTCGATGAGTTCCAGGACACGAACGAGCGGCAGTACGAGCTGCTGGACACCATCGGCGGTGACCGGCTGTTCATGGTCGGTGACGAGTGGCAGTCCATCTACCGTTTCCGCGGTGCGGACATCGATGTCTTTCGCGCACGTCGCGCCGACACGGGCGACGGAGTTGTGCCCATGCGTGAGAACTTCCGCTCGGCAGGCCCCGTGCTCGCGGTCGTCAACCGCGTGTTCGCGCACGAGGACGTGTTCGGCGCCGGATACGAACCCGTGCTCCCGGGCACCGATGCGCAGCGTTCGGCGGTCGCACCCGCTGTTGAGCTGCTCGTAGTGCCCGACGGCCAGGTGGAGGGCGCACCAGACACGCTCGAGCTGAACGGTCGTGAGCGCGAGGCGCGGCGCGTGGCCGAACGTATTGCCGAGCTCATCGATTCGGGCGAGGCAACGCCCGGTGAGATCGCCGTGCTCTATGCCCGCGGAACCGGCGTGGATCACTACGAGCGCGCGCTCTCGGCGTGGGGGATACCTGTTTTGCGCGCTGCGTCGGGCGGCTACTACGACCAGCGCGACGTGCGTGATGCGCTCGCACTCCTCGCCGCAGTGCGCAACGGCGCCGATGACTTTGCCGTTGTGAGCGTCCTTGCCGGTCCGATCGGGCGGCTTGAGTGGGACGCCTTGGGTGAGCTCGCGCGCGATGCACGTGACCGCTCGGTGCCGATCCTCACCGCCGCTCGAGCGCGCACCGACGAACTGTCCGGCGCGCGCTACGCGTGCGAGGCAATCGACCAGATGGGACGTATCGCGCGCGCGGGCACGCTCGTCGAGCTCGTCGCCGCCGCGACGTCGCGTGCAGCGTTCGAGCTCGGCTCGGCGCTTGCGGGGGATGGAGTGATTCGCGTGGCGAACCTCCGCCGCCTTGTGGAGCTGGCTGCGAGCGCCGAGCAGATCGGCGTGCGCGACGTGGCTGGGTTCCTGGAGTTCGTCGCAGCCCAGCGGCGCGACGCGCGCGTGGGGGAGGCGAGCATCGCCGACGAGACGGTCGGAGCGGTGCGCTTGCTCACCGTGCATGCGTCCAAGGGTCTGGAGTTTCCACACGTGTTCGTCATCGAGGCGGCCAGCGGCGGCGTCAGTCGGTCTGACCTCGTGCCCGCACCGATGCGCGATGCTGCTGGCCTGGTGCACGTTGGCATTCCGCGCCGAGATGGTCGTTGTGAGCGCACGGCAGCACTCGCTGAGCTGCATGAGCTCGGTGTGCTCGCAGAGGCTGAGGAGACCCTGCGCCTGTGGTACGTCGCCATGACTCGAGCACAGGACAAGCTCTACGTGAGTGGCCGCTGGAACTTCGAGCCCACGAAGGCCGGCAAGCCTCGCAGCGTGAGCGGTGCGCTGCGTTGGCTGCGCGACGCGCTTGTGCTCGACGAGGCGTTCGGCGGTGTGGATCGAGCTGCCTCGGCGCTCGACGGCTTGGTGATCGTTGACACCCGTCCAGCGCGCGCGACGCCGCACAGCGTGTGGTCGGCGACCGAGGACGTGGTGACCCTCGTCCCACCGCTCGTGCTCCCTGATGTCCCCGTTACCAGCGACTCGATCCGCGAGCCGAGCCCCGAGCCGCACGCACTCCGCGCCGCGCTGCGTGAGGCGGTCACGAGTGCCCGTAGCGACGAGTGGCGCCAGCTCGATGGCACACGCCTGCACGACGCCGTGGCACGCGTGCTCGATGCAGCACGGTCGGGAGTCGAGGTCGATGAGCTGCTCGATCCCGAGCACGGACCGTGGCTCACGGACGCCGTTCGTGCGCGACTGGAACCCGTGGTCGCGGCATCCTCGTTCAAGCGGCTCGTCGAGCTCCACGCACGGGTCGAGGTGCCCTACGTGGCCGGCAGCGGCGCGACGGTCGCGTCTCGCGTGGTGCCTGGAATGGAGGTCGCCGCGAGCGTGGCCGACGTCGACGCGGGTCGCATCGACGCGGTCGCGGTGCTCCCCGATGGACGCTGGTGGATCGTCGACTGGAAGACCACGCTCACGAAGGATCCCGCCGCCGCATGGACTGAGCACGGTGCACAGCTCGCGCGTTACGGCAGGGCCGCCTGCGCTGCTGGCGCGCCGGGCGCCGTCGTCACCCTCGTGCCCTTGGACCGCCCGTCCGACGCCTGCTCGTGGGAGATCGCGCCCAGTGCGGTTCAGATGTCCGGACGAATCGACGAGCCCGCGCGCGTCGACGTTCCGTAACGACATGGCGGTGAACCTGCTTGCGACGCGTGATCAGCGCTGCGCCGCCGTGCGCTTCGCAGTTACGGTCGTGCGTCGAGCGATGATGCGTCCGCGTGCCGGGCACTCCTGGGCGATGGCAATGGGACACTCGTCACACAGTGGACGCGGCGCCTTACAGATGGCACGACCGTGGTCGATCAGCATGTGCGTGACGTGGTTCCACTCGTCACGATCAAGCAGTTTGATGAGGTCTTGCTCCATCTTCACCGGCTCCCACGATCGTGTCAGTCCCATGCGTCGCGCAATGCGTTGCACGTGGGTGTCCACGGCAATGCCTGCAGCGTTCTCAGGGAAGCAGTTGGAGATCACCACGTTCGCCGTCTTGCGCGCCGCGCCCGGGATGCTCGTCAGGCCAGCAATGTCGGTGGGGATCTCACCGCCGTAGACATCCGTCAGTCGCTGCGCGCCCGCGAGCAGGTTCTTCGCCTTCTGCCGGAAGAATCCCGTGGGCTGCACCAGACGCTCGAGGTCCGCAATCGGCGCCTGCGCCATCGCGGCGGCGTCCGGGTACGCCGCGAACAGCCCGGGCGTGACCTGGTTGACGCGCTCGTCGGTGCACTGCGCCGACAAGATCACCGCGATGAGCAGCTGAAACGGCGTCGCGTGGTGGAGCGCCACCCGCGTATCCGGATACGTTGCGTGGAGCGCTTCCATGAGGCGCGCAGCACGCTCGCGCCGCTCGCCAATGCGCTCACCACCGAGCGATGGAAGTGGCTCCTGGGCGCTCATCGGGCCTCAGCCCGCGACGGCCGCGCTGTGATCCGCCTCGTCGCGGTCAGCATCTACGCTGGGGTCCGGCAGATCACCGATCGACGCGAGGAAGCGCTCCGCATCGAGCGCCGCTGCGCATCCCGAGCCCGCAGCTGTGATGGCCTGGCGGTACTCGTGATCTTGCACGTCGCCACAGGCGAACACGCCCTCGATGTTCGTGCGCGTGCTCGGCGCCTGGGTGCGGAGATAGCCGTTCTCGTCGGAGTCGAGCTGACCGCTGAACAGCTTAGTGTTGGGATCGTGCCCGATCGCAACGAAGACACCGTCCGTATCGAGGCGGCGTTCGCTGTTGTCACGCGTGTCCGTGAGTGTGACACCCGTCACTGCACCGGTGCCGTCGTCGAGCACCTCCGTGACGGCGGCCCACTCCACGAACGCGACCTTCTCGTTTGCGCGGGCGCGGTCGAGCATGATCTTGGAGGCGCGGTACTGATCACGCCGATGTACGATCGTCACCTTGGATGCGAACTTGGTGAGGAAGGTCGCCTCTTCCATGGCGGAATCTCCGCCGCCCACGACGACCAGTTCCTTGTCACGGAAGAAGTAGCCGTCGCACGTGGCGCACGTCGACACGCCGTGACCGAGCAGTGCACGCTCGCTCTCGAGCCCGATCATGCGCGCCGTCGCACCCGTCGAGACGATGACCGAGTCAGCCGTGAACACGCGCTCGCCGACGTTGATGACCTTGGGCGTGGCGGTCAGGTCGACCTCGCTCACATCGTCGGTGAGGAACGTCGTGCCAAAGCGCTCGGCCTGATCGCGGAAGTTGATCATGAGTTCGGGACCCATGAGACCCTGCGGAAAGCCCGGGAAGTTCTCGATCTCTGTGGTCTGCATGAGCTGCCCACCAGCCTCGATGCCCTCGATGCACAGTGGGGCGAGCTCCGCACGTGCGGCGTAGATGGCGGCTGTGAGGCCGGCCGGGCCGCTGCCGATAATGATGAGACGGTGGTGCTCGCTGCGCTGGGTCATGGCCGCAGTCTAACCGCGTGGCTGTGCTCGAGTAACGCTGGCTCGAATTACATGAGGGCCGGCCCGTTCCTCCCCAGAAACGGTCCAGCCCTCGTGTATGGCAGGTCCTCGCGTTACTCTCGACGATCCCCCCGAAACGTCGAGCGCGATGGCGCCATGTCGATTCCGGTGCCCGCCCGGAGGCGGGGACCGGAAGCTCTGTGTTGCGTGTCTATGGCTACTTCTTCGCTGGAGTGTCTGTCGGAGTGAACGGCGAGCTCATCGGACCCTGGTTGGCCCGCAAGTACGTCGCGAACTCGGTGAGCTCACCATCATGGAGCGCGGTCGTCAACCCCATCTGATCGCCGGCTTCGCCGTTGCGATCGGACGTGGTCACGGACCGATCAAGCGAGCTTCCAAGCGAGTCCACCTTGAAGTCCTGGAGGACGAACTGGTGCTCAGACCCCGGCTCGTAGGTGTTCCAGCTGATCTGGTTGCCAGCGGACGTCGTGAAGCTCGCCGCACCGTAGCCGATGTCGAACGTCTCGGTTGCTCCACCGAAGTTGAGCACGACGTGCGGATCGCCCCACACCTCGACGCTGTTGCCCTTGTCGGACGTGAGCTTGGCGCTCCAACGCTCGTCGTCGTTGTCGAGGATGACTCCGCCCTTGGTCGCCTCAACGGGTGCTTGCTGTACCGGACCCCCATTGGCCCCGCCGACTTGGCTGGGCGACTGCTGCACCGGCACCTGCTGTACGGGTGTCTGTTGAACCTTGGCAGGTGGCGTTTCCTGCTTGGCGGGTGGCGATGCTTGCACGACGGGCGCCGGAGAGTCGACTGGAGCACCCGTTGCGCCCTCGACCCACGAGGAAGGAACATGGGTTGGGAGGAACGTAAGGACCTGAGTCGGCACCGGGTCCGGGAGCTTGGTCGGGGCCTGCGTCGGCGTCTGTGTGGGTCCCTGGATGGGACTGCCGGACGCACCACCCACCTTCATCGGCGGACCCTGGTTGGGCACCTGCTGCACGGGCCACCCGTTCATGCCGCCCACCTGGGCGGGCAACGGGTGCTTCATAGGCGGGCCCTGGACGGGCTTGCCGGGCGCGCCGTTCGCACCCGCAACCTGCGTGGGCGCCGGCGGCGGATCCATGGTCTTCATGGGCGGTACCTGGGTCACCTGCGTGACCTTGCCGGGCGCACCGCCACCGTTCGCGCCGGCAACCGTCGATGCATCGGGAGTGGTCGGCGAAGCAGGAGTGACGGGCGGTGCGGGCGGCACGTCACCACCGCCTTGTGCGACCTTGCCCGGGGCGCCTCCACCGGATGCGCCAGCGACCTGCGCCTGGAGCGCGGTGATCAGTGCCGTAATCGCCTGGACCACTGCTTGCAGCGCCTGTACAAGCGCGGGGTTCGATGCGATGGAGCTGCCGCCACCCTGCACCTGCTGGGCTCCCGCATTCGCATCGGCCGCCGGGGTACCGTTGGCACCAGCCACAGTGGATGCGGGTGGAGTTGGTCCGCCAGCCTGGGTGGCGTTCTGATCGACCTTACCGGGCGGCGTCTGCCCGGGCGTGCCGGCGGGTCCGCCGCCGTTCGCGCCCGCCACACCGCTCAACTGCTGGACGAGCTGGTTGAGTGACTGGGTCACCGTGGTCAGCTGCTGGAGCATGGAGCCCATGGGCGTCGCTGCGGTGGCTACGTCGCCGCCCGCCGTCACCCCGACGGCGGGCATTGACATGGCATCACACGAGCTGGGCGCTGGAATCGCGTTGTACGTTGCGCCACCTGCCGTGGTCGACGCGTCGAACGTTGTGCCGGAACTCACCGCGATAGTCGAGCCGCCACTGGTCGGGGTGGCGCTCGCGTCAGCCGGAAGCGTATTGGGAGGGAGTATTCCGTTCGTGCCCGGAAGGGGTGGCTGCGTCGTTGCGCTGGTCGTCGTCATCTCTCGTGTCCCCCAGGAATCGTCCCACTTGGGAAGCCTGATGCGCCGTGATCCTTGTCAGGGTGCGCGCCCAGCTCCAGACCCCACGAGCCCCACACGAGCCGTCGGTGTCCGACTCATTGGTACGACGAGATTGGAATCACGTCAACTCGCCGTCAGTTCGCCTGTGGCTCGCCGTCGATGGTCCTGGCGCAGGTGCGGTCGGTAAGCTGCACACATGACCGCATCCCCCCGTCGTGTATGTCTCATCGTCCTCGATGCCTGTGGCGCGGGCGAAGCGCCCGATTCCGCCGCATTCGGCGACCCTGGCGCTGACACGCTCGGGCACGTTGCCGAGGCTGTAGGCGGGCTCGACCTTCCCAACCTCCAACGTCTCGGGCTGGGCGCGACGCGTCCGCTCGACGGCTGCCCGCCACCGGATCTCACCCGTTCCATCACCGGCGTGCTCGAGGAACGCAGCGCCGGCAAGGATACGACCACCGGCCACTGGGAGCTCGTGGGTGTGCTCACCACCACGCCGCCGCCGACCTACCCGGACGGCTTCCCACAGGACCTCATCAGCGCGTTCGTGCGGCGTACCGAGCGCGGTGTGCTGGGAAACAACGTCGCATCAGGCACCGCGATCATCGATGAGTACGGCGAAGAGCACCTCCGCACGGGCGATCTCATCGTCTATACGAGCGCTGATTCCGTGTTCCAGATCGCCGCGCACGAGAATGTCGTACCGCTCGCCACGCTCTATGAGTACTGTGAGATCGCCCGCGCGCTGCTCACCGGCGAGCACGCAGTGAGCCGCGTGATTGCTCGTCCGTTCGTCGGTGAACCCGGTGCGTTCACGCGCACGAGCAATCGTCGCGACTTCTCGATCGAGCCCCCCGGCCCGTCCCATCTCACCGCGCTCCAGGCGGCGGGCAAGCGCGTCGTGGGAGTCGGCAAGATCGGTGACATTTTCGCCATGAAGGGTATCGACGAGGACCACCACACCACGAGCAACATGCACGGCGTCGACGTCACGATCGAGCAGCTCGGATCGCTCGATGCGGGGCTCATCTTCGTCAACCTCGTGGAGACGGACATGCTTTGGGGGCACCGCCGTGATCCCGAGGGCTTCCATCGATGTCTCAAGGAGTTCGACCGGCGACTTCCGGAGATCGAGGCGGCGTGTCGCCCCGGCGATCTCGTGATCGTCACGGCCGACCACGGCTGCGACCCAACGTACGAGGGCAGCGATCATACGCGTGAGCTCGTGCCGCTCATCGCGCATGTCGTGGGGGCGGAGCCGGGTTCAGTCGCCACAGGCACGTATCGCGGCTACATGAGCGACGTCGGTGCCACCGTGTGCGCATGGCTGGGCGTTAAGGCGCCCGGGCAGATCCCGGGAGTGTGCTTTCTGGACGCCGGGGTTACCACCGCATGAGTGCTACTCGCTCGCGTGGCGGTGCGGCGGTCGCCACTGGCGGATTCGACATGGTCGGCGCCATTCGCGCCAAGCGTGATGGGGTCACGCTTGAAGATGAGCAGATCGCCGCGATCATCTCCGGATACGTCGGGGGATCGATCCCGGACTACCAGATGAGCGCGCTGCTCATGGCCATCTGCTTTCAGGGGCTCACTGCCCACGAGACGTTGCAGCTGACTCGTTCGATGGTTGATTCCGGTGACGTGCTGGATCCGGGTGCCGCACTCGGTCGGCGCATCGTTGATAAGCATTCCACGGGAGGGGTGGGGGATAAGGTCAGTCTCGCGTTGGCGCCCATCGTCGCCGCGTGTGGTGTGCCCATGGGCAAGATGAGCGGGCGCGGTCTCGGGCACACGGGCGGCACGCTCGACAAGCTCGAATCCATCCCCGGATTCACGGTCGAGCTCGACGAGGCACGGTTCATCGAGCAGGTACGCTCGATCGGTGTGGCCATCGCGGGACAGACCGGTGATCTCGTGCCTGCTGACAAGGCGCTCTACGCGTTGCGCGACGTCACCGGCACAGTGGAGAGCATTCCGCTCATCGCCGCGTCGATCATGTCTAAGAAGCTTGCGAGCGGTGCGGACGCGATCGTGCTGGACGTGAAGGTCGGCTCGGGCGCGTTCATGCACACCATCGAGGATGCCCGCACGCTGGCTGACGAGATGATCGCCATCGGCAACGGTGCCGGCCGCGAGGTGCGGGCGCTCATCACCGACATGTCCAAGCCGCTGGGCCGTGCCGTGGGCAACGCGATCGAGATCCGCGAGGTGGTGGAACTGCTCCATGACCGCGGACCGAGCGATCTGCGCGAGTTGGTGTTCACCGCAGCAGGCATGCTCCTCTCACTGAGTGATCTTGACGTGAGTGAGGAAGAAGGGATGCTTCGTGCGCGTGATGCCGTCTCGACAGGCGCGGCGTACCAGCGTTACCGGCAGTGGATCACCGCACAAGGTGGAGATCCGGAGGCCGAACTGGCACTTGCACCGGTTGTGCACACGGTGCTGGCACACGAAGGTGGCGTGGTGGCAGAACTCGATGCGCTCACCGTCGGCCTCGCGGCTGCGCGGCTCGGAGCGGGGCGCCGGACCAAGGCTGACAACGTCGACCACGCAGTTGGCATCCAGCTGCACGCCACGGTGGGTGAGCGTATCGGTGCGGGGGATCCGCTCCTGACCATCTACGCACGCGATGATCTTGCAGCCCATGAGGCAGCCAACTCCGTGCTGAAGCGTCTGCGAATCGTGACCGGCGGCGAGGCCGCATCGGTGGCGGGGGAGTCGCGCTCGGTCATTGTCGAACGTCGCGGCTGAGCGGCGGTGCCAGATCTTCCCGAAGTCGAGACCATACGGCGTGGGTTGATCCCGCACATGGTGGGTCGGGTGATCGCAGACGTGGAGATCCTCGACGCGCGCCTCGTCCAGCCGGTGGATCCCCGGGATGTGCGCGGCGCGATGCGTGGGCGCCGGGTTGAGGCGATCGATCGGCGTGGGAAGTATCTGCTCATCAGGCTCGAGGGTGATCTGGTAGCCACGCACCATCTGCGGATGACGGGATCGTTTGCGGTGCCGCCCAAGTCGCCCGTCCCGACACACGTGCGTCTGCGCTACCTGCTGGCGGAACGGGTGCATCCGGTGCTCTACAACGATCCGCGACGTTTCGGCACGCTCGTTGTCGCAACGATGGCGGAGACTGATGCGCACTTGGACGCACGGCTGGGTCCTGAACCGTTGGGGGCAGACTGGGATGCCACGTCACTGCATCGGGCGATCCATCATCGGACGGCGCCCATCAAGGCGCTCCTCCTTGATCAGCGCGTGGTCGCGGGGCTCGGCAACATCTACGTTGATGAGGCGTGCTTTCTCGCCGGAATCCCGCCGCAGGCTGCGGGAGATCGCATCACGAGGCCGATGGCGGCGCGACTGGTAACGCACGTGCGAGCGCGCCTGGAAGAAGCGATCGACGTCGGCGGATCAACGCTGCGCGACTACCGCGGCGTCGAGGGTGAGATCGGCGGGATGCGAGAACGCTTCCTCGCGTACGGGCGTGCGGGGCTCCCGTGTCTGGTGTGTGGCATGACCATGCGCGGCACGCGAATTGCGGGCCGTGGGACCACGTGGTGTCCGCGATGTCAGCCTGCGGTTCGTGCTCGTTGATCAGATTCGAGCACTGCATCAATCATCTGGGAAGTATTGCAAAACGCCTGCACATTCAACCGATCGCCGAGGCGGGACGAACGTCGGGTACACGTCGAATTCAGCGAGATCTGGTGTGGGCCTGACGAACCCCCCTTTTTCATGTTGTTGAGGGAGGGATTTGTCACCATCCCGGTTCTGTGCCCGATACTGGTGGTGACGGACATATAAGGATCCGGTCAGGGACGGTCGATACAGACCACCTCGCCGCGGCGCCTCCCAATCTCTCTCGGTGCACAGAACGCACCCTGCGCCGCTCGCCTCGACCAGTGATCCGCTAGTAGTCCGGTGTCGCTCGTCGAGCACGTCTCGCGACCGGCGCCTCGCTCTCACACCTCGCCACGCCGCCCTCATCGGGCGCCCGGACCGTACAGGTCTTGGTCGTGACCCAGCGCTTGGGTCCACGACGTGCGCGGCAGATGGTGTGTTCCCCGCATGGCTCGCGCCGTGACGCACCGCGCTTCGCGATGTGCTCGTTGCGTGCGCCACGCATGGGACATGGGAGTGGACGCATTGCCGCACCACGCGGCGTGCGCGACGCGATCGGCGCCGGGCGAAGCCATGCAACGAACAGGGGGAACCCGAACATGCGACACATCCACATCGCCATGATCCTGATCATCATCTTCACTGCCACCGCGCTTCTCGCGACACCGGCAGCAGGCGCAGCGTCTCGAGCGTCTTGGGCTCCGCATCTGGATCGCAAGATCATCCCGACACGCACCGACAGCCTCGGTCGCCAGGTCGCGACGTGGTACGGGCCGGGTTTCTTCGGCCACGGTACAGCGTGCGGTGGTCGACTGACGCCCCAAACCTGGGGCATCGCGCACAGGACCCTCCCGTGCGGCACCCTCGTGACCCTGAGCCATCAGGGGCGCTCGGTCACGGTGCGCGTGATCGATCGCGGACCGTACAGCGGTGCAACGGTCGATCTCACCTCCCGCACGAAAGAGTACCTGCACTTCGTGGACGGCTCCGTGCGGATGACACGAGTCAATCGCTACCGCATGCTCCCCAAGCCCAGGCCCGTATCGGGCATCATCGCCATGCAGCCCTGACACCCCGAACCCGCCGGTGATTTTCCCGCGTTCGGGAGCGCGCCACGAGTGCCCGTTTCCCATCGGTGATTTTCCCGCGATCGGGAGCGCCCACGAGTGCCCGTTTCCCATCGGTGATTTTCCCGCGATCGGGAGCGCCAAAATCGGTGAGTGTTACTCAGTGAACGCTAGGCGCAAACCACGTAACGCTCAGTGTTTGCGGTGGAGCATGTTGAACTTCCATGCACCCGACCGCGGTAAAATCAGGTGCGGCATGTGGGGCATCGTGTGACGCTCCCGACCGCGGTAAAATCACGTGCGGCATATGGGGTATCGTGTGACGCTCCCGACCGCGGGAAAATCACCGAGTGTGACGACGCGAGCGTGGGCCAAGGGCTAGTCCTCAGCAGGGCGGCGCACGAGCATCGCGAAGACGCCAATGATCGCGCCACCGAGCATCGCCTGCGTCCAAGCCGGGAGGGCGAGGGGCTTCGTCTCCCAGCCGTGCGTCCAGCTGAACCGGTGGGTCGGGAACCACCCGCGTGATGACCGCAACTTGTGCGGAAGGATGTGTTCCGCGTCCGGGAGCACCCCACCGATGGCACCCCACACGATGGGTGAGCTCAGCCCGTGTCGCACGGCTAATGCCACCACGCCGCCCACGGCCGTTACGATCTCGAACGCTTCGTCGTTGACCTCGCCGTGTGGAATGACGTCCATGGCGCCGTGCATGACCAGCCCTGCGAGGAGCGCATCGAACGGACCTGACCGGTGACGCCCCACGAGGGCGCCGGTCGCCACGTGTGCGAGCTGGATCATCTTCAGATGATTCCCGCGCCGATGGTCGCGGAAACAGATCCAACCTCGGCGGCCGCACCCGACGCGAAGCTCAGCTCGCCGGCATGTCCAACATGACGTCGAGCTCACCCGCACGTTCGAGCGCGACAAGCTCATCGAATCCGCCGACGCCCGTGCCATCGATGAAAATCTGCGGCACGGTCGACCGACCGTCGGCGCGCTCGATCATCCCACTCCGATCGAAGCTCACGTCGATCTCCTCGTACGCGACGTCCTTCGACTGGAAGAGCCGCTTGGCGCGGATACACGAGGGACAGGTCATGGTGGTGTAGATCTCGACGGTGGACATACCTATATGGTGCCATGTGAGTCGGAGGGAGGTGTGACCACCATGTCGTCAACGGACGAATCCAACGCTGAACGCAGTGCCGTCTGGGCCTCGAACCTCGCCCGCGTACGCGAACGGATTGCTGCTGCAAGCGCCATCAGCGATCGCGCCGCCGATGCGGTCCGCGTGCTCGCAGCCGTGAAGTACATCGACACGGCCGCCTGTGTCGACCTGATCCATGCGGGAGTGGTCGACCTCGCCGAGAATCGTGCGGACGCGCTCGTTACCAAGCATGACGGTACCGTTCTGCTAAAACCGAGCTGGCACTTCATTGGGCGCCTCCAGTCACGTCAAGTTCGCGACATCGCGCCTCGCGTGGGGACTATCCACACCCTCTGCTCCGAGAGCGCCGCTGGCCGTCTCGTCCAGCTCGATGACATCCCCGAGCTGTTCGTGCAGGTAAACGTCGCCGACGATCCAGCCAAGGATGGCATTGCGCCGGCCGATCTCGAGCGATTCCTCTGCGCACTCCCGGAGCCGCTGCGCGTCAGCGGGCTCATGACGATGCCGCCGTTCGCAGATACGGCCGAGAACTCACGGAGCGCCTTCGCCACACTTCGTGAGCTGCGCGACTCCGTTGCGCCAGCCGTCGCAGGGCACCACGGGCTCCGTGCGTTGAGCATGGGCACGACCCAGGATTTCGACGTTGCGGTGCAGGAAGGCGCCACGCATGTGCGCCTTGGAAGGATTCTGTACGACGGTGAGGAATAGGAGGGGCAATGGGAGCACGCAGCTATTGGGATCGTATGCTCGTCTACTTCGGCATCGCTGAGGAGTCGGCCGATGACGCGGGCGGGTACGCCGAGGATCGCACCTCGACGGGTCGTCGAGCCGCCGCGCGTGATCGTGGGCGTGACCAGAGCGGTGACGAGTGGGATGAAGAGCCCGCAGGTGGCGCACCAGCTCCTCGTGGGCGCACTGCGCCCCGCCGCCCCGCCAGCGCCGGCCAACGACCTCGCGCCGCTGCTCCTGCGCACAACGTCGCGGGAGTGGGTGTCGTGCCCCCGCGCACCTTCAACGACGCGCAGAAGATCGCCGACCAGTTCAAGCTCGGTCGTCCGGTGATCGTCAATCTGCAGGCAACAGACGCGGATCTCGCCAAGCGTCTCATTGATTTCGCCAGCGGCCTGACATATGGGCTCGACGGCAGCATGTCGCGCATCGCGGACAAGGTATTTCTGCTCACGCCGCCCGATGTCGATGTCAGCGACGAGGATCGCGCCGCGATGCTCGAGAGCGGCTTCTTCAACCAGTCGTGAGCGCAGTGTTTCCACCGCACCCGCGCACGGGCAGGTACCCCACGTGACTGACGTGCGCATCGGACTCATCGGCTCGGGCAACATGGCATCAGCAATGGTGCAGGGCTGGGTGCGCGCCGATCCCACGTTCGCCGACCGCATTCATCTGACCGACCGCGGCTCGGGGCGCGCGGCCGAGCTCGCCGGGGCAATTGGTGGCGGACACGTTCACGCCAGCAACCGCGACCTTGTCGCAGACGTTGACGTCATCCTGCTCTGCGTCAAGCCGACAGACATCGAGGACGTGCTGCGTGAGATCAGCGACCTCATCGAGCCGCGTCACGTGCTCGCCTCGGTCGCCGCTGGCGTACGCACCGCCACCATGGAAAACCTCGTTGACGACGACGTTCCCGTGTTGCGCTTCATGCCGAACGTCCCAGTAAAGGTCAACTCCGGCACACTCGTGTTCGCGCGCGGGCGCGTGAGCAATGAGTTTGTCGAGCCCACGCTGGCGGCGTTCGCGCTGCTCGGCACTGTGGTTGAGCTGGCCGAGCGGCTCTTCGACGCCGCTACTGCGCTCTCGGGCTCTGGTCCTGCCTTCTTTGGGCTTGTGGTCGAAGCCTTTGAGGACGCCGCCATCGTGACGGGGCTGTCAGCCGCCGTCGGGCGTGAACTCGCCGTCACCACGATGGTCGGTACCGCCGAGATGTTGACGCGCGAGAACTTGAGTTGCGGTGAACTACGTCGCATGGTCACCTCGCCCGGCGGCACCGCAGCGGCGGGACTAGCGCAAATGGAACGTTCAAGCGTGCGCGGGTCGATCATCGACGCCGTCATCGCCGCACGCGACCGAGCTCGAGAGCTCGGCTAGGAGGAGCACCTCACCATGGCTACAGTCGTCCAAGTACTCGCTGCATTCCTGCAGATCTACACGCTGTGTGTGCTCGCGTGGGCGCTCATCTCGTGGTTGCCGATGATCTCGCCGTCGCTTGCGTACAACGACACGGTGCTCGCGATCCGCAAGTTCCTCAACAGCATCGTTGAGCCGTACATCCGACTGTTTCGATTCGTTCCGCCGGTGCGCTTTGGTCAGCAGATGCTCGACCTTTCCGCCCTCGTGGCGATCATCGTGTTGCAGATCGGCGGGAACCTGCTCCTCAACATCCTCGCGAGCGCCGTCGGCGCCTGATCGACTCTCGACTGCGGGTCGAGGCTGCGTCCTGTGGGTGGTTCATGCTGCATGGTGGACCCGACCTACAAGGAGCAGTCCGTCATGACACTCTCGCCCTTCGAGGTGGAGCGCCGCGAGTTCGGCCGCACCGCCTTTGGTTACAAGTCACGCGATGTCGATCACTTCCTCGACGAGGTACATCGATCGCTCAGCCAGCTCTGGCAGGACCGCAGCGATACGCGCGAGGAGAACGAGCGCCTCAAGGAGCGCCTCGTTCGTTTCGAGCAGCTCGAGGATCAGCTCAAAAACACGTTGCTCCTTGCGCAGGACTCTGCGGAGAAGGCGCACGAGCAGGCGCGGCGTGAGAGCGACCTCGTCATGCGTGAGGCGGGCCACAAGGCGCGTGACCTCGTACACGTCGCGCATGAGGACAAGCAGCGCTTGGAGATGGTGCTGCGCGATCTACACGGGGCAGAGCAAGAGGCGCGTCAGCGTCTGCGAGGTCTGGCCGGCGCGATCATGAGCCATCTGGACGACACCGAGCAGCTCGTGCCGGACACGCCACAGATGTTGAGTGCCGCGATGCTGGCGCATCCTGCGTCGACTGAGCTTCGTTCGACGAGCGTCGACACGCTGGCTGATGTGGCCGAGAAGGCAGCGCTCGCTGCCGAGAGTGCACATGCAGAAGCGGTCGTGGAAGAGAGCGGTACGGTGCACGCAGACCGCATCAGCCTCGACGCAGAGATCATCGCGACGGCGAATCGACGCATGGATGCCCCACATCGTGTTGAGGTGAGCGACGCCGCGCCGATGCGCGAGCTCGTAACGGGCGAGACTGCGGACGCGTTCTTTGACGCGCCCCCGACATTCGACCCCAGCGCCACTCGCGAGCGCACACCGAGCTTTGGCGATCTCGACTGATCGAAAGCCACCAAGCAGCGCCGCTGACCGCGGCGAGGAGTTCGTCGCGCACGTGCGCCTTCGGATAGCCCCTGGTGGGCGCCGCGACGAGGTCATCGGCCGCCACGGTGAGGGTTGGAAGCTCCGCGTGACGCAGCCGGCTGACCGTGGACGCGCCAACGATGCGGTGCGGACATTGCTCGCCGGAATCGCAGGCGTCCCGACCGCGCACGTGGACGTCATCGCGGGCGGATCTGGACGCGACAAGCTCGTGCGGCTGCGCGGCATCGATTTCGGCACCCTGGCAGGACTGCTCGACGCCGCAAGCGGGAAGTGACAGCATGCACCGACGGTGGCACGATGCCGCCGTCGAGCCAGACGAAGGAGCATCATGACCCTCACCGCCAAGCAGACCACCGAGCTCAAGCAGCAGCTTCGATCGGAGCGCTTGCGCATCTTGTCGAACATCACCTCGCTCAAGGCGGAGTTCGGCGAGTCGATGGCGGATGCCTCGGACGAGAACGGGCTTGAGACCCATCTCGGCGACCAGGGCACGATGATGTTCCTGCGCGAGCGCGACCTCGCGATCGAGGAGCACGAAGAGCGTCTTCTCGAGGAGATCGACGCGGCCCTCAAGCGCATGGCCGACGGCGAGTACGGTGTGTGCGAAGTCTCACATGAGCCGATGACTTTCGAGCGCTTGCAGGCGCTGCCATGGGCGCGCACACACGTGGATCACGCGAGTGCCTGAGCGAGAGCTCACCCAGCTGTGACTGCGCGCATCCTGTTCGTCGTCGTTGCGGTGCTCACGTTCGCGATCGACCGTATCGCGAAGGTCTTGGTCGAACGTCGGATCGCGCTCGGCGACCGCGTGGAGGTCATCGGCAACCTGTTTGAGCTACGACACGTTCGCAACAGCGGCATCGCCTTCGGCCTGTTTTCCAACGCAGGATCGCTCGTCGTCGCGGGGACGCTCCTGGTAGGTGCGCTGCTGTTCGTGTTCATGCTCCGTGTCGAGCCGGAGGATCTGATGACCGTGTTGGGCGGTGCGCTCATCACCGGCGGTGCGCTCGGTAACCTGGTCGACCGCATTTCCTACAGCTACGTGATTGACTTTCTGCACCTGCCGCACTGGCCCACATTCAATGTCGCAGACGTGGCCATCGTGGCTGGCGTGTCCGTGGTCGTGCTCGCACAGCTGCTGGCGATGCGTGATGAGATCCGCTTGGCGCGCGCGACTCCCGCTTCCACCTCCACCGACACTGATGCTCAGCCCCATCCCTCGGAAGGGGACCCGTCATGAAGATCGACGTCGACGGCGACTTTGCCGGACAGCGCATCGACAAATTCTTGTCGGGCATCGAACGCATCGGCTCGCGTGCCCGCGCGGAGAAGCTGCTTGAGCAGGGGCTCGTCACCATCAACGGGCGCCCCGCCATCAAGAGCAACCGCGTGCAGGATGGCTTCATCATCGAGGTGCCGGACGCTGAGCTCGCTGAGCCGCCTCCCCGGACCTTCGAGGGCGTGTCACCTGTCGACGTGCTCTACGAGGACGATGATGTGCTCGTGGTCGACAAGCCCGCCGGCCTCGTCGTCCATCCCGCACCCGGTCACAAGGCGCTCACGCTGGTCGAGCTGCTCGCCGGTGGTGGAGTGAACCTTGCCGAGAACGACGACCCGGTGCTGTACCGCCCGGGTGTGGTGCATCGCCTCGACAAGAACACGTCCGGCGCAATGATGCTCGCCAAGAATCACCTCGCGCAACGCGAGCTACAGCTCGCGCTGCGCGAGCGCACCGCCAAGCGCGAGTACCTCGCCCTTGTGCGAGGCCACGTGCCGAGTCGCACCGGCCGCATCGAAGCGCCCATCGGTCGCGACGTGCGCGAGCCGCAGAAGCGCTCGATCGATACGGATTTTCCGCAGGACGCCGTCACGCACTTTTTCGTGCAGGAGCTCCTGCCGACCACTACGCTATTGCGCCTCAAGCTCGAGACGGGTCGCACGCATCAGATCCGCGTGCATCTCCAAGCGATCGGTCACAATGTCGTCGCGGATGCGGTCTACGGCGACTCGCCCGAGTTCGGGCTGACACGCTCGTTTCTTCACGCCGCGAAGCTCAGTTTCCCGCACCCGCGTACCAAGGAGCCGGTTGAGGTCGCCGCGCCGCTGCCCGAGGATCTACAGCACGCGCTCGCGGAAGCCCGCCGCGCCGAGCCGGTGGAGTAGCGCCCAGCGTCAGTCGGTGGTGATCGCACCGATCTCGCCGAAGAGCCCGCCGAACACACCGGCCAGGGCACCCATGGCGATGTTCATGCGGGGGTTCGTGGTGAGGTGGAATACGCCTCCGAGCGTTGCTCCCACCGCTGCGCTCGCTGCGAGGCCGCCGAACGCCGACGATGCTGAGTGGGTGCCGTCCGCGCGACCCGTCACACCGGTGATGAGGCCCGCTGTGATGCCACCCAACGACACGATTCCTGCGGCTTTGAGCAGTCCTGAGGGGTTCGCGACCCGCCCGCCTATCCCGGCCGCACCAGTCATTAAGAACCCACCGAACGCACCCATGCCGGCGCCCGCCAGCATCTGTCGTGACTTGATTTCCATGTCCCACATCCAGTTCGTCCGAGTAACCGTCCTACTGCTCTTCGAACGATGCTCGGGCCGCGTTGCAGCTTGGATCCGTGATTTGTTGTTGGCGCGTCGAACCGAAGCGTTTGCAGCCACCATCACCCGCAGAGATTGTTGCCACGACCTCGAG
>Ga0105047_10007534_pt1 | contig 18323 bp, 24 predicted proteins | sample MAT04_FD_78384 | JGI IMG/M metagenome (GOLD analysis project Ga0105047, IMG submission 78384) | Freshwater microbial communities from Lake Fryxell liftoff mats and glacier meltwater in Antarctica - MAT-04 (megahit assembly) | ecosystem: Environmental > Aquatic > Freshwater > Ice > Liftoff... | reverse complement strand
TTAATTAAAATAATTATATATCATACGTCAATAATTCGTCAAAAAGAGGGGTCACGTATTTTCATAGCTTTATGCTACCATATACCCATGCTTTCCCTATTCTTTTTAACTAGTTCAGTTACTTTATTCCTCTTCTTTCTCACTTTTCTTTTAGCCATCACCATTCGCAATAACAGCATTGTCGACATCCTTTGGGGACTAGGTTTTGTCGCTATTGCCGTGGTTGTCTATTATTTTGGGTCAGACAGTTTTGTTTCTCAGCTAATTTTTGGCTACGTTCTCATTTGGGGGCTCAGACTTTCACTCCATATACTTTTGCGCAACTGGGGCAAAGGAGAAGATTTTAGATACGCCACGTGGCGAAAAGATTGGGGTAAGGCATGGATGATTCGCTCTTTTTTCCAAATTTTCCTTGTGCAATGGGGGCTTATGCAACTCGTTTCAATACCCATAGTACTTGGGATCACAGGTGATCTCACCATTGCACCCTGGATGCAGTATTTGGGTATGTTTCTCTGGTTGACAGGATTTTTCTTTGAAGCAGTGGGGGACTACCAACTCACCATGTTTAAGAAAAAGAAATCGAGCAAAGGCAAGTTGATGACTACAGGTCTTTGGAGTCGTACCAGGCATCCCAATTATTTTGGGGAAGCCACTTTATGGTGGGGTATTGCCGTGCTTGCCTACGGCGTAACAGGCAATCTATATTCCTTTGTTGGTCCTTTAGTTATCGACTTTCTGCTACTTTTTGTCTCAGGTATTCCCATGCTTGAAGCCAAATATCAGGGTCGCGCCGATTGGCGCGCATACGCGAAAAAAGTGCCTGCTTTCTTCCCACGTATTTAAGATAGTGTAAAATAGACACATGGATACCAAACGTCCCCACATCAAATCTCCCTTTGCTGAATACTTCAACTACTTGAGTCGCATCGACCGAGGCAAAAGATACTCCAAGGAGTACGGCTCAATCCTCCTCCTTTCACTTACCGAGGAAGTCGGAGAAATCGCCCGTGCCTATCTAGCCGAGCACGGTCGCAAGCCACTCAACAAAGCTGCTCAAATGGATGAGTCCTACGAGCAAGAGCTAGGAGATCTAGTCGTGACCATTCTTCGCATTGCCCGGATCAAAGATATTAATCTTCATGAGAGAATTCTTGGGACTCTCAAGAAAATCGAGGCTCGTAAGCTCAATCCCAAAGAATACAAAGAACTAGTCTAAATAGGAGGTGCCATGAGCAAGTTTATTATTTTTCTACTGCTTTTTTCTTCTTTCCTGTTCCCTTCCTCAGTCTCAGCCAAAGTCATCTATCAAGAAAAGGGGATGGTCACGGTAGGGCAAAAAGAAGTAATTGACGACGACTTGTTTGTTGGTGCCGAGAATTTTGACCTACTGGGCACAGTTATTGGTAGTGTCTACGTCGGGGCTGGGTCGGCCAGTATAGCAGGGAATATCAAGGGCGATCTAGTCATGGGGACTGGCAATGCCGACATTAGTGGCATCATAGGTGGCGATATCTACCTAGGAGCAGGGGATGTCACGATCCACTCCGCTACAATCGGCGGGTCCATCATCGCTGGCGCGGGGACACTCACGCTAGACGACAAAACCAAAGTCGCAGGATCGCTTATCGCAGCGTCTGGTAATCTCAAGAATTCCGCAAGTATAGACAGGAATCTTCTCGCAGGCGCTGGGACTATTTATATAAATAATCAGGTAGGTAAGGAGGCTAGGGTTGGTGGTGGCAGTATCGAGCTTGGTCCACTAGCCAAAATAAAAGGTGATCTCACCTACGCACTAGGCGAGGAGAGTGATAATTTGACTCAGGATCCAAGTGCAACAATCGATGGAACTACTTCTCGCTATACTCCACCCCTAAACCAGCAAGAAATAACCACGTCCAAGGAAGACATGCGTAAGTTGGGCATGTTTGCCAGCCGTGGCTGGCTTATTATCTCCTTTTTCGGGTATCTCATCATAGCTGTTGTTTTGCTAAAAGTTTTTGGCAAAACCATTCAAAAGTTGGCTAAAGTAGGTACAGAAAAGACGTGGTCCGCTATGGGGACTGGCTTCCTCATTTCGCTGTGCATTGTCCCACTCGTCCTTATCGTGGCCATTACGGGCATCGGTCTTCAACTTGCCGGACTGTTGATTGGCGTCATGACTGTGGCATTGCCAATCGCCAAAATAGTCACGAGCTTTGTGTTGGGAATGTTTATCGCCAAGCAGTTTAACTGGCACAAACTGGGGGTCTATGCCACCGCCTTTGTCGGGTTGTTTATCTTTTACATTCTCAAATCACTGCCTGTCTTTGGCTGGCTCGCATCCCTCTCATTTACCTGGATAGGACTCGGTTGTATCTGGCTCTACGCTCGTTCCAACCAAAAGTTTCTATAATCCAGGTACTCAGTGGTAAAATACGCATACCTTTGCCGAGTCGTCTAATGGTAGGACAGCAGTTTCTGAAGCTGCTTATTGGGGTTCAAATCCCTGCTCGGCAACCAAATGAGTAATATACTAGAGCTAATTATGTCCACCAAAATGCGCACGATCTTACAAGCATCTTACTTGGTATTGGTAAGGCTATTTTCTGGCCAGCCATCCTAGCCTATCAAGCCTTTACGTTGCTAAAATTCTAAAGGATAAAAAAAGAAAGCGTAATTTAACTTTCTAAATCAGAGGGCATTGGCTCGGGTGGGAGAAACTCATCACCCTGGTCATTTTTGGGAGCGTATTGATCTGCCTTGAGCCATTCGACGTACGTGCAACCAGTAGCTTCTTTTTTATCTCTGTCCCATCCAGCAGTACTACACTTCTTCATTTTCTTGCCAGCTGCAGTAGTATAGAGTACTAGTTTTTTGCCACACTCTGGACAATCTTCATCTAGTTTCTCCGTTGTGCCATTGATCCACTCGATATAATCACAACCCTCGGCTTTTTTGGTTTCTGCATTCCAGACATTGGTAGAACACTTCTTCATTTTCTTGCCAAATCTGGTCACATTGAGTACGAGGGGTTTACTACATTTGGGACATTTCTCATCTAGTTCTTGAGGTTTAACCTCTAGCCATTTAACGTAGTCGCAACCTTCGTTCTTTTTGGTATCTGGGTTCCATGAGCCTTTGGAGCAACGTTGAAGCTGACGACCAGTTTTAGTTTCTGTAACGGGGGATAATTCACCACCACATTTGGGACATTTGTCATTCATTAGATCATAATAGAGTGTATGTCGTATTTTGTCTACATGCTTGTGTGTGAGGATAGTAGTTTCTATATTGGTACAACCAACAACGTTCAAAAGCGCTTCTTGGCACACCTATCTGGCAAAGGTGCTAGCTATACACGTTCACACAAACCCATCCAGGTGGTCTATCAGGAAGAGTTGTCCGATAAGTCCGCTGCCCTCAAACGCGAGCACGTGCTAAAAAAATTGACCCATACCCAGAAAGAAAACTTAAAATAATCACTCCCACACTGTTATAATCACTCCATGAATACAAACGTCTCAGCCAAGCGGGTCCTCATCTACGGTGACTCGTATACATTTGGCAAGATCCCAGATGGCAATCGCTTTGACTCGGCCACCAGATTTACTGGAGTCATGCAAAGTTATTTAGGCAGTGACTACGAGATTATAGAAGAAGGGTTGCGCGGTCGTACGATCTCTGGAGAAAACGGTTTCTTTCCTCATCGAGACGGACTCGTGCAGTTTGACGGAATTATTGGTAGTCACTTCCCGCTGGACCTCGTGATTATTTTCCTTGGTACCAACGATAGTAATAGCTCACGCAAATCTAGTCCAGAAGATCTAGTTTCACCACTGCTCAAGTATATCCGTGGAGTCTCATGGTGGGCCAAGCATCTGGGCTTTGACAAGCCTCGGATTGCTTTGGTTATCCCACCAACAATCGACGAGGTGGCCTCGGACAAAGCATTCAAAAACATCTTTAACGGGAGCGGCGAGAAAATAATCGCAATACAAAAGCTTATCAAACAGTTGGCAGAAAATAATAAAGTGCTTACGTTTGATGCCTCAAAAGTGGTTACATCATCTCCACTGGATGGTGTGCACCTAGACGCCGAAAATAATCATTTGCTCGGTCGCACATTAGCTCAATTTATCAAGGAGGTATTATAAAACTCGTCTCTATTAACCCATCTAACAATCAATCACTTGGCGAAGTCGAAGTATCGACGGAACAAGAAATCAAAACGATAGTTGAACAAGCACGCAACGCACAACCCGACTGGGAGTCTCTACACATCGAAGGTCGCAATAAAATACTGTACGCATTTTACGATTTACTTGAGCAACACAAAGAAGAGCTTGCCATGCTTCAATCCACTGAGATGGGAATGCCAATAGCAGAATCAACCGGGGATATCGAAACAAATTTAGCATATCTACGCTGGTATAGTGACAATGCGCAGAAATATTTAGCACCCATTGTGACCTTCGAAAACGATACCGAAATCCATGAAGTTTTTCGTGAGCCACGAGGAGTAGTAGCGTCTATCATTCCGTGGAATTTCCCATTCGCCAATATCGTCTGGCAAGCTGGTCAGAGTTTAGTCTCAGGTAATTGTGTTGTACTCAAACATTCAGAAGAAGTACCATTATTTGAAAAGAAATTTGAACAATTAGTAACTGAATCTAACATCCCCAAAGGTGTATTTAGTTTTGTCTACGGCGACGGAAAAGTAGGAGATATCCTCGTTCATCAAAACATCGATTTAATTTGCTTTACTGGCAGTACAAACGTCGGTAAATATTTATATAAAGTAGCAGCGGAAAGATTTATTCCCGTTGTAATGGAGATGGGTGGTTCTGCTCCAGGTATCATTTTTGAAGATGTCGATTTGCCCGTTGTTATCGATACGGTTTTTGCCAATAGGTTTATGGGCGGTGCGCAGATGTGCGACGGGTTAAAAAGATTGATAGTGCATAAGTCAAAATTTGATGAAGTAGTAAATATGCTCAAAGCTAAAATTGAGCAAAATAAGATAGGTGATGCCTCAGATCCCACAACTGTTGTAGGACCACTGGTGGCTGAACGGCAAGTCAAAGCACTCGAAATCCAAGTAGAGGATGCCAAAAACAAAGGTGCGAAAGTAATTATTGGTGGCAAACGTCCAGTTGGTTTTGACGGAGCCTATTATGAACAAACGCTACTCACAAATATTTCCAAGGATATGAAAGTATGGACTGAAGAAGTGTTTGGGCCAGTTCTCCCAATCATAACTTTTGAGACAGAATCCGAGGCGGTATCACTTGCGAACGACACTATTTATGGTTTAGGTGCTTTCGTATTTACCACTAATTCAGAAACGTTCAAACGAGTATCATCCCAAATTAAGTCAGGCATGGTTAGTCAAAATAATCTGAGTTACATTAAGCCTTGCGATCCATTTGGTGGCTACAAAATGTCTGGCATCGGTCGCGAACACGGGGCATACGGATTCCATGATGTGACTCAAGTCAAGGTCGTCGCGCGGGAGAAATAATATGACCAATCCCAAAATCTTTATCTTCCCTGGCAATGGGGGATCGCATATAGAGACAGATCACTGGTACGGCTGGTTACGCGACGAGCTCAAGAAAGTGGGGTATGAAGTAGTTGCAAAAGACATGCCCGATCCAGTCGCAGCTAGCATGAGTATCTGGCTACCGTGTATGGAATCAGAAATAAAAGGTGATGACAATGTCATCTTGATCGGTCACTCAACAGGCGGAGTAGCAATCTTGCGCTATCTAGAAACTCATAAGGTGTTTGGTGCAATTCTAGTCGGCGTAAATCACACCGACCTGGGATTCGACGACGAGAAACGGAGTGGCTATTACAACGATCCTTGGATGTGGGATAAAATGAAATCGAATACAACATGGATAGCACAATTCGCTTCGACTGATGATCCATATATAAATGTAGCAGAACCCCGTTTTATCCACGAGCAACTCGATTCCAATTACTTTGAATTATCTGACAGGGGACATTTTATGACCGATCAAAATCCTGTTAACGACACCTTCCCAGAAATTGTCAATCTACTCAAATCTAACTACGCCGATATAGGGTAGCTCTCGGTGGTATTTACCGTCGTAGTCCAGTCCATAACCAATTACAAACTTGTTGGGGATATGTTTCCCAATGTATTCAACGGGAACTTCAATCTCTCTTTTCTCATCTTTAGAAAGCATGGCTGTTGTGACTAGCCTCTTGGGTTGTCTTGCAAGCAACATTGCCTGCAAAATCGAGAGACTATATCCAGTATCAATAATATCCTCGACAATGATGACATTTTTGTCTCGTATGTCTTGCTTTAAATCTTTGGTGATCTTTGGCTCACCTGAGGAGTGTGTAGTATCTCCGTACGTATCCATCCCCATGAAATCTATAATCATATTCTTCGTGCCCATTCGTTCTAGGCTCTGTACCAAGTCATGAAGAAATACAAACCCACCATTGAGTATCCCAACTAAGACGATTTCTTCACCTTCAAAATCACGTTTTATTTGAAAAGCTATCTTTTCAACTATTTCTTTTATCTCTTCTTCGCTAATTAATTTATCTATTTTATAGTTCTGCAAACTTGCCATACTTACAATATAACTTATTATGTAGCACAATGGGAGTATGAAAAGGAAAATTATCAAATTTTTCAAAAGTCTTGGTCCTGGCATCATAACCGGGGCCTCCGGAGATGACCCCTCAGGCATTGCTACTTATACTCAAACTGGTGCTCAATTTGGCTTTGGTCAGCTTTGGAGCGCGGTATATATTCTTCCCTTTCTCATTGCAGTGCAAGAAGCCTGTGGACGGATCGGTGCAGTGACAGGGCATGGTTTAGCGTATGCAGTCAAAAAACATTTCAGTCGCAGAGTTGTCTATTTTATGGTTATCATCGTGTTGATTGCCAACACAATCAATATTGGCGCCGATATCGGGGTCATGGCCTCCTCACTCCAACTCATCACACCTTTTGACTTTACCCCTTTAGCCATTGGCGTTACCGTCTTAATTTTAATCCTCGAAATTTTTACTTCGTATCGGACATACTCCAAAATACTCAAGTATCTCGCTCTCACTCTCCTGGCTTATCCACTGACGCTACTGATTATTAACGCGCCGTGGTCTACAATTTTATCTGCAACTTTTATTCCCCACATAGAACTTAATTTTGCTTTTTTCTTTATTGCAACAGGCGTCCTAGGCACGACAATTTCACCTTTTATGTTTTTTTGGCAGGCATCAGAAGAAGTTGAGGAGGAGAGAGAGCTAAAACTTATCAAGCACGGAGTACCCAAAATTTCTTTTCGATTTATCAAAAATATGCGCTTCGATACCATAATGGGTATGCTTTTTTCTCAATTCGGGACATGGGCTATTATCATCGTTGCAGCCACGGTACTCCATAGTCATGGTGTGACTGACATTAAAACTGCCGCCGATGCAGCCAAAGCACTAGAACCGCTCGTAAGCACTTTTCCCAATGCTGGCTATCTGGCCAAATTGCTCTTCACCCTGGGGATAGTTGGTCTAGGTCTACTAGGTGTCCCGATTATGGCTGGGTCATCCGCCTACGCCATTGCCGAGGCCTTTAAATTTAGGGATGGTCTTAATCTCAAATTCAAACAAGCGCATGGTTTTTATGGAGCCATTACCATCGCGACTTTGGTAGGACTCCTGATCAACTATATCGGTATCGACCCAATGAAAGCGCTGGTGTATTCTGCTGTCCTTAATGGGTTTGTCGCAGTCCCACTGATCTACTTAATCGCCAAAATAAGTGGTAATAAAAAAATTATGGGAAAGTATCGGAGTGGTTTATTGTCTCGCACCTTCTTGTGGATGACATTCATAGGCATGGCGGGGTCGGCTCTTGGAACTATTTATTTATTGTTTCTTTCTTAAATTTAAGCGAATCCTGCAAAAACCCCTCCTTGCGGAGGGGTTAATTTGCGAATTAATAACCTAAAAAATCAGATTAATAACTGGAACGACCGTATGAAGAACCTCCACTGCGGTTGTTGTCACGGCCACCGCCGTAAGACGAACCACCACTTGGGCGACCTCCACCAAATCCACCACCACGACTATTGTCGCGAGGTTCCATTGGACGTGCTTCGTTTACAACGATTGTGCGACCGTCTAGGTCTTTACCGTTAAGTTCGGCGACAGCTTTTTGAGCTTCTTCGTCGTTACTCATCTCTACAAAGCCGAAGCCTTTAGAGCGGCCAGTTGCGCGGTCAGTGATGACACGAGCACTGGTAACAGTTCCTACCTGGGAGAAAAAGGTTGATAATGAGTCGTCAGTTGTAGCCCAGGCTAAACTGCCGATAAATAATTTGGTTGCCATGTGCGGCACCTCCATAAACGCGTGCCATCACTAATCACTCAAACTACAGGAAAAAAATTCACTATTGTTGGGAAAAGCATGTACACATAAATAACTAGCTGTTAGTATATCACACTTTTAGTTGTATAATGTCAACATGAAAGGTTTTCTCGAGTTTATCAGGTCTCAAGGTGTTGTTGGTCTCGCCGTTGGGTTCCTTTTGGGGGGCGCTGTATCCAAATTCGTCACCGCCTTAGTTACTGACATTATCAACCCCTTGCTCGCTCCCATCCTTGGTGCTGCCGGCAATTTCCGCGATGCCACACTCTACATAGGCCCAGTACACTTGTTGTACGGCGACTTTATCGCTCAGCTCATCGACTTTGCCGTGATTGCCGCCATCGTCTACTTTGTTGTCCATGGGCTAGGTCTAGACAAGATCGATAAAAAGAAAGATAAATGAAGCATCTTTTTCTCACCTCCAAGTTCCACCATGTCGCCAGTAACATCGCCACCAAACTGAGTAACTCTCAAAAACAACACCTCGTATTTATCGTTACACCTTTTAAGTATCGCGTATTCAAAGAAGTAGAGCTGGACTGGCACTATGCCAATCTCAAAGCCATGGAAGAAAATGGGATTACCTTTGATCTGTACGACATCAGTGGCAAATCAGAAGCGGATCTCGCGCGTGATCTAGCCAAATACGAGTCTCTGTACGTAGAAGGAGGTAGTCCTTTCTTTTTCATGCAAGAGTCGCTTAAAAATAATTTTGGCGAGTATATTAAAAAAAGACTCGAGGATGGGATGGTTTACATCTCCGAAAGTGCTGGCTCAGTGGTAGCCGGGGCTGACATATCCGCCAACTCTAGGCCAGGTAAATCGTACAAAGATTATCAACTTGATGGCACCAAGGGATTTGGATTCGTAAACTTCGTGATCCTGCCTCACTGGGGCCAGGAAAGCAAAGAATCCGACTATTTGAATTACAAAATTCCTCAGTCCTACAATGAGGACTTCCCGATTATTTTACTGAGCAATAATCAATACGTCGAAGTAGTAGGTGATCAATTCAAAATCATCGACATAACGAAAGAATAGTGTATCGATGATTCGAATCATCGAAGTGCAAGGCATATGAAAAAATTAACTCCAGAAATCAGAAATATATTCCAAGAAAAATTAGATACTTGAGTAGAGATTCCCGAAGGGGAAGTGAAAGCATCCATCGTCATGGTGCATGGCTTTGGAACTAGTAAGCACGAAACCGCTGGGTATTTTGATGATTTATCCTCCGCCTTAGTTAATGATCACTATCGGGTGATTCGTTTCGATTTTTCTGGTTACGGCAACAGTGAGGGAAGGCAAGAAGATACTTGCTATCAAAAACATGTCAAAGATTTGAAAATGGTCACAAATTATGTAAACAACAATTACTCCGAACCTATCTATATTTTTGCACAGTCAATGGGATGCTTTATCACCGCATTAGCTGATTTAGAAGGAATCGCAAAGACAATTATGACGGGGATACCCAATGCCGATACGCAAATTATTATTGATCGACTTGTAGAGCGATTTGGATCACGTCCGGGTGCGAAGTTGAACATGGAGGGAATTAGCCAATTCCCTCGGTCAACGGGCAAAGTTCAAAAAATAGGTAGTGGTTTTTGGGAAGATATCAAATCTCTCAAACCTTTAGAATTAATTGGAAATTATGCTAAAAATACCAAATTATTGATCGTTCACTGGAATCAAGATGAAATCCTGGGATTTCAGCATCTCAAGGAGTACGATACATTACCTGGAGTGTCAGCCCTCTGGCTCGACGGTGATCACAGTGTCAAGAAGGAATCAGATCGTCAAAAATTTATAAAAATAATGTTAAACTTTTTTAACAAATAATATGGTCAAGGTTACAACGCCAGTCACTCTGCAAGAAATTCCTTTGCACGTACAAGATTTGCTCACCAGTCGCGAGGTAGCGCGAGCGGAAAAAAATTTCGCTGAATCAGACAAGCTTAGGGCGGAAATAATGGATCTAGGGTATCAAGTTAATGATAACCCTGGAGGTTATAAGTTAACCAAACTCGGCGACGAGGGGAAAAAGCCAGAGAAAACATATTTGATCCTCTTTGGTTCAGGCGAAATTTCTCCAACTTCAGTAGATATCTATCGGCGCACCTTCCTTACCTTCGGCAAGCGCGATATCAAAATAGCACTCGTCACTACTCCCGCCGGCTTCCAGCCCAATGTTGCGCGCGTATACGGCGAGATCAAAGATTTCTTGCTCGCCTCACTTCCTGATTTTAATTTACAAATCGAAATTATATTTGCAAACAACCTATTTGACTCAAATAACTTAGAAATCGCTAATCAGATCGAAGGCTCTGATGTGATATTCCTTGGTCCCGGCTCACCAACCTATGCCGTCAAACACTTAAAAGATTCTCTCTTATTGGCCAAAATCAAAGCACAAATCAAAAATGGTTCTTCGCTCATTCTCGCTTCTGCTGCCACAATTACTTTTTCCAAATACGCCCTCCCTGTCTATGAAATTTATAAAGTCGGAGAGGATCTCCACTGGATCGACGGTCTCGATTTATATAAAGATATCTGGCATGAGACCACGATCATTCCGCATTTCAATAATCTGGAGGGGGGAGAGGGGCTAGATACTACTCACTGCTATATCGGCAAAGATCGCGCGGCCAAGCTTTTTGCCATGCTACCCAAAGATACAAATCTAATTGGTATCGATGAGCATACCGCCCTCATTATCGATCTCTTTGATCAGTCTCAGTTAGTCCGCGGCAAAAATACAATTCATAAAATTGATCTATAATAATATTATGGACAACCCAAAAATACTAAACAATGTTCGACTAATTCAAAAGTGCATTCTAGTTCGCAAAGATGGGAAAATTCTGGCTCTCAAACGCGCGGCCGACGATCACTCCCGGGGCGGCAACTGGGACCTGCCCGGCGGGGGTTATGAAGTGGGCGAGGAAGTAATCTCCGCCATCAAAAGAGAAATAAAAGAAGAGGCAGGATTAACTGCCATCACCGTCCATCCCATCTTTATCGACAACCACATGAATGTTAAAAATGGTTTCTTTGCAGGATTAAACGTTTTTGGGGTTTGCTATCTCTGTAGCGAGTGGGAAGGAGAAGTCACAATTTCCGCTGAGCATACAGATTTTCAGTGGATTACTCCAGAGGAGTTTATTAATCTCAGTTTTGGGGAGGATAATGGTTTCTTTGTCGCCAGCATGAACAAGTATTGCAACAAAACTATTTGACATTCGGGTAGTGTTTGGTTATAAATATATTATGTTCGATAAATCGGTAGCTATTTTTGAAAACCTTCAAGTCCGTCGCGAATATGATAAGAAAGCTGAAAAGTGGTTTTTTTCAGTAGTGGATATCGTCGCGATTTTATCTGGGAGTCATAATCCGCAAGTCTACTGGCGGGTAATGAAAAAACGCCTCATTGATGAGGGTTCCAACGAAACCGTTACAAATTGTAACGGTTTGAAAATGATCTCCCCTGATGGGAAAATGCGATTAACCGATGTGGCAGATACTCAAACAATTTTTCGCTTAATTCAATCAGTACCAAGTCCCAAAGACGAGCCGATCAAACTCTGGCTCGCCAAGGTAGGGCACGAGCGTACCCAAGAACTCGAGCAAAAAACCAGCAAAAAAGTCGTCTCATCCACGAATTATGTATCACCTGATAAAAACAAATTACTAAAATAAATATGTCTGATCCAAGCATGCTCAATAAAACAAAATCAGATCTAAAATTTATCAAAAATAATCAATAACTTGTGTCTCAACCCAGAAATTAAAATACTCGAACATCCTTTTCAGGTCGAGGTTGATGTACATGCGAATGGTTTTACTCTCAATCTTTATTATGTTCAAACTGCTAATGATCCTTTCAAGAGTTTAAATCAAGTTGTGAAGTCAGATGGGACAGTTATTACAAACGACATTGCAATATTTCCACCTCCTCAGAAGGGTAGATTAGAAGGTATGGAAGTCGAAGTGCAAGATCAGCACTCGCATATTCAAGACATTTTCGCCAAGGGTGGTCTCAACAAACCAAAATATATTAATGACTTAAAGCTGTTGGATACCCTCCTCCACTCCGCTTGACATATTCAGAAAACCGAATATGATAGAGTAATGAAACTCAGTAAATTTATTGCACCCGCAAAAGTATTTAAGACATTATCACACGTAAAAAGATTGGAGATTCTCTCTCTTCTCCAGGGTCACGAATTAACGGTGAATCAAATCGTGCAAATGACTGCCTTGCGTCAGGCGACAGTCAGCCAGCATCTAATGGTACTAAAATCATCTCACCTGGTATGCACCCACAAAGTCGGCAAAGAAATATATTACTCTCTGTGTCAAGGTGATCTAGAGCAAATTGCAGATTATCTTAGTCATCTCACAAAAGTTAGAGGTATCGAACTAGCCGAGCCTACTGTCATAGATCCCATTTGCCTGATGTCGCTCACTCCTAGCACATCCAGCTATACACATGAATACAACGGAGTTAGGCATTATTTCTGCGGGAAAGGCTGTCTCAAAGAATTTGATCATTTACACAAAGGAGCAATATGAAAATAGTCATTCAGTCCATATTATTCATCGCTATCGTCGCAATATTTGCCGTCGCTTCAGACCGACTCAACAAGGTAGATAATTTGCAATCAATGAGCGAGAAACAATCAAATGTAGTGATGGGAGATCGCGAATTCTTGAGTGACGTAATTGCTCACCACGAGGGGGCCGTCACCATGGCGCGAGTTGCACTAGAAAAGTCAGATCGTCCCGAAATCAAAAATTTTGCACATGAGGTCATTATTGGCGAAACCAAAAATATTGCGGATGCCTATGTTTGGCGTCGTGACTGGTTTGGCGATACCAATTATATCGACCCCGCTAAAGTGGATTCTAAAATAACCATGATTCAGGATTTGGGCAACAAAGATGCCAAGTTTGACAAAAGATTTCTCGATGCGATGATCAAGCATCACGAAGGTGCAATCAAAATGTTAAATGCAGTACTCGTGCCTACTACCAAAGTCGAGATTCACACTATGGCCATAGGGGCTGTGGTTGCCCTAGCCAAAGATATCGAATTAATGAAACAATGGGAGGCTGATTGGTATGGAAAATAAACAAACATCCAAATATGACGTAGTAGGTATGCACTGCGCCAGTTGTGCCAGCATCATCAAACGAAAATTAAATAAAGTCCCTGGTGTCAGTTCTGCAGATGTCAATTATGCCACCGAAACTGCTCAGGTCGATTCGACACAGGAGCTAGATCTAGCGACCCTCAACTCCGAAATATCTCCCCTCGGCTACACCTTAAAGTCAGTCGATCAACCAAAAGCCAACCCTCCAATGGGTATGGATGGTCATGATATGAGTAAGATGAACGAGCCCATTAGTTCCGATCCAGGGAAAAAAGCGGCGAAAATAGCCGAGCTCGAAGTTCTCAAAACCAAAACACAATTCGTCATGCCGATTGCGATCATAATTTTTAGTTTGATGATTTGGGATCTGCTTTCTAAGCAGTTCAATCTAATCCCTGGATTACCCTTTTCGATGATGGCCTTCAACCGCATTTCATTTATCCTTGCCACTCCCATTATGTTTTGGATTGGTCAACCCTTTATCCAAGGTTTTCTTCGTTTTATCAAATATCGCGCCGCCAACATGGACACTCTCGTGGGTATTGGGACCCTTGTCGCCTATACCTATAGTGCAATACTGCTATTGTTCCCAGAAATTAATACATTACTCAAAGCTCCCGAGGGTCTTTATTTTGACGTCACAATCGTGGTCATCGGTTTTATCACTCTCGGTAAATATCTAGAAGCCAATTCCAAATTAAAAACAGGTGAAGCTATCGAAAAGCTGTTAGGACTGCAAGCCAAAACCGCTCTCGTAATTCGAAACGGACAAGAAGTTGAAATCCCAGTTTTGGAAGTGATTGTTGGAGATATTGTGGTCGTCAAACCAGGGGTGAAAATTCCCGTTGATGGAATTATAACCAAAGGAGACTCCAGTGTCGACGAATCGATGCTCACGGGCGAGCCATTACCCCTCGACAAAATAGTTGGCGACAAGGTAATTGGCGGGACTATCAATAAGCAAGGCGTATTCCAATTCCGTGCCACAGTCGTGGGTGAGGGCACGATGCTTTCGCAAATAATCAAAATGGTGGAAAATGCCCAGGGTAGTCATGCCCCGATCGAGCGCCTGACTGATCAAATTTCAGCTATTTTTGTCCCTATCGTTTTAGTACTTTCAGTATTAGTATTTATCATCTGGACAGTTCTTGGCAATCCCCTGCTAGGCTTGCTTAGTTTTGTCGGCATCCTTGTGATCGCCTGTCCCTGCGCGCTCGGACTCGCTACCCCCACCGCCATTATTGTGGGAGTGGGCAAGGCGGCCGAAAAAGGAATTTTGGTCAAAAATGCAGAGGCTTTGGAAAAATTACGCGCGGTCGATTACATCATCTTGGACAAAACAGGCACTCTCACCAAAGGCGAGCCTACCCTCACCAGAATTTCACCCACCAATTCATCACTTCAAATTATTGCTTCTCTTGAATCAAACTCCGAACATCCCTTATCCAAGGCAATTGTCGAACGCGCTCAATCAAACAAAACCTCACTGCTTCCAGTGAGTGATTTCAAATCATTACCAGGGCAAGGTTTACGGGGGAAAATTGACAAGGTCCTTTACTATGCTGGCAATCTAAAGTTAATATCTTCTCTTGGGATCAAAGTTGACAATGATATTCTCGAAAGTTTTGCAGAGGCAGGTGCAACCCCAATCATTCTCGCAACCAGCAAAGAGATTATTATGTATCTTGGTATCAGCGACACTCTCAAAGACGAGTCTGTACAAGCAATCAAGGATCTCCACAAACTTGGGTTAAAGGTCGCGATGCTCACAGGAGACCACCATTTGACGGCAATGCACATCGGCAAACAAGTTGGTATCGACAAAGTGATCGCCGAAGTAATGCCAGGAGATAAAGCCAGTGAAGTTACCAAACTGCAAAAAGAAGGTTATAAAGTTGCGATGGTAGGTGACGGCGTCAACGATGCCCCAGCTCTTGCCACAGCCGATGTAGGGATTGCCATGGGTACGGGTACTGATGTAGCGATCGAGTCAGCAGGCATCACTTTGCTTGGTGGCAATCTAGAAAGACTACCTCAAGCTATCAAGCTCTCTCGTCTCACCTTCCGAGTCATCAAGCAAAACCTTTTCTGGGCCTTTGCATACAATATTGTGGGTATTCCCATCGCAGCTGGTATACTTTATCCAATCTATGGAATAATGTTAAATCCAGGCATAGCGGGTGCTGCCATGGCCTTCTCCTCTGTCTCAGTGGTCACCAACTCTTTGAGATTAAAAGCTAGTCGTATATGATAGGAGAACTATGAATCTTTGGGTAATATTTTTAACCGGTTTAACCAGTGGTGGGATAACTTGTGCCGCTATGCAAGGTGGGATATTGGCTAGTACGATTGCCAACCAGAAAAGATCCGAAGGTCAAAAAATCAAAGCCGATTCTTCTCCAAATAGCTTTGATGTTGGAGACTGGGGTCCAGTTTCTATTTTTCTCTTAACCAAATTGATCGCTCATGTTATTCTTGGGTTCTTTCTTGGTTGGTTGGGATCGACTTTCGCTCTCACAGTCGGGATGCGATTGTTCTTCCAGGGCTTCGCCGCTATCTTTATGTTTGCTTCCGCCATGAATCTGTTAGAGGTTCATCCTATTTTTCGCTACTTAGCCTTTACACCCCCAAAGTTTGCACGCAAAATAATTAGGAATAATACTCAGGCTGATCGTTTATTTGCTCCAGGGCTACTAGGATTTCTCACCGTCCTTATTCCTTGTGGTGTTACCCAAGCTATGGAGATTTTGGCTATTAGCTCAGGATCAGCCATAAATGGCGCGCTCATCATGGGATCTTTTATTTTAGGGACAGCTCCCATGTTTATGTTGATTGGGATTGCAACCGCAAAGCTTAGCGAGGTGTGGAGAGTGTATTTCTTGAGATCTGCAGCTATTTTATTAATCGGTATGGCACTCTACTCAGTCAACGGCATCCTACAGGTTTTAGATAGTCCCTACTCTATGCAGAGAATTGGCCCAAGACTAGTTAAATTATTACCACCTTATGATACCAGCATGCAGAGATCAAAAACTACTGACCCAAATGTAAAAATGGTCGAGGGTAAACAAAAGGTTACTCTCTCTGTCACCAATAGTGGATATTCTCCCAAAACTTTTAGAGTACAAAAAGATATTCCGGTGGAGCTAAATTTAGAAACTAAGGGGGCGGTCTATAGTTGTGCCACAGCCTTTACCTTTAAAGCCTTTAATATTTCCGAATTCTTGCTACCCAACGATTCTAAAATCAAAACATTTACCCCAACCAAAAAAGGCATTTATACCTTTGCCTGTTCGATGGGGATGTACAGCGGTACAATGGAGGTTATCTAATGAGATTATAGTTCCGATCCTTGCATTAGCGAGTGATCGAACTTTTGATAGGAGTTAATCATGTTCAACATATTTAAAAAAAAACCAATCGGAACCAAAATTACTCTAAAGCTGAGCGGACTCCACTGCACTAGTTGTAGCCTCAATATTGACGGAGAATTAGAAGAAACTGCTGGGATAGTAAGTAGTAATACCAGCTACGCCAAATCAGAATCTGTTATAGAGTATGATAGTAAAATCATAAATATAATCAAAATAAAATCAATCATCAAAGGCATTGGGTACGAGGTTGTCTCGTGATCACTATCGAATATCTGCGTACATTTCGCATTGGACAATTTGCTATTTTTGACTTTGCTATCTCATATCTAGCTGTATTTATACTTTCTCCGCTCCTCGTCAAATATATTGGCTTGAGCAAGATCCGCTGGCTCTGGTTGGTATTACCAGCTAGCATTTTGATCCATGCATTAATTGGCAAATTTACTCCCCTCACCAAGCTCGCGCTCGATCCCCAAGGTGGCTACGTCCTCAAAGCCATTTTAATCCTCATGCTCTACCTTGCCTTCCGAAAATAAACCTTCAAGGGAACCTTCAAAGTGAGACCTCGTAGGGGCGAGGCATGCCTAGCCTTCGTATTGGATAATCAACCATACAACAATATCGTACATTTAAAAAATAGGCTAAAATAATATTTATGAAACTATTCCTCTCCTCCCTCGCCAGCGAAACATTAGATTTAGCGCTTCCATTATTTCCTGATGATCCTCACAAGCTCAAACTCGCGTTTATCCCCACTGCCGCCGAACCCTATGGCGAGGATACAATGCCTTGGATGCAAGCAGATCACGACAAACTCGTAGATATGGGCTTCCAAGTCATCGAGTATGATATTAAAAATAAAAGTATTGACGATTTTCAAGCCGAACTCGCCGATTATGACGTTATATTTGTCGCAGGTGGCAATACGTTTTATCTCTTGCAGGTCATGCGCAAAACTGGTTTTGACATCTTCCTGAAAGAATTTATTGGGTCAGGAAAAGTATATATAGGATCTAGTGCTGGCTCGTGCGTGTTGTGTCCCACTATTGAGCACGTAACATTGATCGAACATCCAGAAGTTGTACCAGAACTCACCAACTATGACGGTCTAGATTTGGTGAAAGAGTTAATTGTCCCACATTTTGGTGCGGAGAAATATCGCGAGCGGCACGAAAAAATAAAGCAACAGTGGGGCGATAAAGTTGCCTTCTTGCGTAATGATCAAGCTCTCATGGTGAATGGTGTTAAAATCGAGCTTGTTACAAATTAAGGAGAATTATGAAAACCATCAAACTCAACTCTGGTTACAAAATGCCCATCCTCGGTCTAGGTACATGGAAATCCGAACGCAACAAAGTGGGTAAAGCTGTAAAGCATGCTCTCACCGTAGCTGGG